>Ga0209403_10000317_pt1 | contig 75397 bp, 57 predicted proteins | sample ArcticOcean_MG_C_8_FD_187440 | JGI IMG/M metagenome (GOLD analysis project Ga0209403, IMG submission 187440) | Marine microbial communities from western Arctic Ocean - ArcticOcean_MG_CB11_86 (SPAdes) (version 2) | ecosystem: Environmental > Aquatic > Marine > Oceanic | place: Arctic Ocean...
CTGGTTGGGTTTTCGCTTGCCGGTTGTGGAAACAGCAAGGATGTAGCACCTTCTGCACAAGGCGATTTTTCCTTCGACGTTGGTGATAGCTGGTATGGCCCGGGTGGCATCGGTGACTACGCTAACTCGCATGGCAACACTCCCGAGCTGATAAAAACTGCACACCAGATCCGTGCAGGACGATTCAATAAGGAGACTGCAGACGCGATCGATTCAGGTGAGGAGTATGACCTTGTTGTCGTCGGTGGTGGTTTCTCCGGCTTGTCGGCGGCATATCACTTCAATCGTTTGAATCCCACGGGTCGAGTCCTCATCCTTGATAACCATCCAATATTCGGCGGCGAGGCTAAACGTAACGATTTCGACGTTAATGGCGTTCATTTATCAGGGCCGCAGGGATCCAACGATTTTGGAGACCCAGGCGTTGCTACAGGCGAGCCAGATGACTACTTTTCGGCATTGAATATGCCCAGAGAGTTTCAATACGCGGAACCAGGAGGATCTGCAGCCGGCATGCGCATTGCACTAGACAACTATGAAACTATTCACTGGCAAGAGGATAAATTTGACGTCGGTCATTTTTTTCGTGGTGCAAACAAACCCTGGGTCAAAGATGTCTGGCAGGACGGGCTCGCCACGACGCCCTGGAGCAATGAGGTACAACAGGCATTTACCCGTGTTCGTTCCATTGAGACGGCGCAAAAGGCGGGTCGGGATACAGATCGATGGCTCGATTCGATAACGATGAAATCCTATTACGAAGATGAACTGGGATTGCCGCCCGAGGTAACGTCATACTACGACCCGGTCATGGCAAGCGTCATTGGGTTCGGCTGTGACGCCCTTAGTGCCTATTGGGGACATTATTTCGCCATGCCCGGCTTCAGAAAAGAGGTGCGAGAGGATGGAGATTTCTTGCATAGTTTTCCGGGTGGTAATGCTGGTATTGCCCGGCACTTCGTAAAGAAACTAAATCCTGATGCAATCGATGGGTCCTCATTCGAAGATGTGCTATTTGGCAAGATCGCGTTCGACGAGTTGGATCGCGAAGGTAAGCCTGTTCGATTGCGGCTTAATTCAACCGCGGTGCGAGTCGAGCACGAAGGTAAATCTCAGGAGGCGGAGCGGGTTCGGATTACCTATGCGAGAAATGGGCAGCAGCATCAATTGAGGGCCAAGGCGGTTGTTATGGCGTCTGGCGGCTGGGTGAATCGACATGTGCTCAAAGATCTGCCAGACGAATACCATCGAGCCTACGAATCATATACACATTCACCGGTGCTCGTTGCTAACGTTGCCCTGACAAACTGGCGGTTCCTGGAGCGTCTCGGTGTTTCCGCGGCAATTTGGTCCGGAGGATTCGGCTTCACCTGCAATATCCGACGACCAATGATCGTTGGTGGTAAATCGCAACCGCTGCACCCTGACGAACCCATCGTACTGACGTTTTATGCACCAATAATTAAGCCTGGACTTGGAAGTAAAGAGCAGGGTATCGCCGCGCGCGCAGAGTTGCTTGGCACGTCATTTACTGATTACGAGCGACAGATCCGTGAACAGATGACGACAATGTTTTCTGCTGGTGGATTTGACCCGGCAAAAGACGTAGCGGGGGTCATCCTCAATCGCTGGGGTCATGCTTACGCCAGCCCCGGCCCTGGGTTTCTCTTCGGAGTAAATGGTAATCCCGCACCTCCGGACGTAATACGTGAACCATTCGGTCGCATTGCGATCGGTCATTCGGAATTACGCGGTCATCAATACTGGTCAGGTGCCGCTGGCGAAGGTCGTCGTGCTGTTGAGGCACTGCTGGACCTGCATTTTTAAGCTGGCTATCTTGTCCGTCGTCAAACAAATGGAACAAAACTCTCCTTTAGATAATCGCTACGTCTGTTCCATTTGTTTGACGACGGACATTTTGTTAACGGTACGGCCTCGCCTTCGTGACCAGCAAGGTGCCGAGCCCAATGATAAAGAGTGATAAAAAAGGTTCAAACGGCCAAAACGGCAGCCACAAAACTAGATTTTCAGACCACTCCGGCCGGGTCAAGAAAGCAGCAATGCGTTCTGGAATATAAAGACTTGCAGCCGAAGCAAAAAGACCGAAGACGATTGTTGCGCCGCCAAGCACCTTGAATGCGAGCGGCGTGTCGCTCTCGGGTGCATTCTTCTTCGTCGCCTGCAGGCGTTTCTTTCCCCAGGCAGCTATTCTCAGAGCGAATGCGATGAAACCACCCCAATAGAAAACGTAGTCCAGTGCTGCCGGATTCGGATAGTAGGAAAGAATCAACCAATAGACGCCAAACGCATAGCCAAACAGGAAATAGAGACCGCACTTGTGCAGCACTTTCCACTGCCGCGGATTCAGGTGTTTGCGGCCAAAGTTAAAGGATGTCACCACCATCGCAGTAAGGAAAATGTAGCCGATGCTCCCCTCAATCTGGTCGCGAAACAGATAGAGGTCGTCGTAGTAGTAGCGACGAAAGTAGTTCGACATTATGAAGATGAACAATCCTTGCCACGCCATCGCAACCGCGAAGCACAAGCCAAAGTATTTCCGGTTGTGCAGCAGCCACATCGAGAAGGGTCCGGGAAACAATGTTTGAATTGATGATATGGCGACGACCAGGAAGATAAATGGCACAGCCACGCGTACGGAAAACGAAATCATCGTTGACACGCCGGGGCCGGTGGACATGTCGGCCGCCAGCATGGCGACGACCATGACGATGGACACTGGAATTGCGATGAGTCCGAACAATCTCCACTCGTTAATAGCGGTGTGTTTCAGCGCAGCTCTAAGGTCAATATTCATCGGTCAGGGTCACACCAGCTCCATATCGTGGTAGTATTTTTGTGTGCAGAAATCCTTCAAAACACAGACTCTCCACGCGCTCGAAATCGCTATTGCTTTCACGCCATGGATCATTTCCACGCTGGTACTTTACTGGCTTGAGCACGGCGAAATCTGGACCACCGAAACCGCTCATCGTGGAAAAATAACCGTTGGTATTCTGGCTGTTGGAATGGGGTTGTCATTTCTCGTCCACTCGCATTTTATTAAGCGCGATCAGAATTAACATGCATGTCTCGTCGTAGGATTTGCAACGGCGAGCGCTGCAGCGTCACTCTTCCGCGGAAATTCCGCTGTAGTGCAGGCTGATGATCTTCCATTTATCATCGATCTTTTGCCACACGTCAGTTTCGAACGCTCTCGACGTAGACTTCGTTCCATCAGGCGAGCGCGTGCGGTTGTCGATGAGGGACGTCGCAACAGCGACATCACCACCGGGCATGATTTGCACCTGAATATCCGACGCTTCGTTCAGCTCAACACCGCCGCCTGCTTCCATTAACCCGATCCACAATTCGTGATAGTCAGCGACATTCTCTCTGCCGGCCGCACCGAAATACACTGTCGCATCGTCGGTATAGAAGCTGAAATAAGTTTCGACGTCGTTAGTTGCATAGGCATGGTTGAACGATTTGATCGCCGCGTGTAAAGCAGCGTTTTCCTCACCATGGTGTTCCGCCATTGCAGGAAATGACATCAGTATAATGACAAAGCAGCTCAATATTTTTCGCATGATTTCGATCTTCTTCTTTATTTTGTTAACGGTACGTTGTACCGGTTTTGTATAACTCATCATACTTAAGTGCCATTTAATTGTTCGTTGACAGCGCGCACGGCGGCATCAATGGCGCTGTTGGCGTATTGGCCGGAATCATCTTGGTCAACTTTGTCCATCTCAACTTAAGTGAAATAGCGCCTGAGTATCTAGAGGGTGTGTCAGACAAACGCACTAGGTGTTTACGCGCTCTGTTCATGTGAAGAATGATAGGCAGCTATGCAACAAACGCATTAGTCTGCGCTATCTGCCAGTTTGTGCCTGTTCTGGATTTCGCTGGATTTCGACGCAGCTCGTTGACGGCGGCTTTCTTTTGCCGAGACCTTTTTGAATTCATATATATTTTTTTGATTAGAATTTACATCAAGAGGATAAGATAAATAACTGTTAAAAATTAGAATATTGTTCTCGAGAGACGACCTATTATGATCTTGAATATGACGAGCTGGTGTACATGCTTGACGGTGTGACCGTCATGAAAGACGAACAGAGTAATTCAGAAAGATATGTGTTTGGGAAGGCGTGGTCGTGCCTAAGGGCTATAGTGGTACATTGGCCGTTCCTGAAGGAGGGGTCCGCAAAATGTGGTTTATATATTTGCGCGGGAAGAAATAACATGAAGTCGTCCCCAACAGCTCCGGACTAGCGGAGTTTGCACGTAATCCATTCATGAATCGGGCTTTTAGAAAAGCCCGGGCTCTGCGCGGTTCCCGCGACAGAGATTAGGAGGCTCTATGTCCAAGTATCAGGACCGTGATCTCGGAATGCATCGGGATATAACCCGGCGCGATTTCGTCAATGGCGTGGGAGCTGCGGTTGGTGGGGCGCTCGTCGCACCCGGCTGGCTCTCGGCACAAGAGGTCGCACCCAATGCGCCGGGGACAGAGAATTACTATCCACCGGCACAGACCGGAATGCGGGGAAGCCACGCGGGTTCCTTCGAAGTAGCCCATGCGGCTCGGGATGGGAATGCCTGGGCTGAGGCCGCCAATACGGGTGAGCATTACGACCTCGTGGTGGTCGGGGGAGGGCTCAGCGGGCTCTCGGCGGCCTATTTCTTTCTGACCTCGGCTGGCTCCGGTGCTCGTGTGCTGGTTCTTGATAATCACGATGATTTCGGCGGCCACGCCAAACGGAATGAGATGACCCATCGAGGACGCACGTTGATGCTGAACGGTGGTACGTCTTACCTCGAGTCCGTACGCCAATTCAGCACCGTCTCCAGAACACTGCTTGCCGCAATCGGCATTGACGTGGAAAGTGCGATAAAGACCAGTGCGCCTGGCAGGGAGTTCTACCGATCTCTTGGCCTCGGCAATTCCACGTTTTTCGCGAAAGAAGTGTTCGGCGAGGATCGGCTGGTGAAGGGGCGCGGAGGATCCGGTGATCTTGGGTGGGCGGATTGGCTTGCACAGACTCCGCTCTCTCCAGAAGTACGGAAGGACCTTGCGCGGCTTTATGATGACGGTGCCAACCCGGACTATATGTCGGGACTGTCGGATGCGGACAAGAAGGAGCGTCTGGCCCGGATCAGTTACCGGGATTTCCTGCTCGACCTTGCCAAAGTTCACCCGGATGTGCTCCCGTTCTTTGATGACCGCCCGAAAGGCAGCTTCAATGTAGGCATTGACGCCTATCCGGCACTCTATGGCTGGGTTCAGGGTTACCCCGGCTTCCAGGGGATGAACCTCGAACCGCTGCCTCGCGTGGGCCCCCTGTCCCACCTCGGGGGTGGACAACACGGCCGTGAGAGCGAGTGGAACCATGGAGACGACCTCTACTTTCCCGACGGGAATGCAACCGTGGCCAGGCTCCTGGTTCGAGCCATGATTCCGGACGCGCTTCCGGGAACAACGCTTGACGACTCGATGACGTCGCGCCTTAAGTACGATCGGATCGATCGCGCGGGCGCTGACGCCCGCATTCGTCTCAACAGCACGGTCGTTTCCGCTCGGCACATCGGTGACCCCGACACTGCTCGCGAAGTTGAGATTACCTACGTGCGTGACGGCAAGGCCGAAAGTGTAAGAGCGGATCACTGTGTGATGGCGTGCTACAACGGAATCATTCCACACCTCGTCCCCGAGATGTCCGACGAGCAGAATGCTGCGCTCAAGTATGGCGTAAAGATGGCCAATGTTTACACGAACGTCCTAATTCGTAACTGGAAGGCCTTCACTAATCTTGGCATCTCGGCGGCGAGCGCTCCGGGGATGTACCACACGGGAGTCAGACTGGGCCGTTCCGTGGAATATGGCGATTATAAGGCGTCCAGATCACCTGACGACCCGATGATATTGCACATGTCCAGGGTGCCTTGCGCGCCTGGACACCCGAAGAAGGAGCAGCATCGTATGGGGCGAGCGGATCTTTTGGCCACGAGCTTCGAAACGTTCGAGCGCAACATCCGGGACCAACTCGGTCGAACTCTGGAAGGTGGCGGATTCGATCCGGCCCGAGACATTGAAGCGATCACCGTGAATCGCTGGCCGCACGGTTACTCGTATAGCTATGACACGCTGAACGATCCCATCGAGTGGGCGCTGTTCGCTCCTGACGATCGGCCGTGCGTGATTGGCAGGCGACGTTTCGGTCGAATTTCCATTGCCAACTCTGACGCTGCTGCCTCGACGCACACGGATTCAGCCATTGACGAAGCACATCGAGCGGCCAGGGAGCAACTCCTTGTTCGAAGCCGTGCCCGGCGAAGAAGTCCGAGTTAGAACGAGCTGCCACTGTAAAAGGTCAGAATCGGACCTCCCAATTTATTTGGTCATCCGGCTAAAGGAATTTCCATTGAGAATAATGTTGAAAAAAATTGTCGGCTTCGCAATCGGATTACTCTTGGCAACGACTGCCAGTGCGGCTGATCTGGTGCTTAAAAACGGCAGGTTTTATACGCTCGATACTTCACAAACGTGGGCAGATTCAGTCGCTATTGACGATGGTCGCATTGCGTATGTCGGTGATGCTGTCGGCTTGCAAGACTTCATTAACGACGAAACTGAACAGTATGACTTGATGGGCAGGCTCGTTCTGCCTGGGTTGGTCGATAGTCATACGCATCCGGGCCTTGTCGCTCAGTCAGTAGACTATGTTGATTTGCCCTGGACGCCTGATACGAAACAAGACATGTTCGACGTACTTGTTGCCTATGCGACCGAACATCCAGACAAGGAATTCATCGTTGGTGGCAGGTGGCCGAGCGCGCTTTTTGGTGAGCAGGGGCCAAACCGGCATGAGCTTGATGCGGTCATTCCCGATCGTCCGGTCATACTTACGGATACGTCTGGCCACGCCTTGTGGCTCAATACAAAGGCCTTGGAAGCACTGGGTATCGACCGGAATACACCAGATCCGATTCCTGGTCTGTCCTATCTCTATCGTGATGCCGATGGCGAACCAACGGGCTGGGTCAAAGAGAGCGGAATTGATGCGCAGCTCAAGGCAGCGGGAATCGGAGAACAAATTAGTGCAGATTCGCTGGCAGGGTTTCTGGATTATCTTGTCTCCCAGGGTGTGACGTTGGTTTTCGACGCTGGGAATGGCGACAAAGGCTATCGCGCTGCTGCACAGCTCGAAGCCGAAGGAAGAATGCCGCTTCGGTATGAAGGTTCCTACCGAATTGATGATGATAGTCAGATCGATGGTGCGGTTCAGGAATTAAAACGTCTTCGATCGACGTACGGTGGCGAGCGGGTCAAATTTAATACGATCAAAATCATGCTTGACGGTGTATCCGAAATACGGACCAGCGCCGTCCTCGAACAATTCTTAGGGGAAGAAAACAATCTAGGTAAAACGCTCTTTAAAACACTTCGGCTTCGTGACTTCATCCTCGAATTGCATGAAGAGGCGATTGACCTGCATCTGCATACTGTCGGCGATCGTGCGGTCCGGACGGCGCTGGACGCTGTCGAGGCTGCGCACGTCAAGTTTGGCGGGGCACCAGACGTCCGGATTACGCTTTGTCACCTCGAAGTAATAGATGATGCTGACTTTGATCGATTCAACGAGTTGAACATCTTCTCTAATTTTTCACCCCAGTGGCACGGTGGCCACATTCAGGGAGCGCAGCTGACACTAGGTCAGGAGCGTTACGATCGCATGTTTCGGGTGCAACCTCTGCTCGACAGAAATGTAACCGTGACATTCTCGAGCGACATTACCAACGCTGGTAAGTGGAAAACCGGTAGGGCAAGTCCATTCTTTGGTATGCAAGTTGGACACACTCGAAAGGAACCAGAGTTTGGCGCCAATTCCACGGTCAGGCCACCAGAAAATGAGCGACTTAGCATCGAGAACATGATTCGCGGGTACACGATAAATGGTGCTACGCAATTGGGTATGGAAGATGACCTTGGCTCAATTGAGGTTGGCAAGTCTGCTGATCTGGTGGTGCTGGATCGAAACATTTTTGAGACGCTGCCGACACAAATCAGATTTGCGAGACCAACGGTTGTCCTGATGGAAGGGACCGTGATAAGTGGCTCGCTTCCCTGACAAACTCGAATTTGTGGACAGCCAATAGTTGGTTCCGGCTTTTTCATTTTCGCTAATGGATAGGAGATTTTAGTGCGTTGTTGATGCGCGGCGCACGGAAAACGGCCGACGCATCCTGGCGCGGGGTCGAAAGCGCGGGTAAGCCGTGGACCTGGGTTCGTTGCGGCATGATTGGGACCCGGAGGTGTGAGGGTGTCGGGCTGCTGATCTCAGGCGTTCAGGTGTTTGAGGATTCGTTCGACCACATCGACATCGGCGATGAGCGCGTTGATGCGCATGTTGCTGCCGCAGTTTCTGTGACGAACGCCGTACGTATTGCCGGACCTTCGGCGGCGAGTCCGGCAGCGGCAGATACACCGCAAGAAACCTGCGTCGGTCGATCAATTCGAAGACTTATCCTCTTGCGGTTTCAGGTGCTGTTCGAGAAAGCCCACCAGTTGACGATAGAAGGCGACCCGATTGGCCTGTTTAGAAACGCTGTGTCCTTCATCCGGAAACCGCAGGTAGGTAACTGTGCCACCATTGTCACGAACGGTCTGAACGATTCGGTCGGACTCGGTAACCGGATCGCGTGGGTCATTGGCACCATGCTCCACAAACAGAGGCACTCTGATTTTGTGTGCGTTGTTGATCGGTGAATTCTCCTTGTAGAATTCCTGCCATTTTTTATCGCGAATGTCCCCATACTCGATACGATCGGATGCTTTCAGGGCCGGTGACGCATCGTTTAGCGCCCTGACCCAGTCAGAAACTCCAACAAACGATGCGCCTGCATCGAAAACACCCGGGTAGGAACCAAGTACCGCGTTGACCATATAACCGCCATATGAGCCGCCCATCACCGCGATTCGGTTCGTGTTCAATGAGTCGTCCTGTGAGAGAAACGCGACGGTGTCGGCAAGGTCACGGACGGAATCCAATCGTTTTTCCTGGTTGTCCAGGCGCGTGTAGGTTTTTCCAAAGCCGGTTGATCCGCGAACGTTTACGTCGAAGACGGCAATGCCATTGTTGACGAGGTATTGCACCTGCGGTTGAAAACTGGGCCGCGACTGTCCGGTAGGTCCACCATGCACTTTGACGACAACCGGCGGATTACTGGCGATAGACTCATCGGGCCGGTAGAGAAGACCCTGCAATTCAATTCCGTCGCGTGCCAAGTAGCGGAGCGACTCGGGAACAACGAACGTTTTGGGGTCAATGCCGGCCAGTGACGACTCGATAGCGTGTGACAGGTAACCGGACGCAACGTCCCATATGAACACGTCGCCCGGTGTTGTGGGCCCTGTGACACGAATATTCACGGCGTTGGCTTTGGATGCAAAGCTAATCGCGTAGACCCCCGGCGGCAGTTCGGGCGTCTCAAGCATCTCGTCGGATTCCCGATCGAGCATGTGTATCGCCGTGTACCCGTCTTCATTCGTCGCCCAGCCGAGGTATTTTCCGTCGCCGCTCAGCGTGACGTTGCTGATGTCGGCATCCGGCGTTTGTAAGAAATCCAACGCATCGCCTTCAAGGGAATAAAATGCCAGCCCGGCAAACTCACGATCGTAGTTGGTGGCCAGATAAAATCCGCTCCCATCAGGCAACCATTCATAGCTACCGTAATAGGCGGAAACTTCGGGCACGAAAAGCGGCGAAAGATCGCCACTGGTCATATTCAGGAGGTGAACATCATTACCGTCTTCGCCGCGGGTTTCGTTAACGATGACGAGGTCACCATCCGGTTGCCAGGCGGCAGGAAAGAAGCCAAAGCTGCCTTCGTACACAATTTTTGTAGCGCCACTTGCAACGTCCGTAACGTAAATATCAAAATCTTTGCCGTTGCGTTCTGTCGATGAAAACAGGAGCTGCAATCCGTCTTCGGAAAACATGCCAAAGGACCGAAACGCATTACTCAGCGGCAGCAGTTGGCGCTCGTTAGTGCCGTCGGTGGTCAGCAGATAATAACCTTCGCGTTCATTGCCATCCGCATCTCGACCGACAACCAGATGTTCACCATCTGGCGCCCAGCGAAAGAATGTAATTCCACTGCCGAACGTAAGCTGCTCCGGCCAGCCGCCGTCCGCATCGACTATCCAGAGTTGTGGTTCACCGGTAATCCGGTAGCTGAAAGCGACTTTCGTACCATCCGGAGAGATGGCCGTTTGTCCGGCACCTCGTGCCATCAGGTAGCGAACGATATCCGCCGGTTTCTCACCTGCGAGCCCAACGGTGACCGGTTCGATGACAGGAATGTCTTCCGGATGATTCCATTCGTTCTGAGCGTTGGCTGTCCCCATAAGTCCAATGCCGGCGATAAAAGTGAAAATTTTCTTCATGTTGATCATTTGAATTCCCCGAGCGCTGTTCTGGTTGAATCGAACATCCTGAATCAATCATCCCGCGACGCGTGCTCCCGGGCAAGCAGAAATCGGGGTTCCCGTATATTCTAAGCAAATATCAAATATTGGACAGGCACACGCGCCAAATATAAGAAGAGATGGACAGGCACCAAAGAGATGCAAAGAGATGGACAGGCACAGCAATAGGCACAGCAATAGGTTCCAGCATGTGTTCACGTTGTTCCAGGAAGTCTTCGTGCTAGCGTCAAATGAAGTAGATTTTCGGACACCTTCAATACTTCATGTAATGCACGAATTAATCGTTTTAACCGTTTGTTTTACTTGTAAATCATGGAAGGATAACAGGCGGCAAGCTGGCGCCGCCACGCACGGTGCCTGATTTACAATGCCATTGTTTATGATGAAACTGATCGCGCCGTTTACGCCAACGCGATGTCTGTGCGAGTACGGGCCTATGGATAGGAAAATGGATTAGTAGAAGTGCGAATAGCAGGCAGCGAAAGTTCGTCGAGGAAGAGATATCCGGACAGAGCGCTCAATGTATTGAGAGGAACTGTCCCGAGCAGTGTCAACGCCTACAAGGTATGTCCATATTCATTGCCACTGCCAAGCCGCGAAAAGTAGTCATAACCAACCCGGGTGATCTCTGCGATTGTACTCGCCGCAGCGTCGTAGTCAGTTACCCAGTTGGTCATCACGGCGACGACAAAGGGACGATTCTCGATATACACAATCCCATTGTCCACGACAACACCGCCAACCGATCCAGTTTTGTGTGCGACGCGTATATCGTCCGGAAGCCGGGCACGAATCTGACTACGTTTCGGTATGCTCAGGATTCGCAGGATTTCGTCGCACCTCTGCCTGTCCAGGATGTCGCCGTGATATAGGGCCGCAATAAGCCAGGCGGCCTCGTTCGGCGTCGACAGATTCTCGCGATCTTGCTGCCATGCCTCCGTGTCCATCATCTTCCGTTGTAATCGGGTACTAGAGAGCTTGAATTCCTGCATCGTGGCGTTAACGCGCTCCATTCCCACCAAATCGATCATCATGTTGGTGGCTGTGTTATCGCTGACTACAATCATCAATGTAGCCACGTCGCGAATGGTCATCGTTACGGCGCCGGGAGTCAGTTGCTGGAGAATACCGCTTCCCCTGGTTATATCCGCCGCTTTTATTGTCATAGGGTCATCCAGGGAGAATCGGCCGGCGCCGGATTGTTTCAGCAATTCAACCAGGATCGGTATCTTGATCGCACTTGCCTGCGTAAATACGAGATCACCGTTAACGCCGAACGATTCGCCAGTCGCTAGATCGATGAACGCCACTCCAACCACACCGTCCAAACCATCTGCGAATTTTTGTACTTCTGTCTCGAATTTCGCACGCAGGACGTCGGAAGTAGTCGCCTGAGCCCAGGCGATGTGCCCTGTCTGGAAGGAGAAGATCAACACTGCAAAAAAAACGCGGACGTGAGAACTCATAAGGCATCCCTTTGATTTTGTTCTGATAGTGCTGGATAAATTATTGATGGCGAATTGAGGGATAGCTTACTTCAATTGGGTTTAAGTAAATTGTCCCCTTACTCTAAGAGTTCTATGCTTGGCCCGCGTCGAGCTCATGCAGCTTTTGGGGCATGATTTTTCCCGAGCTTGTTTTTGGAAAATCATCTATAAACTGGACGGCCCAGCGCTTACTGGACGTCCTCCCTAAAGGCGGGCCTGATTTCCGACTCTGGCTTCCACTGGTCGCCGTACAGCGACTTGTACACCTGAGTCGATTCTGTAGATCCCTTCACAGTACCGCCTTGCCAAAGGTCATATTGAGCATTGGAATAGGTATCAAAGAACTCGATTAACCTTCTATCCAATTCCGAAATCACTGCAACATAGTCGGGGTTCCCGTATAGGTTGTTTTCTTGCTCAGCGTCCTTCTGTATGTCGTAGAGTTCGTGCTCGCCCGTACCTTTCAGGCGTTTCCAATACGAATACTGATCGGTTCGGATTACACGAGTTGCCTCCTGATCCATGTACACCGCATCGTTCCATGATGCGAGTTCGTTTCCCCTTAGATGTTCGGCAAAACTTCGACCTGGGGAATTCGCTACTTCCACATCTACGCCCGCCATATCCAGGATAGTGGGCATGAAGTCGTATTGCCCAACAAACAGATCACTTACCTGGCCTTTATCAACGACACCCGGATAGTGAACGATCAACGGTATGTTCATCGCGGTCTCGTACAAGCTCGCCGGAAATGAATAATCAGTATGCCCCCACAAACCATGTTGACCGAAGAAATTACCCTGATCGCTGGTGTATATCACCAGTGTGTTTTCTGCGAGACCATTTTCTTTTAACGCTTTCAACAAACGACCCACACCATCGTCTACCATCGTGTTCTGCGACGCTGCATTAGCCATCGTTTCCGGGTCATTGTGCATTCGAGCCAAATTCAAATACCATTCTTCCGCGTCGGGCACCGGTATCTTATCGAGAATCGTCTCGTGAATTCTATTTCTAGGGAACGAAGGAAACTCATTGTCTTTATATTCCGCATAGTGCCGATTCTTGGCGGGGCCAAGATTCGTTGGCGGATTCATATAAGGCCCGTTGTAAGTAACCATCAGAAAAAAGGGTTTTTGATTATCGTAGGACTCGAGGTATTCGACCGCTTTGTCAGAGAAAAAATCGACGCTGTGCTGGCCCTCTACTTTGTATTTTTGGGAATTGTCATTGATTTCGTTATTCCAAAAATCGATCGTATGGCCGAGATTGAACGTCACCCAATGATCGAACCACTCGTCTGGCGGCCGCGGCTGACCGAGGTGCCATTTTCCGATAAGGGAGGTTTGGTAGCCTCGATTTTTGAGCGTGTAGGGGAGCGTTCGATACTCTCTGATGGCGTTCCAATCATTGGGCCAACTGTCCGTTTCTTCATCATCGAGCCAATCCTGGACCCCGTGTTGTGATGGCAGGAGCCCGGTCAACAACGTAGCGCGCGTAGGTGAACACATACCGTGTACGGCGAAAGCCTGGGTAAAGCGCAGTCCTTCTTTAGCGAGTCGATCAATGTTGGGCGTCCTGACATCCGGGTTCCCATAAGCCCCCAATATTGAGGCCGGTTGATTGTCAGTCACAATGAACAAAATATTGGGCTGGGTATCTCTTGCAGCCGCCGGTATTGCAGTAAGCAGGAGTAGTGATATGTACGAACATATTTTCTTGTTAGCGGCGAAATTTGAAATTATCGCCAACGCAGATACCTTCATGATCACTTTCTCCACTCGTTTCGTTCTGCATGAGCCTGCGGCCATTCTCGCGGTATTTGTCGCAGCTAGTCAATCTCTGCTCATTCTCAGGCTTCCTGTGACTTGAGGTCGCGTGCGAGGGAGACTTTGCGTGGGTTCCGGGGAGGGGTCGAGGATGTCGTACGAATAGGCGATACTCATATCTGAAAACTACGCCATAGGAGGCCACAAATGTTCGAGTACATTCGAATCGTGAGAATCCCTGTTTATCTGTTCGTCTTTATTGTGTCTGTTCCATTGGCACTGGGGGCGCCTAGGAGTGAGGACAAGCCCAACATCGTCCTGGTTCTGATGGATAATTTTGGTTATGGAGAACCAGGCGTATATGGCGGCGGCGAAATACGCGGGGCCCCTACGCCGAATATCGATAGCGTTGCGCATGAGGGGTTTCAGCTGACGAATTACAACGTGGACGCGGAGTGCACACCGTCACGTGCATCGTTAATGACTGGCCGCTATGCGATACGTACACGGCTACGGAAAGATGCTCCACCACAAAATCCATGGTATGGGTTGAATTTGTCCGAGTACACGTTGGCTGAACTATTATCGGATGCCGATTACGCAACGGGATTATTCGGTAAATGGCATTTGGGAGATACTGAAGGCCGCTTTCCGACCGACCAGGGTTTCGATGAATGGTGGGGAATTCCCAGGTCATCGGATAGGTCGTTCTGGCCGGACAGTGCCTCGTATCAGAAAGACGCGGGCGCCAGGTTCATGCATGTCATGTCCTCCAAGCGTGGTGAGAAGCCCAAAGAGCTGGAAGTGTTTGGTCGTGAGAAACGTGCGACGATAGATCGAGAGATTACCGATCATGCGCTCGATTTCATTCAACGCAAGGCAAAGGAAGAGCAACCATTCTTCGTTTTCATACCTTATACCCAGACACACACGCCCCATGATCCACATCCAGACGCCAAGGGTAAAACCGGCAATGGCGATTTCGCTGACATCCTCGCACAGACGGATACTTATATCGGTGAGCTCCTCAACGCAGTCGAAGAGTTGGGGATCAAGGACGACACCATATTTATCTTTACATCTGATAACGGGGGCTATGGGGGAGTCGGAAGAGAGGGGTTCAATGGCCCCTGGCGAGGAAGCCTTTTTACCAGCTACGAAGGTTCCTTTCGTGTTCCCTTTCTTATTCGCTGGCCCGGCAAAATACCGCCGCGACAAAAATCAAATGAAATTGTCCATGCCATGGATGTGTACGCCACCTTAGCGGCTATGCTTGGCATTGATATCCCCAGCGATCGCATCATGGACAGTGCTGATCATTCCGATTTCCTCATGGGTAAATCAAAGACATCCGCTCGGGAGTCGCTCGTGTATTACATTGGTAATGAAATCGTCGCCGTAAAATGGCGGAACTGGAAAATGATCTTCAAGGAAATTGAAAGAATCGGTGAGCCTGTCGTAACAAACATGGATCCTGCGATCTACAATTTATTGAAAGATCCACAAGAGCAAGAACGTCTTCGCCATTACATCGAGGACACCTGGATAGAGATACCTCTGTACAAAGTGCTGGCTGAGCACCAGGCGTCGATCGCGGAAGATCCGGGCATATCGGTTCCCTAGGCGACAAAGGATACATCGATTTGAACGGTTTCGTGTTTCTCACGGGGCGTGTCAAAGATTATTTCAAGACGATCCACGGCAAGTTCGTCGCACCCCCACCGATCGAAAACAGTTTCGCCGAGAATGACTGGACCGAGCAGCTTTGCTTGCTAGGCCGTGGTTATTCCAAGACTGTAGTTGTCTGTGTGTTATCGGACATTGCGGGTCAGCAGGATCGTGCTGTCATCGAAGAAGCGCTGTTCGAGCAAGCCGTCAAAGTAAACGAAAAGGTTGAAAAACACGCCCGCATCGGCGCTGTCATTATGACCGCGGAACCCTGGACGATCGAGAACGAAATTCTCACGCCGACGATGAAAATTCGCCGAGAGAAAGTCGAGGTACGGTTCGGAGAGCGTGCGCAGGAACTCGCGCGTCAGTCAGCAGAGAAGGGGGAGATCCTGCTGGACTGGGCTGGCTAGTAGGCCTGAATTTCTTCACTCTCGAATATGCGCGGTGAGATGGTCTTATGTTCTGGATCAGCACTGACGTAAAGCGCGCGGGCCAGTTTGGATATTTCGACAGGCTTATACCTCTGCAATCCAAAATGAAATAGAGGCGTCATCAGGAGGAACAGCCAGTTACCGATCTCTTCTTTGAGTCGAAATTCAGCGCGCTTACCTTTCAAGAGCGACGGACGAAAGATGTTCAGGCTTGGGAAGTCCATCGCGATAATCGCCGCCTCAATCTCTCCTTTCGTGCGGTTATATAAAATACCTGAATCGCGATTCGCACCTATCGCGGTTACCAAACTGAATTGCGTCACGCCACTTTGTTTCGCGAACCGAGCAGCGTTAAGCACGTAGTGGTAATCTACCCGCCGAAAGGCCTCTTCGCTTCCCGCCGCTTTGATGGTCGTGCCAAGGCAGCAATAAGCGTCACCGTCGACTAATCCGGAAATAGTCGCAAGGTCTTCCAGTGCATTAAACTCGGCAGGAACCCATTGCAGTTTTTCATGCGTCATCGAAGTAGGTCGCCGGGCAATGACGGTGACTCGTGAGTACCTGCTGCCGTCAAGACAGAGTCTTAAGAGCTCACTGCCGACGGCACCGGTTGCGCCAAAAATTATGGCCTCCCTTTTTCGCACAGTGCTGGTGGTTGAACGCTCTATACCTGGCCCTCGTCCGATATAAAACGAACTGGAAGGATGTGCGCCGGACTTTCGATCATGTTTGTTCTGACACGGCTCGCCAGCCAGAGTTGATTGCAGCATCCAGGTAGGCGCGAGCCTCGGAATCGGAATTGGCTATCGAAATCCTGTCGAACTGCGCTCGGCCAATTTCATGGGGTTCTTGTCCTTCTTCCCATTGCGGATCATCCAGTGACGAGTACTCGTAGGCATACCCGTGAGCCCAGCGGTTCACCGTAATCGCCTTGATGTCGGACTCACGATAGATGTCGGTCTCACGATAGTAGTTCCGTCACGGCGCGGTGCGCCTGGTCGATTGCAACGTCGGTGTAGGCACCACCGCCACTGTCCGCATTCGCGATCGTGATTGCTCCCGCTCGCGCACGCGCCGTCGCCAGCGGCAGACCTTCATCGGGATCAACCAGCGAATTGTATTCAGCCGCATACCCGTGCGGCCAGCGATTTACAGCAATGCCGGCAATATCACGCGCCGCGTCAAACCCGCCGGGGCCGAGCGCGCGGTTCAGCTGGTCTCGAACATTGCGCTCGAACGTCGAGAACGGCGTGGAGAGAAGCTCAGTGCGCCCGGCAATATGCTGCTCGCGTTCGCTGAGGCCAGGCTGCGCAGGTGTTCGCCACATTTGCATCATGATCGGTTCGTCCGGTGATTTAGCACTGTGGTAGTCGCCAATGTCCATAGCCAAACCGAGGCGGAAGCTTGAATGGTAGCTACCGGGACAGCGAACGCTCGCAACGCCCAATTTTGCAAATGCGCGCCAGTTTGTCAGCGCCACCGTTGTTAAGACCAGCGGCGTTTTTACGAGATAGTGCAATGCGTTTTTCTGGGTTTCTGGCAATTCCGGGCAAAGGGACGGAATCATCATATTCCAACACGCCAGTACGGTCTGTTTGCCTCTGACAGTATACGCTTTGCCGCCGCGCATATACGTGACTTTGACGTTGCCATCTTTGGTGTTCATCACGTGCGCTGCTGTGCTGGACAGCCTGATGCGCACAGGATTGCCGCTTTTGTCTAGCTTGGCATAATTCGTCCGCGCGGTAACACAATCCTCAACCGTCGTGCCGGGCACTGCGGCTGGGATCAAGTCGCGGACCAACAGGCGCGCGATCGATGCATTGCCATCGGGAAATGCATATTGGTAGGAACCACCCGTTTCTAGCTGTTTTCCGGGGGTGTAGCCCATGCGCGCTGTCGCTGTGCGCGGCAGTTTCAGGCCGTTGAAGCCGGGCCATCCGATGCCCCAACAATCAAGGGCCGAAATGGCATCTATTCCGCAACCCCAATACGCGTCCGTTACATGTAAATAATAAGGCATCACACCCGGATTGGCTTTGACGACATCCAGCAGATAATCCGCATAACTCATCCGTGACAGGCGGTCTTTCTTTTCATCGGCCGTTAGCCCCGGCATATAATCAACAGAACCGGTTTCGATCGCGAGGATATCCTTGCGGACGGCGTCACTCAGCGGTGCTTGTGCCAGAAACTTTGCGGTATCTTTCGCCGACTTTTTGTACCCGCCAGCTTGCAGAACAAACTTGTCCTCGCCGAAAGTTTCCTTGTCGAAAAACACGCCCGCACCAAGACTATATTTGGCATATAAATCCTTGTTGTTGGTATCCTTTGCGAGCTTTTCTGGATAAATCCCTAGATGCTTTAGTAGTCCGTCAGCTACAGGACTGTAGGGTGTTGGGCTGGATATTAGGACGGTTCCGCCGTTCATAAGTAGCAGTTTTCCGTCAACGTGGAACTCATTGCGTTTGGCGTGGCCTCCAAAATCGTCATGGTTTTCCAGAATGAGAATCTTTGCGTCGGGCCCTGCCTCTTTGCGGTAAAAGTGCGCGGCTGCAAGCCCGCTGATGCCACCACCAACAACGATCAGGTCATAGTGCTCGTCCGTGTCCTGGGCTTCGGTAAGAATGCCCGGATTGTCCCTGATCGCGTGGGCGCCCTCGAAAGAGCCGGGATGGCTGCCGCGCATGCCGGTTCGGGTTGGCGGGTAATAGCCCGGCTGATCTTGTGCGGCCTTTTCCGCGCTCAGACCCGCACCGAAAGCAAGCTCTGGCATCACCCCACCAACAGCGGCCGCCGCCAGAGAAATTGCGGTGCCCTGCAAGAAATCGCGGCGCTCGATGGGCTTATTCATGCCGAGTTTTTGGTCGTGGGCATTGCTGTCCACTTTAGTTTTCAATGCCACTACTTGCTTCACCTTAGTCATAATCGTCCTCCCCAGGTTTCCAGTAACGCAGGACCGCCATCTTCGCCGCTGCACATATTACCGTGACGCCATTGAAACCAACGGCGTCTAACGGTTCGTCAAGCGGAGTGTCACTCTTCCGCTGAAATTCCGCTGTAGTGCAGGCTGATGATCTTCCATTTACCATCGATCTTTTGCCACACGTCAGTCTCGAACGCTCTCGACGTAGACGTTGTTCCATCAGGCGAGCGCGTGCGGTTGTCGATGAAGGACGTCGCTACAGCGCCATCACCACCGGGCATGACTTGCACCTGAAGATCCGACATTTCGTTCAGTTCAACGCCACCACCTGCGGCCATTAACTCGGTCCACATTTCGTGGTAAGCAGCGATATCCACTCTGGCATTGCCGAAATACGCCGTCGCATCATCGGCATAGAAGCTGAAATATTTTTCCACGTCATTGTTAGCATAAGCATGGTCAAACGCTTTGATGGCAGCATGGAGATCGGCATTTTCATCACCATGATGTTCAGCGATTGCAGAAAATGACATAAATACAATGGCAAGTAAGCTCAATATTTTTCGCATGATTTCGATCCTTTTCATTATCTAGTTTACGGTGCGTTCTACTGGGTTTCGTTATGCGGCTTGTTCGGCCACGGCGCGCCAGCCAGAGTCGATAGCGGCATCGAGGTAGGCGCGAGCTTCAGAATCCGAATTTGCGATGGATATCCGGCCGAACTGCGATCGGCCAATTTCATGGGGCGCTTGTCCTTCTTCCCATTGTGGATCATCCAGCGCCATGTATTCGTAGGCATACCCGTGCGGCCAGCGATTGACGGTAATGGCCTTGATGTCGGTCTCATGATTGAAGCCGTGCTCACCGAGCAGTCCCTGGAGTTGATCGCGGATTTCCTGCTCATAGGTGTCAAACGTGGTTGCGTAAACTTGGTGCCTTGCTCTTAGAAGCAGTTCTCGACTCGTTTCCCCGTCGGCAAGTTCGATGGACGGTACGCCGAGCATGTAGATCACCATGGGGTCATCCGGACCGGCCGGCGGCTGGTTTCCACCCGTCGTCGTCGGTGGTGCTGTCGTTACAGTAACGTACGGGCTGTCAGGGCAGTTGATTTGTCCCACCCCGAGTTCAGCAAAGGCGCGACCATTTTTGATCAAGACATTGCTCCAGACCAACGGCACCTTCACGCCGTAGCGAAGTGCTTCCTTCTGGCTTTCCGGAAGCTGCGGACAGATATGTGGAATTGCGCCGTTATAGCAGGCGAGAATGCAATGGTTACCGGTTACCCTTGCGGCGACACCGTCCTGAACGTAGTCAACTTGCACAGTCTCGTTCTCGGATTCTTGCACCCCGACTACTGTGCTGTTTAATCGTAAGCGAACTGGGTGTTTCTCGAGGTCGAGCGCGCCGTAGTCAAAATGACTTATCGCGATGTCATCAAAGCCCTGAGTATTTGGAGCAACAGCCGGGATCAATTTATGGACCAGCAACCTGGCGACGGACGAATTGCCATCTGGAAAATATAAAGATTGGTAGCCTTCCAGAATGCCTTTGATCAGTTTAACCGCCATCTTACCGAGCCAACCCATTCCTTGTATTCCTGGGCAGCCGACATAAAATGCCTCCAAGACGCTAAGTCTTGGGGCCGCCGGTCCAAACAGTAATTTGGGAGTCGGATAAAAAATACTAATAGTTTCTTTTGACAGGCCGACTCGTTCGGTCAGGAACTCAGCGTAGCTGACCGACTCAATGTACGCGGACTTTTCACTCAGACTAAGGTCTTCAAGATAATCACAGTCGCCGCTGAGCAATTCGATCATAAGGTCCTGTTCGGTTTCTGCCAAAGGCAGATTACGAACAGCAGATTCGTAATCGCCAATCCCAAGCATTAAACTTACCCATGGAGCGCGCACTTTAACGAGCCCATCCGGACCGGGAAGGGCGAGCATGGCGTCGGTCGTCGCGCTGAGAAAACCGAAGTCATTCATATTCGTTTTCATCGCTTCCATATCGACACCGAGATCGTCTAGCAGCCCCTTGGATATCTTGCTGTAGTACCCAGGTGCCTCCAGATTGACCGAGCCGCCGATGCCCAAGCGCATTTGTCCGTCGTAATGAAATTCGTTGCGCTTTGCATGTCCGCCGAAATCGTCATGATTGTCCAGCAGCAGGATTTTCGCATCGGGCCCCATTCTCTTCTGATAAAACCGGGCAGACGCAAGGCCACTGACGCCTGCGCCAACGATCACCATGTCGTAGTGTTCGTTCAGTTGGCGATGCTCGGCAGGTTTTTGTCCATCCCAGGCAAGGGCGTGCATGACGTCGAATGAGCCGGGGTGATTGCCTCGCACTCCATTGAGAATCGGTGGGTAGTACTCCGATGCTCCACCTGCTGCGGCCTGTGCGAACAATTCAGCAGGCGCCAGCAGAGTAGTACCGGTACCAATGGCCACACCGTTCAGAAAGTCTCGACGTGTAATTCTGTATTTCATCTGACTAATCGTCCTTCATTCGCATTCTGAAATAGACGGTCAGGCTGATGATGGGAATCAATAACAGAAAAAACATCCATTCGACGTAGGGGTTAATGTCCGCTGTCGCGACGCTTCCAGCCATCACCCCGACAAACAGGATGTGAAACAACAAACCGAAAAGACCAAGCCCAACAGCCGCAATTTTCGCACTCAACGTCAGTCGAAAGAGCGGGCGAGCCACCAATAGGCCGAAGACTCCGTACATCCAAACACCCAGGTGTTCGAGGGAGGCGTGCAGGGAGAAGGGCAGATACGGGTTCAACAACGAGAACAACTGTTCGGCGACAGCAACGTCTGCAGAGACAGTAGTCGACGCCACAACCATCTGTTGTATTGACCAGATCGCGAAGAATTTTGGAATGATGAAGGCGACAACCGATATCAGCAGCGCTGTCCCGGCAACAAACGCGCACAGCGGGTTCGACTCGCGGATTTGCCATGCGGTGCCAGCAAAGACGCCTGACACTGTCAGCATCGCGATCATCTGCACGAGCCATCCCGCGACAAAGGCGCCAACATTGGAGCTGTACCAGGTCATCCGGTCCGCGAACGGCCCTGCCGGGGCGTCGAGTGGAAAGAATGGCGATAAAACTATCGAAGCAATCAGGGCGATAGCCGACCAGAATGCGGCCTTGCTAATGGCATGGTCGAGCGTGTGTGTATTAGTCATTGATTTTTCCTTGTCTTCATAAATGTTAATTCCCGTACCGAGCGTCAACGAACGCGAGCGCCGCATCACGCACGGCAGCGGAGTCTTTTGCCCAGCGACGGTCGCTGCCCACAAACAAAATCGACCCCTCTATCAGCGACATCAGGACGAGCGCTTCTGCATGGGGTGCCGAACTGTTCATAGCAACAAGCCGTCTCTCCAGCATGTAGAGGTATGCCATGTAAATATCGCCCAGCAACGCGTCCATGGCTGGCTCGACTTGCGCCATCGCCCATAGTTGGGGAAACAGTCGGTCGGCTTGTAAGGCAGAGCCCGGCGAGTAGTCGAGGGTGAACTTGATGACGTCCCGGAGGCTGAGGTCCTCTCCATCCAGCTTCAGCGCCTCAAAGGATTGGCGGTAGGTGTTTGCGATATACGCGACTAACGCAGCTAGCATGTCTCCCCAAGTACGGAAGTGATATTGGAGCGCGCCCAGTTTCATGTCGCTGGCGCGGGCGAGGCCGCGCATCGTCAGCTTGCCGTAGCCCTCCGACGCGATGATCCCGATCGCCTTTTGGAGGATCTGCTGTTTGCGATCGCTAAATACGACTTCTTGGTAGGCGGCTGACATGTCATGTGACATACTACAACCTGTCACATGACATGTACAGTGCTTGTCAGTTAACATTTGGCCCTGGAGTTATCAATGGAACTAACCCTCAACGTTAATGGCACCGAGCACACGGTCGATGTCGAGCCCAATATGCCTCTGCTGTGGGTGCTTCGTGATGAGCTTGATATTACGGGCCCTAAGTTCGGCTGCGGTATTGCGATGTGTGGTGCCTGTACGGTGCATATCGACGGCCAGCCGGTGCGTGCGTGTTCCTTTCCAGTGAGTGCTGTCAGTGGCGCTGTAACAACGATCGAAGGCATTGGTACTCCGGCCGCGATGCACGTCGTGCAGCAGGCTTGGGTTGAACATCAAGTCGCCCAGTGCGGTTATTGCCAGTCGGGTCAGATCATGTCAGCGGTCGCGCTTCTGGAGAGGAACTCTGAGCCGACGGACGATGAAATCGATGTCGCGATGTCGGGAAATCTATGTCGTTGTGGTGCCTATCCCCGTATCCGAGCTGCCATCAAGACAGCTGGCCAGCAATTGAAGGAGTCCTGAGTCATGGGTCGACTTCGAACAGTCACACGTCGCACTTTCATGGTCGCTTCAGCCGCGATCGCCGGCGGAGCTGCGTTCGGTTACTACAAATACAAGAAACCTTATGAAAACCCGTTGCTCGACAACCTTGCTGACGGCCAAAACGCGTTAACGCCCTACGTGCGCATCGACCAACACGGTATTACGATCATCGCGCCGCGTGCAGAAATGGGGCAAGGCGTGCACACAACGCTTGCCGCCATGGTGGCAGAGGAACTTGATGTGGCACTCGATGATGTTCTTGTCGAGCATGGGCCAGCATCAAGCGCTTACTTCAACGATGTTGCGCTCGAGGAGGCCGTTCCTTATGCGCAGACAGACCATGGTCGAATGGCTGAGGGCATCCGCGGACTCGTACGCGTATCCTCCAAATTGCTCGGCATGCAGATTACCGGCGGTTCATCGTCGACACCGGATGCTTATCCGAAAATGCGAATGGCCGGTGCCGCCGCTCGACACTGTTTGATTGAGGCGGCGTCTGCAAGACTCGCGGTTGCTGTATCCGAGTTGGAAACCGAAGACGGGGCTGTCATAGCACCCGATGGCACTCGAATTTCGTATTTGGAACTCGCTGCAGATGCGGCCAATATCAACGTTCCCGACGAACTGTCATTGAAACCGCGCTCCGAGTGGAAGCTCCTTGGCCGTTCTTTGCCGCGCGTCGATATGGTCGGAAAATCAACCGGCACAGCAGAGTACGCGATCGACGTTCGTGTACCGGACATGTTGTACGCGACCATTCGCGCGAACCCGCGACTTGGTGGAGAACTCATCAGCTACGATGACTCCAAAGCAAAGAGCATGACCGGTGTTCGATTCATTACGCGTATTGATGATGCTGTTGCAGTCGTTGCAACGAATACCTGGTACGCGTTTCAGGCTGCCCAGGCCATCACGTTTGATTGGGGTGACGCACCTTATCCCGCTACTACGGACGAAATGATCAGCCGCATTGGCAGCGCTATCGATGATGACCTCGAAGACAGCCAGTATCGTGACGACGGCGATATTGAAACGGCACTGATTGGGGCGGACATGATTGAAGCTGAGTATCGCGTGCCGTTTCTCGCACACGCCACCATGGAGCCCATGAACGCGACAGCCTTGTTCACGGGTAGTCGGCTCGATGTTTGGGCGGGTACGCAACTGCCGACGCAGGTGATTGAAGAGGCTGTGGCCATCACCGAGCTCGAGCCAGAAGATATTCACGTGCATACAACCTACATGGGTGGTGGCTTCGGCCGTCGCGCCGAGATGGATTTCGTCAAGCAGACAATCGACTTGGCGAAGCAAATGCCCGGATCTCCTGTGAAGCTCACGTGGTCACGTGAAGAAGATATGACGCACGACCAATATCGACCTGCGGCGATCGCCCGTTTTCGCGGTGCCGTCAAAGACGGGTTGCCGAGCGCTTTTGATTTGAAGCTCAGCTCCGTGTCGGTAATCGCTTCACAGATGAGCCGCCTCAACATGCCTGTTGCGGGACCGGACATTTCAATTGTGCAAGCCGCATGGGATCAACCGTACGCAATCCCAAATTACAGAGTCACTGGCTACCGCGCCGATACGATGATCCCGGTTACCTCGTGGCGTTCAGTCGGTGCATCGCAGAATGGCTTTTTCAACGAGAGCATCGTTGATGAACTCGCCGTCGCCGCTGGTCGTGATCCACTTGAAATGCGGCTTTCGCTAATAACACACGAACCCAGTCGCAAGGTGTTGGAAGCCGTTGCCGAAATGTCGGGCTGGGGTGAAGAATTACCGGAAGGACATGGTCGCGGAGTGGCGTTTGTTTACTCATTCGGTGTGCCGGCTGCAGAAGTTATTGAAGTCGCAGAAACTGACCGTGGCATTCGCATCGTTAACGCATGGGCCGCGGTCGACGTGGGCACCGCACTTGATCCTCGAAACATCGAAGCCCAAGTTCAGTCCGGAATCAATTTCGGGCTGACGGCTGCAATTATGGGCGAGATCACGGTGGCAGATGGAGAGGTGCAGCAGAACAACTTTCATACCTACAATGGCATTCGCATTAACCAAGCACCGCCAATTGCGGTTAGGGTTTTGGAAAACGGCGAAAAGATTCGCGGCATCGGTGAACCAGGTTTACCGCCTGCGGCGCCGGCATTGGCGAACGCGATTTTTGCGGCAACCGGTCAGCGCATCCGCGAACTTCCGCTCAATAAACACGTCGACTTTATCTAGCCGGATTTGTTTTTGGTCTGCAGACTCTTGCGACGCGGATCAACTGTGCATCGACCAGGGATTACCTACCTCAGACGAATTCGTTGCGTGACTTTAGGAGCAGCACAAATCGCGCCTTCGCTACCAATAAATCGAAAGCCCGTTCTTGCACTGGACTTTTTTGTGCCTGTCATCCGGGCATTCGATGCCTGCGTTACTCTGAAAGCAGCCGCTGACATGCTAGAATTGCTCCTTACTTGAGAGACTGCTTTTGACCCATAAGTGGACGTCGGGCACAACGACTCATTCAGAGCTGATAATCATGAAAACTAACTTCTTAACTTCTTCGATCCTCACCCTGATTCTTGCGACGGCTCCGCTCGCTGCACAAGGTGAATGGCCGACTCGGGGATGGGCGATGACGACACCTCCGGAGGTCGGTCTCGACGCCAAAGTGCTCGCTTCATTCGATGCGGACATCGGCGAAGGCAAGTACGGGTACGTCGATTCCATGGTGGTTATCCGCCACGGCAAGGTTGCGTACGAGCGCTACTACGGGCACGACTATGAACGCATCTACAGCGAGGAGGCGAGTACACCCGGTCCGCTGGTCGTAAATGATCCCACTGGCCCCTATAACTACTTTAATTCATGGTGGCATCCCTACTATCGCGAGAGCACTCTGCACTCAATGCAATCGGTCACCAAGAGCGTCGTCTCTGCGGTGATCGGGATTGCTGTTGGCCGGGGAGAGTTTCCAGACCTCGATACGCCGGTGCTTTCATTCTTCGAGCCGGGCGAGGTCGCGAATGTCGATGATCGCAAAGACCGGATAACGTTGCGACACTTGCTTACGATGTCGGCAGGGCTCGATTGGGACGAGAACCTTCCCTACACTGATCCAGACAACACATTCACGATCATGGCACTTAGCAAAGACTGGGCGCAGTTCACCATCGATAGACCAATGGCAGAGAATCCGGGTGAGGTTTTTCAGTACAACAGCGGCGCTACGCTTATTCTCGGTCAGGTGTTTCGATTAGCCACGGGAATCGACCTCGAAGAGTATGCCGTGAAACACCTCTTTACACCGCTCGGTATTGACGACTACTTCTGGAAGCGTACGCCGTCGGGACTAGTGGATACGCAGGAAGGTCTTTACGTTACTTCTCGTGACATTGCCAAGATCGCTTACCTTTTCCTGAAGCGTGGACAATGGGATGGCGAACAGATCGTACCGGGTGAATGGGTGAGGGCGTCTGTTGAGCCGAGCCTCAGCGTAACGGATGACCACAGTATCCAATACGGCTACAAGTGGTGGCTGACTCACTATGAATACCAAGGGAAGGACCTCGTGGCGTTTGCCGGCTCTGGATTCGGCGGTCAGTACCCGATCGTCTTGCCTGAACTTGATATCGTTCTGGTTTTTACCGGATGGAATATCCACTCGGATCGTCCAAGCCTTAGCACGCGGGAAGCGATCAATCGGATTCTGGAAGCCGTCAAAGAACCGTGAACGCTGATTCTGCTAAGAGAACGTATTCGTTGCCAAGATTACTTCAAAGTGGTCGTCTTGACTGACTGCTGCTGGCCGAAACCAGTCTTTCATCTTCAGTAATCTGCATCGCGAAGTATTTTAAGGACACCCATAAATTCTTGATGCTCAATCTGCGGAATTTACCCAAAAGGACCGCTAACTTTATGGGTGCCTCAAACAGTGATCATCTACCTGCGCAGGTCCGACCACGGTTCCGCTGACGATTGTGGGGCGGCCCTCGGCGAATCCGTCTCGTCAATTCACGCATAATTAAAGTAACTGTCACGCGAGCTGTTGCGGGTATCATGAACCCCCATCCAGACCATGAGCGCGAGGCTACATCATGAGCAGAGTTTTTTCGGTCCACGTGGCGATGCTGTACCTGTGCTGCATCGGCGCGGTACACGCAGACTCGTCGACCCACGCGTTTGTACTGGGATCGATCGAAGCAGAGGCGGGGACGACAGCTTCCGGCTACCTGGAGGTGCCTCGAGGGGTAGATCAGGCTACCCGCATTCCGGTATCCGTTATCCACGGTGCTCGTCCCGGTCCTACTCTGGCGTTGGTCGCCGGTACCCATGGGTACGAGTATCCGCCTATCACCGCACTGCAGCGGCTGAGGGGGTCACTGGATCCTGCCAGGCTCTCCGGCACCATCCTCATGGTGCACGTGGCCAACCCGCCCTCATTCTTGGGTCGAACCATTTACACCAGTCCTGTAGATGGCAAGAACCTCAACCGGGTGTACCCGGGAAAACCCGACGGAACGATTAGTGAGCGAATCGCCCACACCATCACTACCCAGGTCATTGAGCGGGCCGATTATCTTGTGGATATGCACGGGGGTGACGGCAACGAGATTCTTCGCCCTTACATCTACATGCCGGTGACCGGCAACGGCGAACTGGATGCGAAAGTCCGCGGCATGGCCCTGGCTTTCGGCCTGGACCATATCGTCATTGATCCGGCCCAGCTGGCCGATCCGGCGGCCTCGGTGTTCACCGACCAGACCGGGCTGAGCCGTGGCATCCCAGCCATTACCACCGAGACCGGACAGATGGGTTCCAACGATGACTACTGGGTGGACCTGGCCCGGGACGGGGTCATGAACCTGATACGCCACCTGAAGATGATTGACGAGAAGGAAATTCCGAACCAGGGCGTGGTCTGGCTAAAAGACTATGAAGTCATTCGTGCCCAGGCAACCGGCGTGTTTCAAGCCTCGGTTCGGGACGGCTATGCCGTCGCGGAGGGAACGTTGCTAGGCGAACTACTAGACCTGTTCGGGGAACCAATCATGGACATTCGAGCCCCCTTCGCCGGCGTGGTCAACTACGTGGTGGGCACGCCCCCGGTGAGCGAGGGAGAGCCCCTGGCGATGATCAGCAAGATTGCCGAGTAGATGCACCCATTGAGCGTAAAGTCTGGCACACGAATAGAGAGGTTCTTTATCCGCAACCACCGGTCAGCCCCTACATCTCGGGAGGATGTAGCGCACCTTATCAGTCCAATCTGAGTTCTTCGCGTCGCACAAAAATCCTGTTTGGACGGTTATCTCAATGTTATTTTTTCACAACGGATCGACTAAAAAAGGCGGCATGGTCTATATCAAGGTCCGCTTGTGATCGAAAGCAGCCGCTGGGGTTGAGTGGCGAGTGATCGGTATGCCCGAAACCGGCCGCTCAGGTGGTAGTATTTCTTACTTTCTGAGAGGCTGCTTGTGACCCAAAGCAGCCGTATGCTCAAATCTACAAACGTCGTTTTCTTGGACTCTGTCCTGAGCAAAATTTAAATGCGAAAACTCGGTTTACTGTTATTGCTTGGAGTTTCGTCTGCAATGCCCGAATCAACCGATGGTTGATTCAAATACTCGAATCTCAATTAATTGAGCGTGGCGTCGAGTTCAATTCGACCGAATATCCAATTTCTACAGAAGTCTGGGAGATAAACGACAATGGAATCGAGGCGGTCGGAGCTTTCCCCGAAAACTGATCGCGAGCGGCGGCCTTTGGCCGAAAGCAGACCCTCAGTATTTTCTTTTGCTCATGATCGGAACGTCCGCTTTCGGTAAATGCAGACAGCGCTGCATCAATCTAATAGACTTCCTTTAATACTGATTAGGGGGAGTAATTCATATGCGGAATCTGATGTTTGCCGTTCTCTTCATTCTGTCTGCGGACTGCTTTTCACAGAATGTACCGCCACGCTTAACTATGGAATGGGAAGTGCTGGCGGAGCATCTTGTTGGGCAGCTTGACCTTCAGCCTGGTGAGCGTTTTATGGCGGTCGCGCACCCCGGGCTCTTCGATGACTTAATACCGCACTTGCGCTACGAGGTAATGAAAGCCGGGGGTGTGGATTTGGGCGTCATTGATGTGCTCGCTGAGCCTGTTTCCGAATTGTGGAACACGACGGTACTTCGTGATGGTAGCCGGGCGGCGCGGCAAGCGCTCGCGGAGATGCTTGAAAACGTGGATGCATCGATCATGCTTCCCGGCGCCAATCCGGGGCATCCGGTTTATGCGGCAATCCAGGACAATTTGCGCAAGGGCATCGGCCGCACTATTCATTTTCATTGGTTGCAAAATGGGAGTGCGTACACTTTGCCGGGACAGCCGCTGCCGCCGTTACACCTTGTCGAGGCGACGTATCAACAGGCGCTTTTACAGGCTGACTACGAAGCGCTCGCCGCACATCAGAGGAGATTTGAGCAGGCCATGCGCGATGGGGAAGTTCGGGTCACCAGTGCTGCCGGCACGGACCTTCGATTTCGTATTGGAAATCGACCGGTCAATTTTCAGGACGGAGACGCTTCTGCTGTTCGCGCCGAAAGAGGGGTCATTCTCATCGATCGTGAGATCGAACTTCCGGCGGGGGCGGTGAGGGTTGCTCCGTTGGAAGATAGTGTGAGCGGCACAATCGCGTTTCCTCCGTCACAGTGGTCAGGAAAAGCGGTAACGGGTCTCAAGCTGACTTTTGAGGCTGGAAACGTGGTGGACGTAACTGCCGGATCGGGAAAGGCTGCTGTAGAAGCGGAAATGGCGAAAGCCGGATCGTCCGGTCGTGCGTTTCGGGAATTTGCGCTCGGCTTTCATCCATTGCTCGCGGTGCCAGAAAAAAATTCATGGATTCCCTACTACGGCTATGGTGCCGGGGTGGTTCGTTTGTCCCTGGGTGATAATTCGGAGTTGGGGGGAGACGTTAGTGGCGGCTACGTGAGGTGGAACTTCTTCACTGATACGACCGTAACGATCGACGGTGACGTCTGGGTCAGAGAGGGCAAACTTCTAAAGTAGCGTCCTAGGGATTTATGACGAACCTCGGATTCTGGCTCTCAAGGAAGGGCTGGACATCTGGTTTTCGCCCGGAACCGGACATTGCGTTAGTATTGATAAAAGGGTCCGCTGAACCTGAGCCAGACCAGTGTCGAAGGATCGCATGCAATAAACGACAACTATCACGTGTTCGGCGGTTATGGATCTGCCGGTCTTGATTTATGTATAGATGCAACGACATTTTCTGCCGGATTCGGCTACAACAGTGGTATGTCCGATACTGTTGATCTGGTTGCGCGCCTGTCTTATGAATACATCGAGTTTGATGCGCCCGGATTTGGTGACGTCGACGACAGCGGCCTTGGGCTAGGTGTTGGTTTGCGAATCGCAGCCAGCAACAAGCTCGAGCTCAATGCAGGCATCAACTACGTCGACTACGGCGATGGTGGCGATGAGACCGGTTTCGCTGCGGGCGGGTTTGTATAACTTTACGGAGTCGTTCTCGCTGGGTTTCGCAGGTTGCTGGAGCGAGGTTTTTTTTGCCCGCTACTTCCTACCCGCGCAATCCTTGGCGTATTCTCTCGATCTCTTCGGCGTGTTCATCCAAGGTGACCGGTCCTTCCGTATGATTGGCAATGCCGAGTCGCTGTAGAAGGGGATAGGCACCTGCATCCAGAGGTGTAGCGGACGACTCGTGGCGTAGAATAATAATTGCCACCGAGAGAACTTCGGCCAACGAGGCCGATTCACGTAGTGGAGGGTCCGGGTCGAGTTGCGTTTCCAGTGCATTCAGAAGTTCTTCCGTCATGCCCCAGTCTTTCGCAATGGCTTTACTGATCGCCGGGTGCCAATCTACAAGAATTGTCTGTAGTTCGGCGTATTCGATATCCTCGTAATCTCGGGACTTCATGTAAATATACAAACGTCCAATCATGCTCAGCAAGCCCGTCAGGAGCGCTTCGTCGGGGTTAAGCTTCGTGTAGTGTTTGGCTATTAAGTGGCAATGCGCGGCAAGTTCTACTCTTTCATCCCATATTTCTTTGAGCGCTACTCGCGAGCTATCCGTGAGCCTCTCGTTTTGTTCGATTTGCCGAATAGCGAACGCCACAACTGAGCTCTGCACGAGTTTGTTCCCCATACGGATTACGGCCTGTCTTACATCGGAAATTTCTGCTGCCGCTCGTAGGACTGAAGAATTCGCGAGCTGAAGAACGCGTGCTGCCAAAGCAGGGTCGGAACTGATGATCTGAATGACTTCATCAATATTGACCTCTTGTGCCTGAAAGACTTTTTTAATTCGCACCACCGAATCGGGGAACATGGGTGATTCCATGCTGCCGGTGTTTAGATCTATTGCAAGCTGTTGCACGAACCCAGCGGCAGCTCCATGGCGTTTGCTGACACGATCTCGTTCTCCGTAATACTAAACCTGATTAATGTCTTATCGGTGGTTCGCCAGAATCCTTGAGCGGCTTGACGTGAAAAAGGGGTCGAGCCAAGTCACTAGAAATGCGATTCGATCTCTTTCCGTGTAGTCCGCGCTAAACATCAGTGCGCACCGATCAATATTGAGATAATGGACCTCGCAGGCGAATTGGGTTCAAGCTACGGAACCATTTGGTCATGCTATAAAGTGTTCGGAAGATTCTTTTTGCAGGGCAGAGAATTTTGGCGTAACCAATGCATAGGCCTAAGGAACAATGTTTGCCCCGTGGTACGGGAGAGACCAGTCCTCAAATACACGATTTGGATTATGACTTTCCTGATTAGATTGTTGCTATAGGCAAATTAATTGTATTCGAAATCCGTAAAAATAATTTGTTGTAAGAACGTTATAGGAAACGCGTAATGGCGAGAAAAAACAACGTATCGAGTGGCGGACTAAACATCACTCGCAGAGATTTCGTTAACGCAACATTGTATGGAACTGGTGCTGCGCTGATGACCATGCAGGCGCCAGCATTTGCGAGGCCCGATAAGGTTACAACCACATCAGCAGGTGTGGATGCTGCTTGGTACGGATATGGAGGCGTTGGTGACTATGCGTCGTCACACGGCAATACGCCTGAAGTCGCCGATACCGCTCATAATTTAAGAGATGGAATGTATGCAGATGGTAGCGGCATAGACATCATTGATTTGGATGAGACGTATGATCTGATCATCGTTGGTGCGGGCATGGCAGGCTTAGGCGCAGCCAATGAACATCGTAAAATCGCAAAAGCGCATGAAAAATGTTTGATGATTGAAAACCACCCGGTCTTCGGTGGCGAGTCAAAACGGAATGAGTTTAATGTCGATGGGCATTTACTAATCGGTCCCCAAGGAGCTAACGGTTTTTCCGCGCCGTCAAATGAGGATGGATTGCGATTTCCTGACGTCACCGCGGATGTGCGTTATATGGTTGAGCTGGGAATTTCGATGGATTTCACCTATGCCGAACTTAAAAATACCGACAAAAATATCCGACTGGCGAAAGATAGTTACGGCTTTCAATATTGGCAGGAAGACATTACATCCGTCGGGTACTACCTAGGCAAGAATGAGGATGGAAAGGCCAAATGGGCATTTGATCCGATTGACAGCGCTTATACCGATATGGACGGATCTGAGCCTGACAATCTGGATCTTGCCAATTGGCGTTCGTTTAATTTTGAGACGCCCGATCAACCGAATTTCGACAAGTGGTTAGACAGCGTAACTTACAAGGAATACGTGGAAGAACACCTGGGCTTTAGTTCGTACGTGACGCGCCACGCGGATGTGATCTTAGCGGGATCAGTTGGGCTCGGCAGCGATGCACTGTCTGCAAATTGTGCCAGAGGCCTTGGCATGCCAATCAAGGGCGGTAATACCGTTCAAGAAAGCACCAGCGGACCGAGCAATTGGGTAAGACATTCGATGCCTGGCGGAAACGACGGGTTCTCCCGACATTTTATCAAGAAAATAATTCCGAATGGCATTGAAGGTTCCTACAACTTTAACGACATTATGAACGAAAAAATTCAATTCTCTGAACTCGATAATCCCAGCAACCCCGTCAGGATGAGGCTCAGTGCAACTGTCGTTAAAGTGGAGCATGAGGGAGACAGCCTGGCAACATCTACTGGTGTCTCTGTAACGTATTCAAAAAACAATAAAACCTATCGTGTAAAAGCAAAAAAACTGGTGATGGCAACCGGCGGATGGGTAAACAAGCATGTAGTCAGAGACTTGCCCGGTGAAATTCACGAGGCCTATGACAAATTCAATCATGTGCCGTTTTTGATTGCTAATGTGGCAGTTAAAAATTGGCGTTTTTTGGAAAAGCTCGGCATAAGCAGTTGCGTATGGAGAGACGGTATCTTTGGCAATTCCTGCAACATCAGACTACCAATGACCGTCGGTGATTATCAGCCGGAGATTGATCCGGATAAACCGGCGCTGGTGACATTTTATGTACCTTTCTACTATCCCGGTCGGGGCATGGTAGAGCAGGGGATTCGTGGGCGGGCTGAGCTGTTCTCAACCAGTTATGCAGACTACGAAAAAAAGATACGCGCGCAAATGGTGGAGCTTTTTGGTGAAACGGGATTTGACCCGGATAAAGACATTGCCGGGATCATTCTAAACAGGTGGGGCCATGCCTATGTAACGCCGCAACCGGGTTTCTTCTTTGGCACTAATGGAGAAGCTGCCCCTAGTGATGTTATACGCAAAGGTTTTGGCCGAATCGCTTTCGCCCATTCAGAACTTCAGGGGATGCAGCATTGGGGTCCCGCCGCAGATGAAGGAAAACGCGCCGTAAGACAATTGTCAGTTATGTCGTAGTCCCTCCAAGCATGTTAGGCCTACGACATTTGCCAAATTGAAACGGTTGGCCCTGTCTAATCAAGGTTCGACCCTAACGTCGGCTTTGCACCCGGAAGCCGACATTGCGCTAGTATTGTTGAAAAGGCCCGCTTGTGATCCAAATCCAATGTTTAAAGTCGCAACAAAACTTATCAACGGAATGTGCTAGACATAACAACCGTGATTGGATAACGATGTAGTATTTGTACTTTCCAGATAACGTAGACCGTGTAATTAGGGATGAGATCAATATGCGATCAATTTTGATGACCATTGTGGTGTTGCTGCACTCGGTTTGTATGTCCGCAGAGCCCGTTAATGTGCATGACGCCGCTGACAATGTCGTAGTGCCCGATTACTCGTCGCCTTATGCCGAATACAGCTCCAACGATCCGTCCGGCGAGTTCGATATTGAACGCGCGGCGCAGTTCATCGACGGCGTTGCCGTAAAGTGGGGCGAGAAGCACGGCTGTGTCACCTGCCATACCAATGGTTATTATTTAATGGTGCCGCCAAAAATATTTAAACATCGGCCTGCGGTTGCAGAAGTCCGCACCTTCGCCGAAGGCTGGATAAATTCCTGGGAAGAGATCGGACTGCCGAGGACCGAGATTGTCGTCGCGCCCGCTGCGTTTCTGACGATCAACAATATGCAGATGGATGGCAAGTTGCGACCGGCGACGCGCAAAGCGCTTGGTGAGGCATGGAAGCTGCAAAGTGAGGAAGGCAACTGGGACGATTGGCTCAAATGCGAATGGCCGCCTTTCGAGCAGGACGATCACTACGGCGTGACCTTGTTGACGATTGCGATGGGAATGGCGCCAGAGAGTTACACGAATATCGAACCGGCACGTACCGGGGTAAGTCGAATGCTTAGCTACCTGCAACGTCACGAACCTGAGGAAGTCCATCATCGTGCGATGATGCTGTGGGCCGGAAAGTATTATGAGGATCTGGTGTCTGCCGATGAGCGACAACGCTGGACCGATGAACTGCTTGCGTTGCAGAAGGCGAGCGGGGGCTGGGCATCTGGCGATCTTGGCCGGTGGCGACAGAGGGGGCCGGAAACCGGCGGATACAGTCACCTGGATCCCGAGCTGGTCGAACGTGAATACCCTCCGGTGATAGCTGATGCAAACGGTGACGGTTATGGGACAGGCTTCGTAATGTATGCCTTATTGCAAGCTGGCGTACCGGCATCGCATGATCAAATGCAAAAGGGAATCGCCTGGTTGAAGAGCAATCAGCAGGCCGACGGCAAGTGGTTTACGAACTCACTGCGCAATGAAAGTGACACGTCGAATTTTCTGACGCATACCGGAACGACATTCGCATTGATGGCGCTAGCGGAGACGATGTAGGTCGTTGACCTATGAAAACTTAAATGGCACGACCAATGTCATGGTTTTCCGACAGCACTTCGTGGTTGGGTAGGTCCCTCCTTGGCGCAGTAGCTGGTGCCATATTCGGACGCTGGATCGATGTCGCTAATTAATGTTGCCATTGAACAGGCACATCGCGCGGTCGGTGAATTGCTTTGACATCTCTTCGGTCGATTCCAGTATTAATTTGCGTGTTGATTACTCAAAATATCTCTTCCCCATTTGCGAATGAATCCTCAATGACTTCAGTTCAACTTTTGACGGCTTTTTCAGGTGAGAGCGCGACGCAGTATGAGTCGATCTTCCACTTCTCTGAAGAGTCCAGAATCATCGGTGTTGAGTTACACGCCGTTGGAATGGATATCACGACAGCGCGTTATTCCGGTCAGGATGAGGAACCTTGGAAAGAGGTCAACAACATCCTGCGAATCACAACGGCTGACGGATTCGAGGGCGTGTCGGGTGTGGATACGTATTATCAGGGCGAATTCAGCGATGCGCACTTGTTGGAATTGCAGGACGTAGTCGACGATCTCGTTATGTCCCGGTCATTAGATCCGGTCAAGGTCTCGTCGATGCTTGGGGATACGCGGCCGGACCTCAGTAACGAGGTGCGTGCGAGTATCGATATCGCACTTTGGGATCTCGCAGCCCGCAAGGCGGATCGTCCACTATATGAATTGCTAGGAGCGACGCGTGACTCAATGGAAGCTTACGCGAGTCTACCGTTCTACCATTCGCTTCCCGAGTATGTCGACGCCGTTCACGAGTATGCGAAGCTTGGCTTCAGGAATTTCAAATTTCACGTTTGGGGTTCGATTGAAGAAGACCTTAGTCTCGTAGAATTGGTTCAGCGGACATTTGTAGATTCTCGCTATCGCTTTATGATCGACCTCGAGAGCATGTACAATTTTGAGGATGCCGTGAGGTTGGGTGCGCAAATGGATGAGGGATTGTTCGTTTGGCTCGAGGCACCCATCAACGACGATCTCCTGGAACAATATAGCGCGCTCAGGAAGAGGCTCGCGGTACAGATCATTCCTGCCGGATACAATATTTATTCTCCCGAGTTCATCAGGCAAGGGATCGAGGTCGGTTCCTGGGATGCGGGTAGGTTCGATTCAACCGTGGTTGGCGGAATTTCGGAGGCACTCGAACTCCTGATAATAGCCAACGATGCCGAATTGACGATCGATATCCAGAGCTGGGGTTATACGTTGGCCCAAGCAGCCAATCTACATCTGATGCTCGCAAATGAGCGCACCCAATACTTTGAAGCATCGATGCCCCAGCAAGCCTTCGAGTTTGGGATGACGAATGGCAGCTTGCTGGACCAGGGTAGGGTAGTGGCACCGGAAGGGCCCGGCCTGGGTGTTAGTGTCGATTGGGATCGCCTGGTTACGGCGGATTTCCATGTTTACTTAGCGTTTGACCTGTCGGCCTCGCCAGGCGGGCCGTACAGAAATGAGCATTCTCAATATGGACGTCGTCTATTCCGATGAGATTGCCAGTGAACCGGGAGCGCTAACTTAGTCGGAGTATTCAGTTATAGAAGCTTCCGACGACCACGTTTTCTTAGCACCTTGCCTTGTCGCTCATAGGGCAGGTGATGCTGTTTGGTTTTAAAAGTTTCTGGAAGCGCCGCCTAAATACTGCACCCCCCCTGCCCGAGCGATTAGTTCAGCGTTTGAGGGCGCCAGTTTTTCGCAGTGACTCCGTTCCATAGGCGCTCGCATCAAGCCCAATATCCGCTGTCCAGGTCTTAACTAGCCGACTAAACTGACGGACCGATAATGGCGTCATACCACCGCCAACTCGTCCTGTGAACAAGTAGTTGTTTGGCTTCTTAGCGGATTGGTTGATCCACTTTTCTAGAGCACCCATAGTGGTCTTCGATAGCTCGCATCGGACCTTTTGCCCGTTTCTGGTTGTCGTCATTGAAAATGTGTCACGCATCTCACGAGTGCGCTTTCTGACGACTTTAACAGTCAATTCGAGAAGCTCCTTCGAACTTAACCTGGTGTCGATTGCCGTCAGGAACAGCGCTCGATCTCTTAGACCTGAATCGCCACGTTTTGCCAGCATTTTTTTCACACGAGTCACTTCTGAAAGGCTTAAGGGGGCTCGTTGTCCCACTATGCGTCCCTTGTTCCAAGGGATACGTTTGCCCTTTTTTCTCTTAATCTTGGCCATTTCCAACAATTCCTCTATAACGTGGTAAATGCTCATCCATAGTGGCGCGGATTTCAAATAAATTCTAAAATATATTACTGCGCTTTGTTCATGGTCCCACAGTTCGACATAGAATTATCACTCTTTCTGTTCTTATTGAGGCAAAACGCGATGACTATGCTGCCGGGGGCGAGCGGAATTCTGAGTGACCTGGCACATTGTAAATTCGCATGCACCTTTGACCCCGTATCGGCGGCTATTCTTCGTGTATGTGATTGAGGTCCGCTATTAATGTGGATCTATATTGGAATTCGATTCACAGTTGATAGAATTTCAATGCACGTCTACGTAAGTGCGCGGAACACCATTGCCGATGACCGCAAGTGGCCTTTGAAATCAGTGACTTACCAGAAAATCGTAGGTCTGCTTTAACCGCCAGAAGCGGACATTGGGGTATACGCAAAACGGTGCATACCAAATGCGGTTGGAAGGCGAGATTGGTTCAATTGAAAAGGGAAAGCTTGCGGATCTGGTCTTACTTGACGACAACTTGTTTGATATTGATAGCGACAGGATTTGGAAAACCAAGCCTGCGGCTGTTTTGATGGAAGGGAAAGTCATTCGGGGAGCGTGGCCCGAGGAGATTCAACAGTAGTCATGAAGAAAAGTGACAATGGCAAATGGATCGCTACAGCGCTGTCGGGATCTTGCCCCTAGTCGTTAGTCAAAACTGACCAGGCTTCCAGGCGGACAGATTGCACGGGTTCCCGTGAGCGGAAGAACTGTTTGCTACATTCGGTCAGTCCATATACAAAGTAGAGGTGGTGCGCGACTTGATAGCGGCCCGCCAGCCGATGTGGCTGCCTGAATTCACTAGGAGTGCATTATGCGTGTTTTCCTAATCGCAATTATTACGTCGTTAGCGACACCGTTGTTTGCCTATGATGGAATTGTCGAACCACAAATCTTCACGATCGCTGAACTCGAGCTGATCAACGGCGAGACGATTTCACCGGTCTCGGTCGTGTACCAAACTTACGGCACACTCGATCCCGACGGACGCAATGGCATTCTGATTTTGCACGGCATGGGTGGCACTGCGCATGCCGCGGGTCGATATACGCCGGACGGTTCACGGGGCTATTGGGACGAACTCATCGGCCCCGGAAAAACATTTGATACAGACAAGTACTTTGTAATTAGCCCGCAAGCGTTAGCCGGCGGGCATCGCGACAACAAGCCTGGCTCGGGGACGACCGGTCCACATTCGGTAGACCCGAAAACGGGGCAACCATACGGCGTGCGTTTTCCGGTGTTCACCATTCGTGACATGGTGGTGGCGCACAAAAAACTACTCGACCACCTTGGCGTTCGGCACCTTGTCGTTGTGTCGGGTATATCAATGGGTGGTTACCAGGCGTTAGAACTCATTACGACTTACCCGAAGCTTGCCGACGGCGCGATTCCGGTTGTCGCCAGAGGGAGATCACCCGCGCAGCATATGGCTAATCATCTCGTTCGTCGAACAGCGATCATGAACGATCCGGACTGGCAGGATGGCGACTACTACGGCACAGATCAGTATCCGTCAGATGGCATGGCAATCGCGGCGCTAACGTCAACGGCGAGCTACAACGGATCCGCTCTATGGTACGAGAACAATATTCTCGAATACGATGTGAACCGCTCACCGTATGATAACTTCGGCAACAATTTTGAGATGGAGGAGCAGCTCCTCGATAGCGCGCTGACGCGTTCAGAAACGAATATTGATGCGAACTGTTATCTCTACCAGTCGCGTGCATTGACCACCCAAAATTTGGGCTATGGCAGAGGGCACGCGAGCACCTGGCGCGAGGCACTCGCAAACGGTTTGAGGTTAGCTGAGGCAAGCGTGCTGATGATGCCCTCGCGTACTGATGGTTCTGTCCAACCGCGATTCGCGGCCGAAATTGTCGATATTCTGCAGACACTCGGTAAGCCCGCTAAGCTCCATGTAATCGATTCGGAACGCGGCCATAGCGGCTCTCGAGATTTTTATCAGATGATCCCGATCATGACCGAATTCATTTCCGGGTTACCGGGCGCCAAACAATAACAAGTCACGGGGATCCCAATGGGTAACAAATTTAGTTTCGGCACGACAATGTTCGGTTGGATGCTGTTGTTTGCAGCTACCGCTCACGCGCAGGTACCGGTCGAGAGCTATCCCGGCGAAGAGTGGGATGTCGCCGAATACCCTGAGGCACTGGGCTGGTCCTCGGTAAAACTTCAGGACGCTCGAGATTATGCGGCGACCGTTAACACGGCAGCGGTAATCATCATCGACGACGGCATCATTGTGGATCAATGGGGTGAGACCGAGCGCAAGTTCAACGTGCACTCAGTGAGGAAGAGTCTGCTCTCGGCAATGATCGGTATCTACGAGGGCAAGGGTGAGCTCGATATCAACCAGACACTTGAAGATCTTGGCATCGACGATCGGCTCGGTCTGACTGATGACGAACGGCAGGCGCGCGTGGTCGACCTGCTCGGTTCACGGTCGGGAATTTATCACCCCGCCAATCTTGTCGCGGAGGATGCGTCGAGTCGATGGCCAGAGCGCGGCAGCCATTCGCCGGGGACTCATTGGTTCTACAGCAACTGGGACTTCAATGCGGCCGGCGCCATCTTCGAACAAGAGACAGGTCGAGGCATATTTGATGCCTTTGACGAGTTAATCGCAAAACCGATCGGCATGCAGGATTTTCAGCCACGCGATGGCATGTATGAGCCACGGAGTGGTTTTGGCGGCGCGCAGGGCAGGTCAGTGTCGAACTTTCCCGCTTATGTGTTTCGCCTGAGCGCCAGAGATATGGCGCGCTTCGGTGTCCTGTATTTGCGTAACGGTCGTTGGCAGGATCGTCAATTGGTTCCCGAAGACTGGGTGAAACGTACTACGACGACGGAGAGATCAGTCGGCCAATTTGGTGGCTATGAATTTTTTTGGTGGATCTCCATGGATGGCCGCTTATACCCGGACGTCGATGTCGGTGAGGGTGCGTATGCTGCACATGGTGCCGGTGGCCACTACATAACGATCATGCCGGAATATGATCTTGTCGTGATCCATCGGGTGAATACGAATGATCGTACTTTGCCGGTTGGCGGCATTGATGAGGGAACTCGAATTCCTGTTGAGCAATACGGAAAATTACTCGGCCTCATTCTTGAGGCCCGGGAATGAATGTCACTGATAGCATCGGCACGGAGACTTATAAATGACACATGATTTGATAACCAGCCGGCTAGGTCGGCGATCCGTCCGGATGTTGTTCGCCATTGCGGCACTGTGGATGACGCTGATCGTGAACGCTGACGATGTTGTGGTCGAACAAAATGTCATGGTGCCGATGCGCGACGGCACGTTGTTAGCGACCGATGTTTATCATCCTGCGGTTGACGGCAAAGTTATCGGCGAGCGCCTACCTTTGTTACTGACACGAACGCCATACAGCAAATCCCGCGAAAGTTCGGTGGCGACGGCGATGCACTTAGCGAAGCATGGTTATGTTGCGGTGGTTCAGGATATGCGCGGTGTTTATGAATCGCAGGGTGTCTTTTCGAAATATTCTGTCATCGAGCCGGAAGACGGCTATGACACAGTCGAATGGTTGGCTAAGCAGGATTGGTCGGACGGACGCGTTGGCATGTGGGGCACGTCCTATGCGGCACATACACAGGCCGATGCCGCGAAACTTAATCCACCGTCACTGCAGGCGATGTTGCTGAATCAGGGCGGCATGGCGAATGCCTGGGATCACGCGGTCCGCCATGGCGGTGCCTTTGAACTTGGCCGCGAATTGACCTGGGCATTTCGACAAATCCCCATGGAGTCAGACGATCCTGCCATTGATGCATTGTTCGAAAAGGAAAAAATAACGGCGTGGTATGAGGCGTTACCGTTTCGGCCTGGATTAAGTCCGCTGGCGATTGCGCCAGAGTTCGAGGCTTACATTTTGAATGAGTACACGCGATCTGATTATTCGGATTTCTGGAAGCGTATCTCGTTGAATTGGTCGGAATACTACGAAGAGACTGCCGATGTTGCGATGCTGCATGTTGGCGGCTGGTACGATATTTTCTTGCGCGGCACGATTCAAAACTATGTCGAGCTAAACCGCCTTAAAGATTCGCCCGTTGAACTCATGATCGGGCCGTGGACTCATTCTGGCAACGACGAAACTTTCGCAGGCGACGTCGATTTCGGTTCGGCAGCGGCCATCACGGACTTCGATAACGATTTCCAACGTCGCTGGTTTGATCGTTACCTGAAAAATTCAGGCACGGCGCCCGCGCGGAATCCTGTTCGATTGTTCGTTATGGGCACTGGTGACGGCAGTCGTACCGATGAGGGCCGCATTATGCACGGCGGTTATTGGACCGAAGCGGCCGCTTGGCCGTTGCCCAATGCAGAGACCACGGCTTACTACTTCACGGGCGATGGAGCGATGACGACGACCAAGCCGGAAACGGAGAGTGGTGCGAATTCGTCAACGACGTATACGTTCGACCCAACCCATCCGGTGCCGACGATTGGCGGTAATGTTTCGTCCCGTGTCATCGACGGCGCATTTGATCAACGCGAGCGCCCGGATTTTTACGCTTCTCGGGAACCCTACTTACCGCTGCGCTCACGCAATGATGTGCTCGTTTTTCAAACGGAACCGCTTGCAGAAGACATCGTGGTTGCCGGACCGATCGAGGTCGTGTTGTTCGCATCGTCGACCGCAGTGGACACAGACTTCACAGCCAAGTTGGTCGATGTCTATCCCTCGAGTGCCGACTTTCCCGGTGGTTTTGATATGAACATCTCTGATGCGCTGGTGCGTGCGAGCTATCGGGACGATCGTCACACTCGCGATCTTATCGAACCGGACGAAGTGTATCGGCTGGTTATAAGACCCTTCGCAACAGCAAACGTATTTAAGAAAGGCCATCGGATTCGCGTGGATATTTCAAGCAGCAACTTCCCGCGATTTGATGTAAACCCGAATACGGGCGAACCACTTGGTAAGCATCGTCGCACGATCAATGCGGACAACACTGTGCATCATAGTGGTGCTATGGTCTCGCACATACTGCTGCCGGTGTTGCCGCAACGGCCATCACCGAGCAACATAGACAACTGACCACAATGCGGGGATGGCAAGTGCGCGTTTCATTCGTGAGGGCTCTGTTTGATTCTTACTCGTAGGCGAACGACATCGTTGTGCACGGTCGTACTCGCCGTTGCATTGTGTTTGTCTGCCTGTCAGCAATCAGTAGATTCGCCCGAAACTGAGACGCCGGAATTGCGGATCGTAACTTCCGGTGGTTTCACCGCAGCGTACAACGTATTGGCGCCGCAATTCGAGGCAAGAACTGGTATTCGTTTGGTTACCGAGTACGGTGCGTCGTCGGGCGGTGCACCCGACTCAATTCCGGCGCGCCTCGAACGTGGTGAGCAATTCGACGTCATCATCTTGTCGCGACCCTCGTTGGATAGGCTGACCGAAGCGGGTGAGGTCGTGCCCGATTCGCGGCGAGACCTCGTGCGCTCATCAATTGGTATGGCCGTTCGCGAAGGCGCGCCATTGCCGGATATCAGCACGCCTGAGGCATTCGTCGAGACGTTGAGGACTGCCGCATCCATTGGCTACTCGGCCAGTGCGAGTGGGACTTACCTCTCAGGCGATCTGTTGCCAAGACTTGGATTATGGGAAGAGCTTCAGCCAAAGAGTAATCGCGTGGTCAGTGAGCGCGTTGCGGCTGTGGTTGCCCGCGGAGACATCGAGATTGGTTTTCAGCAAATCAGTGAAATTTTACCGATTGAGGGAGCCCGCTTTGTTGGGCCAATTCCATCCGAGTATCAAAAGGTCACGACGTTTGCCACGGGTATAACGACGCGTGCGATAAACCTCGATGGGGCGAAGCAACTTATCGAATTTCTTGCATCGATCGACGTTGCCGACACGATACGTGAGACAGGGTTAGAACCGGTTGCGGTTAGCGCGGGTGGGTTTCCAGAGCGCCCGGTCACAATTGTAGTCGCATTCGGCGTCGGCGGCAGTGCCGACAGGATGACACGTACGATGTCGGGCTTCATTGCCGATGCGTTGGGTCAGCCGGTGCAGGTAATCAATAAGCGTGGAGCGGGGACGTTGATCGGCTCGAACTACTTGCTCGAGCAGGCGCACGATGGTTATACGATGCTTGCGTCCGGATTTTCACCCTACCTGACCAATACAATTCTGGAAGGTAACGCGGACTACACGATCGACGATTTTGCGTACCTGAATTTCCAATGGTTTGACGAAGACCTGATCGCAGTAAACAAAGATAGTGAGTATCGAGATGTTCCTTCATTGTTGGCGGCTATCCGGGACAACCCGAAAAAGGTTCGAGGGGCAGTCGTTCGTGGTTCGGGCGGTCACCTGATTGCCAAGTTGCTTTTGGAGGCGAGCGGTATCCCGCAAGCAAACCTTAATCTGGTGGCTTATAACGGTGGCGGGCTGGCGCGAGCAGCAGTGGCTGGGCATGTTGTCGACTTCATTATTATCAGTGCAGAGGGTACCGAGGGCATCCGCGAATATGTTCGGCCGCTGGCGATTGTCAGTCGTGAGCGAAGTGCAGAATGGGATGCGCCGACGTTGACGGAGGCATTGGCAACAACTGATATCGAAATGCCACTGTTGCCGGGAACAATTCGCGGATTCGCGACCAGCGCTGAGACGAAGCGACGTTACCCGGAGCGGTTTGAAAAACTCGCTGAGGCGATCAGAACTGCACTTGCCGATGAGGAATTAATCAGCACGCTCGATCGCGTCTCGATCGGCGGTCGGTGGGTCGGGCCCGACCGATCAGAAGAAACGATGCGCGAGACATTTCGCATTTTCGACGATTACGGCTATTTGCTGAAGCAACAATGACAAATCGGCATTTGATTGCATTGAACAAACGGCGGGTTGCCGACCTGACCCTCTTGGTGTTACTTGCGGGCATCGCATCGCTCTATTGTTTCGACGCGGCGCGGGCATCCACCCATATCTACAACTTGATCATGGTCCTGCCGCTATCGATCGCAATTTTCATTCTATGCACCGTCCAATTTGTTGCGGTTCTACGCTCGGAATCAATTGAGGCTGAGGAAGCTCGCGAGCCAACGGGGGCACTGCCGGTGATTGTGCTGTTCTCTTTGTATGTCCTTTCGCTGAACTGGCTCGGATTCGATGTTGGTACGGCCATGTTTGTGGGTGTATTTCTTTGGGTACACGGTGAACGGCGTTGGCCGTGGCTCATCGGCTATTCCGTTGTGTTCGCGTTTGTCCTGACGTTCTTTTTCTCGCAAATGTTGCCGTACCCGATGCCAATGCTTCTTCCAGGGCTGGCGAACGCGTATCCGTTTTGATCGACGTAGACGCTTTTTTTTCGGCAACCGGAATGCTGTTCTCGAGCGGCACGCCTTGGTTGATTGTTATCCCCGGCATACTAATCGGCTTGATATTCGGTGCGATCCCCGGGTTACAGATTTCGATGGCGATGGCGATTTTTCTGCCGATAACGCTGTACATGGATTTTATGCAGGCGATGCTGTTCCTGACGGCGATTTTCACGGGCGGCGGATTCGGTGGCAGTATCCCGGCGATTCTCATGAATATTCCGGGAACGTCTTCAGCGTTGGCGACTGCCTTTGACGGCTACCCGATGGCCCAGAAAGGCGAGCACAACGTAGCACTTGGTATCGCACTTGGCGCGTCCTGCTTCGGCGTCATTATCGGCTACACAATATTGCTGCTTCTAATAAGTCCGATCTCGCAGATTGTGTTGAAAGTCGGACCAGCGGAGATGGCGGTGGTCATTCTTTGGGGCATTACGCTGATTGGCAGTCTGAGCAGCGGCAGCGTGTTGAAGGGCATGATCTCGGGTCTCGTTGGATTGTTGATTGGGACCATTGGTTACAGTGAAGCTGGCGTCACGCGAGGTACATTTGGTAGCCCTTATTTGCTCGACGGCGTTCCGGTCATTCCGGCAATGATTGGCATGTTTGCAGCGTCGGAGTTATTCCGCCTGGCTCGTAAGGATTACCTGGTTGAAGACCGTGCAGCAAGACAGGTTAGCGTGCGGCTGGTCCTGGTGGGTTTTCGACGTGCGTTGGCCAATCCATGGATCGTTCTCCGGGGGAGCCTCATTGGCGTCTCTGTTGGGGCGATACCGGGCGTCGGCTCGTCAGTTGCGAACCTGTTGTCGTACATGGCGACTCGACGGAGCTCTCCGAATCCCGAATCATTCGGCAAAGGAAATCCGTCGGGAGTAATCGCTTCTGAGTCTGCCAACAGTACTTCGGAGGCGGGCTCGATGGCGACGCTGCTTGCGCTCGGTATACCGGGGGGCGGGGCGACTGCGGTCATGCTGGCAGCCTTCGCGATGCATAACATCACGGGTGGACCGCAATTCATCCGCGAACAGACCGACGTCGTTTATGCAATTATCATCGCCAACTTCGGCCAGGCGTTTCTTCTGATCTGCCTTGGTTTGCTTTTTATTCCCGTGCTGGCGAACGTCATTAAGATACCCATGAACTATCTGGTTCCGTCGGTTTTGGCTATGTCGATTTTCGGTTCGTTTGGTTTGACGGGTGACCTGAGTGGGCCCCTGACGGTGCTTGTATTCTCACTTCTCGGTTGGGTATTTAAGCGCTACGACTACTCAGTTCCTGCTGCCGTCATCGGCATTTTACTCGGCGGCATGGCCGAGGACTCTATTGTGTACTCCTATCAAATCAGTGGCGGTCAGTGGAGTTATCTTCTTGAGCGCCCAGTGGCCGTCGTCATTCTTGTTCTCCTTGCGGTGTCATTATTCGGTGGCAAGGTTGCTAAATTTCTGACGGGTCGGCTCGGACGATGATCCTGAACTTTGCGTACTTCGTGACGGACACAGAATGATTATTCCTGAGTCTACCAACGTGCTCGTTGTTGGCGGTGGCAACGCAGCGATGTGTGCAGCGATTACCGCGCGCGAGCAGGGTGCGGCTGTCGTGGTTCTCGAACATGCGGGCCAGGAGATGCGTGGTGGCAATTCGCGACACACTCGGAATCTTAGAGCGGCGCATGATCAACCTGTATTTGAGCAAACGGGTGCGTACAGCGAAGATGAATTTTGGCAGGACTTAATCAAAGTAACCGAAGGGCATACGAACGAGCATCTGGCGAGACTGATGATTCGCGAAAGCCCGCATCTACTTGAATGGCTGCATGCGAGAGGTATCCGTTATCAATCGGCATTACGGGGTACTTTGAGTCTCGACCGGACCAACGCTTTTTTTCTGGGTGGTGGTAAAGCGTTGTTGAATGCCGAGTACCGCACGGCCGCTCGCTTAGGTGTACAAATTTTCTACGCTAGTGAAGTGACGGACCTTGAAATTGACGCGACCGGATTTCGGTCCGCAACCGTTGTGCGCGAGGGTGAAACTCACAATATTCAAGCGAAGGCCGTTGTGATCGCGAGCGGGGGCTTTCAGGCAAATGAGGCGTGGATGAAAGAAGCCTGGGGAGAAGCTGCCGATAATTTCATTATCCGCGGCACGCCTTTTAATCGGGGCACGATGCTGAAGAACCTGATGACAAAGGGGGCCGAAATTGTTGGAGAGCCCAAACAGTGTCATGCAGTTGCGATTGATGCGCGTGCGCCAAAATATGATGGCGGAATTGCGAGCAGGGTCGACTGCGTGTGCTTCAGTATTGTCGTCAACCGGGAAGGGCGTCGCTTTTACGACGAAGGTGAAGACTTCTGGCCGAAGCGCTACGCCATTTGGGGGCGACTGGTTGCACAGCAAGCTGGGCAAATTGCGTACGCGATTATAGATTCAAAAGTTGTTGAGCAGTTCATGCCTTCTATGTTTCCGGAGATACGCGCCGATTCGATTACTGCGCTGGCCAATGAGATTGGCGTCGACGCCGCGTCGCTCGAGGCTACGGTGACGGGATTCAACGCCGCAGTGCGGCCGGGAAAATATGACCCGCGTGAACTGGATGGATGTTCTACAGCGGACATTCAACCCAATAAATCTAATTGGGCGCTGAAACTCGATACGCCGCCGTATTATGCATATCCACTTCGACCTGGCATTACATTTACGTATCTTGGCTTAAAGGTTGATGAGAACGCTCAGGTAAGTTTCGGCCCTGACCGGTCGGTAGACAATGTATTTGCGGCGGGAGAAGTCATGGCGGGCAACATTCTTGGTCAGGGTTACTGCGCCGGCACCGGTATGACGATAGGCACCGTCTTCGGACGAATTGCGGGAGAGAACGCGGCATGCAGACGGACGTAACAGAGACGCCAGAGGAATCGCTCGCCGAGGCGCGACGGACAATGACCATCTGTAATGCGTGTCGTTATTGCGAAGGTTTGTGTGCGACGTTTCAATCGATGTCACTACAACGTGCGTTTTCAAACGGTGATCTAAATTACCTCGCTAACCTGTGCCACAACTGCACCGCCTGCTTTCATGGTTGTCAGTACGCACCGCCGCATGAATTCAATGTCAACGTGCCGCGCGCATTGGCATCGCTCAGGTTGGAAAGTTATAAGGAGTTTGCCTGGCCGGGTTTTATGGCTCGACTGTTCGAACGTAACGGACTGGTGATGTCGTTGGTTACCGCATTCTCGCTGGCGTTCGTTTTGTCGCTGACAATTGTCTGGAACGAGCCGTCGGCATTGCTCGCGGTTTACGATAAGCCTGGTGCTTTTTATCAGGTGATCAGCCACAACATGATGATCGCTGTCGCGGGAGGCACGTTCGGCTTCAGTGTCCTCGCCATTGCGATGGGCGTGCGACGATTCTATCGAGACACTTGCCGTGTTCCGGGGCGCACTGTGTCTATTAAGGCGTTCCTTGCAGCCGCTCGAGATGCAGCGACGCTAAAATATCTGAAAGGCGGCCACGGTGAGGGTTGCAACTCGACGGTCGATAACTTTTCAAACCTGCGAGCGGTATTTCACCACTTTACGATGTGGGGTTTTCTGCTGTGTTTCGCAGCGACATGTGCGGCGACCGTTTATGACTACTTCATGGGTATTCCCGCGCCATACGCGTACAGCAGTGTCCCTGTCGTGCTTGGCTCGCTGGGTGGTATTGGATTGCTTATTGGGCCGGTAGGCCTTTTTGTGCTTAAAATCTGGAGTGATCCAAGACCCGCGAACATCACGCAATTCGGCATGGATTATGCGTTTATTGTGTTGTTGTTTCTGATTAGCCTCACAGGAATTCTATTGCTCGTGTTGCGCGAGACATCGGCAATGGCGCTCATTCTTATCGTACATTTGGGCTTCGTACTGGCTCTTTTCGTTACCTTGCCCTACAGCAAGTTTGTTCATTCCGTTTATCGGGTTGCGTCACTGCTTAGATTTGAAGTGGAAAAGGCTGAATAGAGGTGATCTGTCAGATCAGTCTCCATTGATGTCTGGAGCACTGGTGCATAAAGTCGAGACTCACAATGAAAATTGAGAGGAAAGTTATGCGTTCACACTGCGTTAGATCGTTTGTTGTAGCCCTCAGTGGCTTATTCATTGGGCACATGGCGATAGCAGATGCCGACCTGATTGTCGTCAATGGAGATATCTACACCGTTGATTCGACGTCACCGCGCGTAGAGGCGTTCGCTGTTGAAGATGGAAAGTTCACGGCTATTGGGTCGAATGCGCAAATTCGGGCTATGGCCGATGGCAACACACGAATAATCGATGTCAAAGGCAGCACAGTAACGCCGGGTTTTATTGACGGCCATTCTCACGTTGGCGGAAATTCACGTGTGGTTGCTGGCGTGGATATTGGTTACATCGCCGACAAGGACGAATGGCTGAGACTTATTGAAGAAGCTGACGCACGCATGCCGGAGGGGGAGTGGATGACCGGCGGCGCCTGGGACCACACGCTGTCAGATGCAGAGTACCCAACCAAAGAAATGCTCGATGAGGTGGTGCCCGATCGACCGATATTTTTGAATCACATAGACGGTCACTATGCTTGGGTGAATTCGTTGGCGCTTGAGCTGGCGGGCGTAACCGCGGATACGCCGGTTCCACCCGGTGGTGAAATAGTCATCGACCCGAATACCAAAGAACCGACTGGAATTCTCCTCGAAGGCGCTCAAGGATTAGTTAGAAGGGCGATACCGGACCGTAGTGACGTGCAGCGTCGCGATGGCCTGACGACGATGTATCAATACGCGAACAGCTACGGGATTACCGGTTTGCATCAAATGGGTGGTCTTCAGGATTATCTCTACATCGTGGAAAACGGCGATCCCACATTGAGGATTTGGTACGGCGCTCGTGGCGCACGTGGCTCCGCGGACGATTACGATACTGAAGTGCAGAATATCCTCGCGTCCAGGTTGGACATATCAACGCGAGTTGATGCGACCGGCAGAGTCGAGAAATTAGGACCACTCCTGACCGTTGGTTTCGTCAAGCTCATGAACGACGGCGTACTCTCGGCGCATACAGCTGTCCTAATGGAGGGTTACCGTGATCGCGAAGGATGGAAAGGCGAATACATTATTTCTCCGCAAGATTTAAATTTGCAAGTTGAGAAGCTGACTGCCGCAGGAATGCCAGTTGCAATACATTCAATTGGAGATGCGGCCGTTCATGCAGCGCTCGATGCCTTTGAAGCGTCTGTCGACAACGTCGTTCCGTACCCAAATCGGATCGAGCATGTTGAATTGGTGCATGCGGACGATGTGAATCGTTTCAAAGAACTGGGCGTCGTTGCGTCAATGCAGCCGAATCACGGCACCAACTCGATCGGCTATGTGCCGCTTCGTGTCGGCGCTCATCGCGAGTCACGCGCGTATGTTTGGAAATCCATGCTGAACGCGGGCGTACCGTTAGTCTTTGGTGCTGACTACGGCACTTCGCCACTCGATCCAATTGTGCAGATCAGCGATGCGATGTTTCGTGAGAGTCCATTTGGATTCAATGATGGGAAGCCCTGGCATCCCGAAGAGGCGGTAAGTTTCGAGGAAGCGCTTTTTGCCTATACCCAGGCAGGTGCAAACATGACGCCCTGGAAGGATACGATTGGCTCGATCACGCCGGGTAAATGGGCAGATTTTGCAGTTCTGGACGGCAACGTACCAACACCGATGGACGACAGTTTCCGTGCGCTTACGGTCGATGCGACGTTTTTCGCCGGTCGCGAGGTTTACACCAAAGCTCGATAGTCGAACCGGCCTCAGACGGCCAAAGTTTGAAACTGGGCGTTAGCGGCGTTTAATTATATTCGTCGCAGTCGCCTCAGGACCGAATCGTCACTGCCGCATCGATCTTGGTCTGTTCGGGTTCGCGCGAGAACTGCGGCTTTTCAAGTTCGGCGGGCAATTCTGGGGCGCTCAAATCCAGCGGTTAGGGTGGTGCGACGCGGTGTCGCTTTGCCAATTTGGAAGCATTGCACAAATAGTATACACCCCCTATAATTCGCGCCCTGCGGATGCAGTGATAAGGGTTATACCGGCGGTTCGGTAGTCACTGCGTATTAAGATGTAAGCAATGCCCAAACTGCCAAGTTTTTGGCAGAGAATAAGGCCCCGCATGGGGTTTTTTGTTGCCCGACATTTGTAGACGGCAGCAACATCGGTCAGATTTCGAATGGGCTTTATGCCCATTTTTGGTTTTAGAACAATAAGCTAACGTATTTTATTAAAGTTATGTCTAGAGATAAATTGATTAAGTTGGTGGAGCCGTTAGTCGAGCAGCTCGGTTTCGAGTTAGCAGACCTTGAGCTCCGCACAGGTGGTCGTGACGGTATTTTGCGCATCTTTATCGACAAGGCAGATGGCATCGGTATTGAAGATTGCGAAGAGGTGAGCCGTCGGGTTAGCGCAATTCTTGATGTTGAAGATCCGGTGCAGAGCGATTACACGCTTGAAGTGTCGTCGCCTGGGTTGGATCGTACGTTGACGAAGCTGGCACATTTTCAGCGTTTCATGGGCCAGGATGTAAAGGTAAAGCTTAGGTTTCCGTTGGAAGGCCGCCGGAACTACCGCGGCGCTTTGAAGGCCGCAGATGAGGACAAGATTGAGGTGGAAGTTGATGGAGAGTCGTTAAGTTTGCCGCTAGCGACCATCGAGTCCGCACGATTGATACCAACCGCTTAACGCGGTCGGCATAGACAATTTTTGGAGTAGCCAGACAATGAGTAAAGAGATTTTGATGGTTGTCGACGCCGTTTCGAATGAAAAGGGCGTTGAGAAAAACATCATATTTGAAGCCATCGAGGCAGCGCTCGCGTCAGCGACGCGTCGTCGGCATGGTGAAGATATTGAGGTTCGTGTCGCGATCGATCGTGAAACGGGCGACTACGACACTTTCCAGCGCTGGTTGGTTTTTGCAGATGAATCAACTGAGCTCGAAGTTCCGGATCGCGAACTACGCATGATCGATGCTCTTGATGTCGATCCTGCCGCAGAGCCTGGAGGCTATGTTGAAGTGCCGATGGAATCTGTCGATTTTGGGCGAATCGCTGCGCAGACGGCCAAGCAGGTCATCGTACAGAAGGTGCGTGAGGCCGAACGTGAGCAGGTCGTCGAGGAATATAAAGAGCGCGTCGGCGAAATGCTTTCTGGCTTGGTGAAGCGCGTTGACCGTAACGGCGTGTTCATTGATCTCGGCGGCAACGCTGAGGGTTTTGTTCCGCGCGAGAATATGGTGCCGCGCGAGCCGGTCCGTCCACAGGATCGAATGAAAGCATTGTTAACCGAAGTTCGATCCGAGATACGTGGGCCACAGTTATTTATGACCCGTACCTCACCTCAGTTTTTAGTCGAGTTGTTCAAGATTGAAGTGCCGGAGGTGGGCCAGGGGTTTATCGATATATTGGGGTCAGCGCGTGACCCAGGTTTGCGCGCGAAGATTGCTGTCAAAAGCAATGACTCTCGCATTGATCCGGTTGGTGCGTGTGTCGGCATGCGCGGATCGCGTGTTCAAGCGGTATCTAACGAATTGGCCGGCGAACGTGTCGATATCATTTTGTGGGACGAGAATTCCGCACAATACGTCGTCAACGCAATGTCACCTGCTGAGGTCGTCTCGATCGTTGTAGATGAAGATGCTCATAGCATGGATATCGCGGTTGACGAAGATAAGTTGTCGCAGGCAATCGGCCGTGGTGGTCAAAACATTAGTTTGGCCAGTGAGCTGACTGGCTGGGAATTGAATGTAATGACCGAGACGGATGCTGATCAGAAAAGCGAATCGGAAATGAAAGAGCTCATAACGCTCTTCTCAAAACAATTAGATGTTGATGAAGAGGTTGGTTTGATTCTGGTTCAGGAAGGTTTCTCAACCATTGAGGAAGTTGCCTACGTACCGACTGCAGAGCTGGTTGAAATTGAAGAGTTCGATGAAGATATGGTCAACGAGCTTCGCAACAGAGCACGTGATGTTCTTTTGACTCAGGCAATTGTTCAGGAAGAGAAGATTGATGAGTCTGAACCAGCTGAAGATCTGTTGAGTCTTGAAGGCATGGAGAAAAGCGTTGCATTCAAGTTGGCGAGCGAGGGTGTGGTAACACGCGAAGATCTTGCCGAACTCGCAACAGATGATTTGCTCGAGATTCACGAAATGGATCAGGAAGAAGCGGCTGCGCTCATTATGAAAGCGCGCGCTCACTGGTTCGAAGAAGAAGAGGCGCTGGCGTAAATTGCGCTTGCCACTGAGTGTATTGGTAAGAAACATGCAAACGGAGTTCCATCATGGCTGACGTCACCGTCGCACAATTCGCCGAAGTACTGAAAGTATCGGTCGAGAAGCTAATAACGCAGCTTGACGACGCCGGTATCAAGGTCAACGGCTCGGATGACATGATTAGCGAGGATGCGAAGCTCAACTTGCTTACGCACCTACGTCGCAGTCACGGCGAGGAAGATGCGTTGCCATCGGGTGCTCCTCGTCGCATCACATTGCGCCGCAAGTCGAAATCGGAGCTACGTTTGGCTGGCGCTCAGGGTCGTTCGCGAACGGTCAATGTTGAAGTACGACGCAAGCGAACGTATATAAAGCGCGATGTGCTTGAAAAAGAAGCACAAGATAAGCAAGACGAATTAGATCGTGATAAACAGGCGGAGCTGGACCAGGTAGCGAACGTAGAGGCGGAGAAGCAACGCCTGGTTGACGAGAAGGAAAACGCTGCCAAAGAAGCCGAAGAATCAGTGCGACGCGCGGAAGAAGCGAAGGAACAAGCTGAAGTAAGCGCTCGCGAACAAGCCGATAAGGCAGCAGCGATCGCGGCCGAAGAGCGGACTCGGGTTGAAAAGGCAGAACAAGATGCTCGCGACCGACGTGCTAAGGAAAAGGACAAGAAGAAAGGGAAACCAGGCGATACAAAGTACGGACGCAAGGAACTGCATGTTGCGGGCGACAAGAGTGGACGCCGCAAACGGAAGTCGCCCAGCAGACGGCGCGCCGTGGCAGTCAGTTCGGATGGTCAGCACGGGTTTGAACGTCCAACCGCACCGGTCATTCGTGAAGTAGAGATTCCAGAAAATATCACCGTATCTGAGCTTGCACAGAAGGTCGCGGTGAAGGCCAACGAAGTTGTCAAAGTCCTCTTTAAGATGGGTGCGATGGTGACGATCAATCAGGTTATTGATCAGGACACTGCCATTCTGGTTGTAGAGGAGCTGGGGCACATCGCGAAGGCGGTAACAGGTACAGAGTACGATGATGACTTGCTGGCGAACGAGCAGCTGGCAGGAGACGAGGTTCCTCGTGCACCGGTGGTGACCATTATGGGTCACGTTGATCATGGCAAAACATCGCTGCTCGACTATATCCGACGGACTAAAGTTGCTGATGGTGAGGCTGGCGGAATTACGCAGCACATCGGCGCCTATGCGGTAGATACAGACAAGGGTCGAATTACATTTCTTGATACTCCGGGTCACGCGGCTTTTACCCAGATGCGTGCACGCGGCGCACAGGCAACCGATATAGTCATTCTTGTCGTTGCTGGCGATGACGGCGTTAAGCCGCAGACGATTGAGGCGATCAAGCATTCGCGTGCAGCGGGAGTGCCTATCGTTATTGCCGTCAACAAGATGGATAAAGAAAACTCCGATATGGAACGGGTCAAAAACGAATTGTCGCAACACGAAATCATTCCAGAGGATTGGGGTGGCGAACATCTGTTTGCGAGTGTTTCGGCACTGACGGGTGAGGGCGTTGATGCCTTGCTCGATACCATCTTGCTACAGGCCGAAGTGATGGATCTCAAGGCGATTGCTGAAGGTCCTGCACAGGGCATCGTTATCGAATCCAGTCTTGAAAAAGGTCGTGGCGCTGTCGCGACAGTGCTGGTCCAGGCAGGAACGCTAAAGCAAGGCGACATGCTCATTGCTGGCGAAGAATATGGGCGTGTTCGAAACATGTTCGATGAGTCACAACAATCGATTACAGAGGCCGGACCTTCGACTCCGGTAGTTGTGCTTGGTTTGTCGAAGACACCAGGCTCTGGCGACGATTTTATCGTGGTCAAAAACGAACGCAAAGCCCGTGAGGTCGCTGAGTTCAGGCAGGCCAAATCACGTGAAGCGAAGTTGGCCCAACAACAAGCGTCGAAACTCGAAGATATGTTCACGCAGATGGCGGAGGGCAATACCCAAGTGGTCCCTGTCCTGATTAAGTCAGATGTGCACGGCAGTACAGAAGCCTTGCGCGAAGCGTTGATCAAAATATCTACCGATGAAGTTAAGGTTAAGGTGGTCAGCTCAGGCGTTGGCGGTATTACCGAATCAGATGCCACGCTGGCGGCCGCATCAAGCGCCGTAATCATTGGTTTCAATGTGCGTGCTGATGCAGCAGCTCGAACAGCGATTAAAGAATCGGGCGTCGATGTTCGCTACTACAGCATTATTTACGAAGCGATCGACGACGTTAAGGCGGCTTTGAGTGGTCTGTTAGCGCCAGAGATTCGCGAGAATATTGTCGGTTTGGCGGAAGTGAAAGAGGTCTTCTCGTCGCCCAAGTTTGGCGATGTCGCAGGCAGTATCGTGACGGAAGGTTTTGTGAAGCGATCCAATCCGATTCGCGTCCTGCGTGAGAACGTTGTGATTTATGAAGGTGAATTGGAATCGTTACGGCGATTTAAAGATGACGTGAACGAAGTTCGTTCAGGCACAGAATGCGGTATCGGCGTGAAGAACTACACGGATGTGAGAGTTGGTGACCAAATCGAGTGCTTTGAGCGTATAGAAGTTGCGCGGACGCTGGACTAAGCGACGCTGAGTTTGAATTGATATGCCCAAAGAGTTTTCAAGAAGTCAGCGTCTAGGTGCGCAAATGTTGCGGTCCTTGAGCGAATTGCTGCATTTTGAGACCAAAGACCCTGGTCTTACGGATGTTTCTTTGACTGCTGTCGATCTTTCTAAGGACCTCAGCATTGCTCGGGTTTACTTCAGTCTTCTGGATCCAAATGCGGATCCGCTGCCAGCGACCGAGGGTCTCAAACGGGCGGCAGGATTCCTGCGCAGCAAGCTCGGATCGAGGTTGAAGGTCCGTCATATACCTGAGCTCCGCTTTATCCATGACGACAGCATTGCACGTGGCGCGGAAATGGCGCGCCTCATTGACGATGCGACCGGGACCCACCGGGACTCATAAAATGGGTACCGATAGAGAGTTTCCGGTCCGGCTTAAACCGGCGATGGTTGATGGTCTGCTGCTGCTCAATAAGCCGGCGGGCATGACGTCTAATCAGGCGCTGCAAAAGGTTAAACGACTACTCAAAGCCAAAAAAGCGGGTCACACGGGCAGTCTGGATCCGGCGGCTACCGGGATGCTGCCGCTGTGTTTTGGTGAGGCAACTAAAATTTGTGCCTATTTGTTAGAGGCCGACAAGACGTATCGTGTGACCGCTCGATTGGGCGAGCGCACGGATACCGCGGATGCTGATGGCGTCGTGACCGAAACCGCGCCAATTCCGGAGATGACAGCAGAAGATTGGCAAGCCGTTATCGCTGCATTTAAGGGTGAGATCATGCAGGTGCCGCCGATGTACTCGGCACTTAAAAAGGATGGCAAACGCCTCTACGAATTGGCACGCCAAGGCCAAGTGGTGGAGCGCGACGCCAGGCCTGTCACCATTCACTCGATCCAATTGCTTGAAAGCACCAGTACACGGCTCGTTTTAACGGTCAGTTGCTCGAAAGGGACCTATATCAGGACCTTGGTCGAAGATATTGCGGAAGCAGCCGGAACGCTTGCCCACACGTCGAAACTACATCGGGAGACGGTAGGCGCATTTCGTTCAGAGGACATGCTCGATATGTCCGGTGCGGAAGCGGCGGCCATTGACGGGCCAGGAGCGTTGCGTGAACGGCTTCTGCCTGCTGACGTGGCTCTGGCGTCTTGGCCGGCGTGCCAGGTCGATGCTGCGGACGTTGAGCGTTTTTGTGGCGGTCAGGCGGTTTCGTGCGACGCGACTGGCGATGGTTTGACGAAGGTATATGACTCGGAACGTACATTCCTCGGCATCGGCCAGATGAGGTCAGATGGCGCGGTGCTACCGAAGCGAATTTTCCACCGTCGGCAAGCCGGCGAGTAAATATTGGCTCAGGCAAAAAAAGCCTGATTTTTTCGTAATTTAGACTATGACTGGACCGGTTCTGACGCTAGAATGGCGCGCTCAAAATCAAGGGCCAAAATAGATAGTAAGAACTATTGGAGTTTCTTAGAAATGTCACTGACAAGTGAAAGCAAAGGTAAGATTGTCGTTGAGTACGCTCGCGGCGAAAATGACACCGGGTCAGCCGAAGTTCAGGTTGCCCTGTTGTCAGCAAGAATTTCCGAGCTAACCGACCATTTCGGTGAGCACAAGAAAGATCACCATTCCCGGCAAGGTCTTCTGAAGATGGTAAACAAGCGTCGTAAGTTGCTTGATTACCTCAAATCCAGAGATCAAGGTCGGTATCGCGAGCTGATATCCCGGCTCGGTCTACGCCGTTAATTTTTACCATTCGGCGCTCCCGGTAATGACCAACTAAATCTGCCGCCCCAAAACGGGATGCAGTGATTGGTCGTGCCTCAGTCAAATACACTCGAGAAGCAAAAGTGAAATCAACGAAAAAGACGTTCCAGTACGGGGAACACCAGGTATCTATTGAAACAGGCGCAATCGCGCGTCAGGCAGACGGAGCGGTATTAGTCGATATTGCAGGCACGACCGTTCTGGTTACTGCAGTCGGCCGAAAGGCGGCTGATCCCGGTCGGGACTTTTTTCCGCTGACCGTTAACTATCAGGAAAAGACCTACGCGGCCGGTAAGATTCCCGGCGGATTCTTTAAGCGTGAAGGGCGTCCTGCCGAGAAAGAAACGCTGACATGTCGATTGATTGACCGTCCATGTCGTCCGTTATTTCCGAAAGGCTTCAAAAACGAAGTCCAAATTATTGCGACAGTTGTGTCACTAAACCCTGATGTCGATCCTGATATCCCGGCGATGATTGGTGCTTCTGCGGCATTGGCAATATCCGGTATGCCATTCGCAGGACCGATCTCTGCCGCTAGAGTAGGCTACAAAGATGGCGACTATATTCTCAATCCAGGATTGGCAGCTCTAGCCGAGTCGGATTTGGACCTTATCGTTGCAGGCACCACCGATGCAGTCCTAATGGTTGAATCGGAAGCCGACATTCTTTCAGAAGAAGTCATGCTCGGTGCAGTTGTCTTCGGCCACGATCAAATGCAAGTTGCGATTGCAGCAATCAAAGAGCTTGCAGTTGAAGTTGGCAAGCCAGCATGGGATTGGCAGGCACCTCCGACTGACGAAGATTTGGATGTGGCAGTCAAGGCTGCAGCAGAAGTTGGTTTGGCTGATGCATACCGAGTTACCGACAAGGTTGCTCGCGTAGCGGGTGTTGGTGCTGCAAAAGGCGCAGCGATCGAATCATTAGCGTCTGGCGATGACGCTCGTTGGTCCGCTGACGAAGTGAAGGGTGCGCTTGCCAAGCTAGAAAAGAACATCGTTCGCAGTCGAGTGATTGAAGGCGAACCACGTATTGATGGTCGCGACACGACAACCGTACGCGCCATTGACGTTCAGGTCGGTGTGCTTCCTCGCGCACATGGATCTGCTGTGTTTACTCGTGGTGAGACTCAAGCCATTGTTGCCACCACGCTTGGAACAGGACGTGATGCGCAGATCATTGACGCGATTGAAGGCGAGCGCAAAGAGGCGTTCATGTTGCATTACAACTTCCCTCCATTCTGCGTTGGCGAGACCGGTTTTGTTGGCTCTCCTAAACGACGTGAAATTGGCCACGGAAAATTGGCAAAACGCGGTGTGCAGGCTGTAATGCCAAACATGGATGAGTTCCCGTATGTCATTCGGGTTGTGTCTGAAATCACCGAGTCAAACGGTTCCAGTTCAATGGCATCAGTTTGCGGCACGAGTCTCGCGCTCATGGATGCCGGCGTTCCGACTAAAGCACCTGTTGCGGGTGTTGCGATGGGCTTGGTAAAGGAAGGCAATAAATTTGCAGTGCTCACGGATATTCTCGGTGATGAAGATCACCTCGGCGACATGGACTTCAAGGTTGCCGGTTCTGAAGGTGGTATTACGGCCTTGCAAATGGACATCAAAATTCAGGGCATTACCAAAGAGATCATGAGCGTTGCGCTCGATCAGGCGAAAGTCGCACGGCTGCATATTCTTGCTGAAATGGCCAAGGTCATCAGTACGCATCGTGAAGAGATGTCTGAATGGGCACCGACCATCATCAACATCAAGATCGACCCGGAAAAGATTCGCGACATCATCGGTAAGGGCGGTGCTGTTATTCGCGCGATGACCGAAGAGACGGGTGCGACGATCGATATCGACAATGACGGAACAGTTAGAATCGCATCGGTTGATGGCGAGTCCGGTAGAGAGGCGTTACGTCGTATTGAGTTGATTACTGCTGACGTTGAAGTGGGTCGAATCTATGACGGCAAAGTTGCTAAATTGATGGACTTTGGCGCATTTGTCACCATCCTTCCTGGCAAGGATGGGCTTGTACACATCTCGCAAATTTCAGACGAGCGAGTTGAGAAAGTCAGCGACAAGTTATCAGAAGGCGACGAAGTGAAGGTCAAAGTGCTTGAAGTTGATCGTCAAGGACGTGTGCGTCTTAGTATGAAAGACGTTGACGCCAAATCTGGATAGCCGATCAAGTTACAATCCGGGTCTTGTGTCGTAAGGACATCAGGCTTGTAGAGAAAGAAAACGCCCGATGACCGATAGGTCATCGGGCTTTTTTTATGAAGTCCACAAGAGCACCATCGCGATTTCGATGCTAGGGCGCAAAGATCGGCCCGGTTTGTCTATAATGGCTCGATGCAAAATGATCCCGCCGCTGGTTCGGACCAGCTATCCTCCTATACACCCGTCATCGACAAGCGAGTTACCATCATTTCGATGGGTGCTGTACTGTCTGCGAGTTTCCTTTTAATCGTTTTTCCTGAGGGCTCTGCAAGACTCGCTCAGGATGCAATGCGTTTCATCACTTTTCAGTTTGGGTGGTTGTATTTGCTGACCGGTGTTATGCCGTTACTTTTTGCCGGTTGGCTTGCCTTTGGGCGTTTTGGCAGTGTCAAACTCGGCACGGCAACAGAGAAACCGGAATATTCGACCGTTAGTTGGGTCGCCATGATGTTTACAGCCAGCATGGGCGCCTCATTGATTGCCTGGGGATTTGCTGAACCCATTTTCTACATTCAAACACCGCCGCTCGGTGCGGAAGTTGGTTCAACACGGTCGATCGAGCTGGCGCATCTCTACCCGATCTTTCACTGGAGTCTGGCGCCCTGGGCAATCTACTGCCTGCCGTCGATCCCGATTGCGTACATGCTTTACGTGCGAAAAGGTAAAAGCCTGCGCATAAGTGATACTTGCGACGCGGCATTGCCGGAGTCGATTCGGCCTCGGGCCAAAACAGTGATCGATATTCTTGTTGTGATTAGCATTGTCGGTGGCGTGGCTACGTCGATCGGATTTGGCGTTCCGTTGGTTTCATCGCTGGCAGTTAAACTGTTTGGTGTTCCTGATAATCTGCTAACGCAAATCGTCGTCATTCTCGTATGGACCGTGATATTTGGCATCAGTGCCTACAAGGGGTTGAAGAAAGGCATTAAGGTTTTGGCCGACATCAACATCGGTCTAATGTTTTTCCTGCTCGCTTTTATTCTGATCCTTGGCCCGACAATTTATATTCTGAATATGAGCGTGAATAGTATCGGTTTGTTTATAGACAATTTTGCGCGTATGAGTTTTTGGACTGACCCCATTGAACGCAGCGGTTTTCCTGAAGCATGGACGGTTTTTTATCTGGCCTGGTGGTTTGCGTATGCGCCGATGATGGGATTATTCTTTGCGCGCATCTCGAGAGGTCGCACGATTAAGCAGGTCGTCGTCGGCATCATTGGATTGGGAAGTCTTGGCTGCTTTCTATTCATGAGTATTGCTGGTGCGTACGTTTTGTATTTGCAAAGCGAAAATGTGATCGATGCAATTGGTATTATCAACGGTCCGGGTATGTCGACGCTGGTCGCGGAGGTGATCGCACAACTACCTGCACCAACATTTATTCTTACGGTTGTTACTGTGTTGTCTGTCATTTTTTATGCAACGACCTTTGACTCGGCTGCATACGTGTTGGCAGGGATCTGTACGAAGAACCTACCTGGCGATCAAGAGCCCGGAAAAATAAACCGTGTGGTTTGGGCGGGAGTTCTAGGAATTGTCGCAACGGGTTTGATGGTTGCCGATAGTTTGGAAACCGTTAAGTCGATGACCGTCGTGACATCCTTATCAGCAGTGCCGGTTCTATTTATGATGTGCTACACGTTACACGTATGGCTGAAATCCGACTTCCCGGGTTTGGCTAAGAATAAAGTGCATACGCTTGATTCTTAGCAACACGAATTTCCATGGGTTGTAAATGACCTGGTCGGTTGTTGAGAAAGCCGTAGGAGCGGCTTCCAGCCGCGATTCGCGCCTCGTCAGGCACGTGGAATCTTCACCTTATCGCGGCAGGATGCCGCTCCTACGGCGATGCAGCTTATTTGTCCGGCACGCGGGTAGATCGTTGTTGGTTGTCGGCTGACTCTATCCAAGAATCTTTTTGTAAGCTTGGGCGAAGTAACGCATTTCGGCAGGCTTGGCCATGCTCACGCGCAACCAGTCGGTCATAGGTGGGAAGGCACGTCCAACCATGATGTTCTCAGCCATAAACTCTTGTTGAAGTTCAGCTACGTCACGACCGGTTTTGAAAAACGTAAAGTTGCCGTTTGATTTCACGTAGCGTACGCCGTGCTCATCGAGCATACCTTCCGCAATGTTAAGCGATTCGCGATTTTTCCGAATTGAAAACTCTTGAAACGAATTATCAAGGTAACTTGCTTTCGCTGCGGCAATACCAAGAACGTTAAGAGCGCCTGTTTTAGCGCCGTTGATGCGTTGAATCATATCCGGATGTGCAAATCCGAATCCAACGCGCATGCCGGCGAGGCCATGAATTTTTGATGCAGTGCGCGCGATAATAATATTCTGATGTCCATTACGAACAAGATCCATCATCGTTTCATAGTCATCGTTATCGACAAATTCAAAGTACGCTTCGTCAATAAAAACCATGCGTTCTTTGGAAACTTCCAACGCAAAGTCACGCAGTGCGTTTTTCTCAATAATGGACGGGATTGGATTGTTCGGATTGGCCAAATACACGCAGCGAGTATCTTTGCGAATCGCTTTGTGCATGGCGTTTAGGTCAACATGTTTCGTATCTGCGTCAACCGGTACTCGAATAATTTCTGAGCCTGCACGTTCGGCATAACGAATGAGGTCGTGATAGGTCGGGTCTGCGCACACAACGGAACCGTTTTCCATGCGCACTAATCGTCCTGCGGCACGAAGAATTTCTCCGGATCCGGTGCTTACGGCAACGTGGTCGTCCGGCATTTCATTGATGCCTGCCACAACGCTAACCAGTCCACGGCGATCGCCACCGTATTGATTCGTCAGCTTCATGGAGTCAGCCATTGCCTGTAGCGCAACACGAGAAGGACCCCATGGGTTTTCATTGGTCGCCATACGAATAACGTAGTCGACGCGTTCCATTTCTTTGGCTAGCGCGGGGCTATAAAGGCCATGACCGGGAAGCATGCCAGCGCCGATTAATGCACCGCCAACCAGCAGAATTTGTCGTCTGGAAACGTTGGCCATGTTTAGTCTCTCTCCTCAGAAATGATTAGCGTCTTGCTGTCCGGATTATTATACGTCCTGTGCATTGGGCAAGCGCTACATTCATCGGCGACTATTGCCGATTTCACCTGAGATCGGTTGCGCTACGGAATGCTTTTCAATTCAATTTCCAGGCGGCTGCAATCCTGTACGACCCGGCTTGTCTTGCCACCATGGGTGAGGGCGTCAACCCAGACTGCATCTCCTAAACGAAACGACTGCATGAACATTGTCCCATCAGCGGCTTCATCCATCCATGCGCAGGGGCTGAGGTACACCATCAAACGCTCCGGGTGGGAGTGGAGCGGCGCTGTCTCTCCGTTTCGCTCGGTGACCTTTAGGACCCGTAAGTGTTCATTCTCGAGTAGATTCTCAAAAATATGGGGTGCGACGCGAGCGGGATCGAGGGCAGAAAACTGGGCTGTGGCGATGCCATAGCCAAACAATGCGCCACATAGGATCCAAAGCATTTGGCGAAATTTTGCTTGCATCTATGAACTCCGGTGTCGGTTTTACATTCCGGGCATGGGACGTGCGATGCGCCCGGATTCGGCTAATTGTTGATCAAGGAATCGAATGATACGTCCTGGGAGATAGTACTGGGGCCTCCAAGGTGTACCGCCGTCAATGAAGCCAACGTGGCCTCCATGATTGGCGAGCTCAAGTTGCACCGTTTCTGAGAGCATGCTCGAGTCTGGAATAGCGGCGGGGGTCATGAATGGGTCATCCAGCGAGTTGATGATCAGTGTTGGGCAGCGAATATCGCTTAGAAACCTGACCGAACTGCAGAGATCGTAGTACTCATCTTTACTGGCAAATCCGTGTAATGGCGCGGTGATGGCATCATCAATTTCGGCAAATGACTTCGCGGCCATGGCTCGATGCCAATCAAATGCTGTCGTGTGATGATCGAATTTTCGAGTGATTGCTTTCTTCATGCGTTTAATTAAATTATGCTGGTAAATCTTTGAAAAACCAGTAGATAATGCCTTAGCAGAATTATGAAGATCTAAGGGAACGCTGACGGCTGCGGCCGCAGCCAATGGGGTAGACAGGCCATTCTCGCCGAGGTATTTGAGCAACACGTTTCCACCGAGTGAGTATCCGGCGGCGACCATCGGTCCGTCATGTCCGCCCGCTCGCAGAGATTCGAGAAAGTAGCGAATGTCGTTGGTTTCGCCGGCGTGATAGCGCCGGGGCAGGCGATTTCTGTAATCGCCACAATCGCGAGAATGGAGTAGGGCTGCTCGCCAACCATAGTCTGTAGCTGCCTTCAGCAGCATTCGAGCGTAGGGTGAATCAATAGATCCTTCCAGACCGTGCAGGACGATAAGAATTGGGGCGCCAGCGTCTTGATCCGGACCCTCTTTCATCCAATCCACTACCGTCGAATCGCCGTCTGGCAGTTCGAGCACCTGGCGTCGAACGGCTATTATCGGTGCACTGGCCCAAGGTAGTGAAGGGTATGTGGTCTGGGCATGCCTATTCTTAAGCCACCATGCTGGCGCAAACTCGCTTGGGAGTATTCGTTTTTGTGGGCCTTCGCTCATTTGATCACGTGCCACGCTAGTAGGGGACGTCTAAGTAGATGCGCAGTTTTTCGGCCCACCAAACTCAAAGCCAAAAAAAGGCCCCCCGGTTTCGCGGGGGGCCAGCCATGGAGTATTAACTCCGTCAGGCTGCGACAGGGTGCGGGGGAGCTTTGCCCTATCGCAATGGTTAAATTAGGCCAGTTACACCCCTTCTGTCAAGCAACTCGCGCGTATTGAAAAAACATTAATCCTGCTGGAATTTGATGTTTTTTAGACTTTATTGCGATCTTGAGCAAGCAATTCCGCTGGTCCGTCATCTGAGCATGCGGCGGCGGAAAAGCGTCGTAAAACCTCGTCTTGCAGGGATTTCCAACGTGCGATGTTCTTCTGCGCGATGTCGGCGACAGCTGCAAAAGGATCGTTGCCGACCACTCGCTTGATCTGTGCACGCAAGTTTTGCTGTTGGGTCATGAATAATTTCATGCTCTGCTCGAGATAATTGGCCGCAGAGCTCGGCACAACCTTCCCGTATGAGCGGATGACTTGAGACAAAAAGTCCTGACTCATCACAGCCTCGCCTTGCTGCTCCTGCTCAGTAATGACCTGCAAGAGAATTGAGCGTGTGATGTCTTCGCTGCTCTTCTGGTCCATAATCACGAATTCGATTTTGCGAACCACTAAATCGCGGACATCCGCCAAGGTGATGTAGCGACTTTCCTCTGTGTCATACAGGCGTCGATTCGGGTACTTCTTGATGATTCGAGGTTGGTCCATTTTATGCCTCAGTTTGCTATTGCCCTACGATAACTGAAATCGATGACAGTGGTCCATCAAACCGACCTTGGCGGACCACTTCCATAGCCGAACGGTTCGGCTGCGATCGATTCAACTGACTGCAACCGGCTGATATCCCAGTTTTCAGCCGCCCATTCCCAGATATTCTGCAAACTTCCGTTAGCGAGAGATTTCGGCGGCGCCTGATACAGGGCTTCCAGGGCCGCAAGCAACGTGGGGATCGCGTAATCGGCGTTAATAGCGGTTGCGCCGGTCAATTTGCTGAGTTTCTGACCGTCTTGGTTGGCGGCAACCGGGATGTGCGCATAATTCGGCGTAGAAAAATTTAGTATTCGCTGTAGGTGAATATGCCGAGCCGTCGAGTCGAGTAGATCGATTCCACGGACAATCTCTGTGACGCCTTGATCGAAATCATCAGCGACAACAGCTAGATGATAGGCGATCAGGCCGTCTCGTCGTTTGATGATGAAATCGCCAGATTCTGCTTCTAGTCGCTGTGATTGTGGACCCTGCAGTTCGTCCACAAACTCGATTGGCTCGTTATTGGTCTGCACTCTGATCGCGAAATCTTGCGCTGATTGACCTTGTCGGCACGTTCCAGGGTAAATGGCGCCAAGAGGACCACGCTCGGCGTCCGCCAGATCGCGGCGCGAGCACGAACACTCAAAAGCTGTGCCGGAACTCAATAGATCAGCGACTATCGCCTCGTGTCTGGCGTTGAAGTTATTTTGATAGGAGGCGCTGTCATCCCACTCAAAGCCAAATGCATGCAACGCATCGATTATCTCGATGTCCGCTCCAACTTGCTCACGTGGCGGATCAATATCTTCGATTCGAAGCAGCCACTTACCGTCGGCACATTTGGCCTGCAAATAGCTGGAGACGGCAGCCAGAAGGGAGCCAAAATGGAGTGGCCCTGTGGGAGAGGGCGCGAACCGACCGACATAACTGGCAGATTCGCTCACTGTCGCCCTTAAATTGCTGTTAGCGGGATGTGCGCGTCGGGCGCACACCCACGAGGCTATCGATATCGATCGTCCTGGTCCCGAAATTGTCGTTCAGCCATTTCCCGTCGTTCCTGTGCTTCCACACAAAGCGTTGCAACGGGTCGGGCTTCCAGGCGTTTCAAGCCAATCTCTTCGCCGGTTTCCTCACAAAAGCCGTAGTCGCCTTGCTCAACACGGGTCAGCGCCGAAGTGATTTTGCGTAAAAGCTTTCGCTCCCTGTCACGGGTGCGTAATTCCAGGCCAAACTCTGATTCCTGGGTTGCGCGGTCGTTAGGATCCGGGAAATTCGCTGCTTCATCCTGCATGTGATTCACGGTGCGGTCGACTTCGATCATCAGTTCGTCTTTCCAGGACTGCAAAATAGAGCCAAAATGACCGAGTTGTTTGTCGCTCATATATTCTTCACCACGCTTCGGCGAGTAGGGTTCAATGCCGTGAATTGGCCCCGACAGCAGATCCGTCCCTGTTCTGGGCTTGCGCAAACGCGTAGGCCGAGGAACAGGCGCCCGTCTTGCCGCTGGTATCTTATTTGGCAAAGCCTTCTTAGTGATCTTTTTCCGCGAGACAGTTTTCGTCGCTGCGGGCTTCTTCTTGCTGACCTTTTTCTTGGCAGCAGGCTTCTTCGTGAATACTTTCTTCGTCACAGACTTCTTTTTGCTGACTTTCTTCTTAGCTGCTGGTTTCTTTTTCGACACTTTCTTTTTGGACGCCAGTTTTTTCTTCGCGACCTTCTTTTTGCTCAAATTCTTCTTAGTTGCCGGATTTTTGCGGGCAACAGTCTTTTTCTTCGACGCTTTTTTGGCCGATGTTTTCTTCTTGCTCACTTTTCGCTTCTTTCCTACCGATTTCTTCTTGGCAACAGACCTGCTTTTAGCCAGCTTCTTCCTGGATGCGCTTGCTGGCTTTCGTTTCTTACGCGCAGTTTTTTTTGCGGGCATTTTCTTCTCCTGCCGGTTTAGAAAAACGCGCAATTATACATTGCTCCGGCCGACATGGAAGCCCTAAAAATGGCTTTTCTTCAGTCCCCGATCCGAATTTGCCAAAGGGCCCGCTTATCCCGGGTTTCTACGGACGGTTTTCGCCGGGAGCCGAGAACTGGCGGGGGTTTCGGCGCGAGTGTCTTTTGTTGGAGACAATCGTTTTATGACCTCAATTGCATTACACTACGCCGAATACTTCTGGCGTTGGGCAAACTCCACAAAATGCGACTTAGCAAGATCAAGCTTGCCGGCTTCAAATCATTCGTTGATCCCACTACGATTCCCTTCCCGAGCAGCCTGGTAGGCGTTGTTGGGCCTAACGGATGTGGAAAATCCAACGTTATTGATGCGGTTCGTTGGGTCATGGGCGAGAGTTCAGCCAGTCGCTTACGAGGCGATTCCATAACAGATGTCATTTTTAATGGTTCAAGCACCAGAAAACCGGTCGGGGCGGCATCCGTTGAGCTTCATTTTGATAATTCAGATTCAACGCTTCAGGGGCAATACGCTAAATATTCAGAGATAGCGATCCGCCGAGAAGTGAGCCGCGACGGCATATCGAATTACTTTCTTAATGGCACCAAGTGTCGTCGTAAAGACATTACTGGCGTGTTTTTGGGGACGGGGCTCGGTCCGCGCAGCTATTCCATCATTGAGCAGGGGATGATTTCCCGAATCATTGAGGCGAAGCCAGAGGAAATGCGGACGTTTATTGAAGAAGCGGCCGGCATATCCAAATATAAAGAACGTCGTCGCGAGACCTCGAATCGCATTCGGCATACGAAAGATAATCTTGACCGTCTCGTCGATGTGCAAGAAGAAATCGAGAAGCAAATTAAGCATCTTGATCGGCAAGCGAAGACTGCAGAACGGTATGGCAAGCTAAAAAATGAAGAGCGAAAAACTTCCGCGGAACTGCTGGCACTCAGATTGCGAGATTTGGATAGCAGGGCTACCGAGTCGGCTGCGCTCTTAGGCGAGACAGAAACGGCTCTGGAAGCACAAATTGCCGACCAGAGAAAAACGGAAGCCAATATTGAACAAGGCCGCGTTCAGCAGACTGAACTGGCTGATTCGTTCAACGAAGTACAGGCTCGTTATTACAAAGCCGGTTCGGAAATCGCGCGGGTCGAGCAAACGATCGAACACGCACATGAATTGCGCGAGCGGCAGGCGCATGATTTGGAACAGGCAATTCAGGCGGCTGGAGAAATCGCTGGGCACATAAATAAAGATGAAAGTGATATTGCGCAGCTCGAATTGACTTTGAATGAGTTGGTTCCGGGTCTTGAAGAGGCCCGCACGCAAGAGCAAGGGTCGCAACAATCGCTAGAGCAGGCTGAGCGGGCCATTGCTGAATGGCAGGTTCGGTGGGATGAGTACTCGAATCGATCAAATGACGCATTGCGGACGCGCAACGTAGAAGAAACGCGAACAGAGCAGCTTCAGTCTCGTCTGACCAGTTTGTCGGCAAGGCGTCTCAAGCTTGAAGAGTCGCAGCAGGCAGCTGATCCCAAAGAGCTTAAAAAGCAGCATGAGGCGCTGGTTGGTGCAGAACTACGCAAGCGACAGGGTCGTGAAGAATTCGAAAGAGCTATCGCAGATGTTGCGGACAAAATTCAGAAATTACGTGAGCAAGACAAGAAACTCAGCAAATTAGTGGATGAGCGTCGGGCGACTCTTCTGGATGCGCAGTCAAAATTTGCCTCTCTCGAGGCCATTCAAAAAGCAGCGCTTGGTCAAGGTGACGAAGGCATTCAAAGCTGGTTGGCATCGACCGGGCTAAGCGAGAATGCGAGAGTTGCGCAATCCATTGACGTGGTTGATGGGTGGGATACGGCTGTTGAAACCGTGCTTGGCGATTATTTGCAGGCGGTTTGCGTTTCGGATGTTGCAGGTGCAATCACTAGCCTGGAGAATCTCCAAACGGGCAACATGACTTTGTTGATCGATTCCGACAACGCAGTTTTGGGTGATGAAGAAACGGCAACGTTGGCGTCGAAAGTGACCAAGGCACCAGCAGCGGTCCTTGAGATATTGCGAACGGTGCGAGTCGCAGAAACGTTGGATCGCGCTTTGACCATTCGTGATCAACTAAATGACATCGATGTTGATGGATCCGTAATTACACCTGAAGGTGTTTGGGTCAGTCGCAACTGGTTACGTGTTTGTCGAGATAGCAATGCGCAATCAGGTGTATTGGGTCGCGAGCACGATATGCGCCGTCTAAAAGGTGAGATTCGTGAATTGCAGGCTCGCAGCGACAGTGCGGCCAAACTAACAAAAGATGGTCGTTTGCGCCTGCAACAATTTGAAGACAGGCGCGAAAAACTACAACGTGACGCGAGTGATTTGTTAGACGAATATTCCGACATCAAATCCAAATTAGACACGGCGCGTTATCAGCTTGATCAGGCGACCGCTCGACAGGTCGCTATTTCTGAAGAAAGCAGCGATATTGAAAAAGAACGGTTCGCGGCAGAAGAGCAGGCGCGAACGTCGCGAACGCAATTTACACAGGCTGTCAATTTCCTGACTGAACTCGACAGTCAGCGAGAAACACTAGAGTCCCAGCGAACTGAACTGCGAGCTGAGTTGGATCGGGTTCGTGGACAGGCGGATGAAGATCGTATTGCGTCACATGATTTAGCCATTCAGTTCGAGACGCGTCGATCTAGCAAAGAGTCTGCGGCGCAGAGTCTTGCACGTATGCAATCCCAATTGCGCCATTTTCGTTCACGTGAACAGGACATTCAGCGCCAGTTGGAGCAAAGCGAAAATCCATTAGAAAATAACAAGGTCGAACTCGCGAAATTGCTCGAAGTTCGAGTCGAGGTTGAGACCGAGTTGGCAGATGCTCGTCGCTTGGTTGAAAACGTTGAGAATGAGTTGCGCGAGCATGATCAAGAACGCATGCGCATTGATCAATCTGTGGAAGAAGCGCGTTCCAAAGTTGGCGAAGCACGCCTCGCGGTACAAGAGGTCAGTGTGCGTCGAGAAGGTTTCGCAGAACAATTTGCGCAAACCAGTTTCGAGTTGGAGGCGCTCTTAGTAGACCTTGAAGCAGTATCTGACGTCGACGGGTGGGAAGAGAAATTAGAAAAAGTTCGTCGCCGTATTGATCGCCTTGGTCCGATTAATCTTGCCGCCATCGACGAATTCAAAGAACAGTCAGAACGAAAAGAATATTTAGATTCGCAGCTTGCCGATTTGAACGATGCTCTGGCAACCTTGGAAGGTGCGATCCGCAAAATTGATCGTGAAACGCGTACGCGTTTCCGAGAAACCTATACAAAAATTGATATAGGGTTTAAAGCGCTATTTCCGAAATTATTTGGTGGCGGGCATGCCTATCTTGAATTGACAGGCGATGATTTATTATCGACCGGCGTCACGGTTATGGCCCGACCGCCCGGCAAGAGAAATAGTACAATTCACCTTTTATCAGGTGGAGAGAAGGCATTAACGGCGGTTGCACTCGTGTTTGCGATTTTTGAGTTGAACCCGGCGCCGTTTTGTTTGCTCGACGAGGTTGATGCACCATTGGATGACGCTAACATCACGCGATTTTGCGAGATTGTTAAGTCGATGTCCGAAGTTGTTCAGTTCGTTTTCATTACTCACAACAAGGTGACAATGGAAATGGCGAGGCAGCTAACGGGTGTAACGATGCAGGAGCCAGGCGTTTCGCGGATGGTTTCTGTCGATCTTGATGAAGCAGTGAAAATGGCAGCGAGCTAGCCCGTAGATGCACGGGCTGGGTTGAGATCACCAGAGAATTCTTATGGACGGTCTACGTTGGTTACTATTAGTTGTCGGGCTCTTTGTAGTCGCCGGCATCTATTTCTATACGCGTGTTCAACGCGATCGAAAGACAATAGAAACAGCAGAAGAAACAGATCCTGTTAATCGGGTAGAACCCTCTTTTGGTGAGATTGAAGATTCGCCGGATAGCGATACCTTTGGCGAGGTCGAAGGCGAAGTTGGCGAGATCAGTGAAGCACCTGTACCGGCGGGTGAACAGAAAATAGTGACGCTGCGCGTGATCGCAAGAAATAGCGGCGCTTTTGCCGGAGATGAGTTGGTGCTGAGTCTGCGTGGTATCGGCATGCGTCACGGCAAGTTCGGTATCTTCCATCGTTTCGAGGGTAGCGACGAAGAAAACATAATATTTAGTGCGGCGAGTTTGGTAGAGCCGGGCAGCTTTGATATGGCCAACATCAAAGAGCAGAAAATTCCAGGTATTAGTTTGTTCATGGTATTGCCTGGGCCGATTGACGGGGCGGAGGGGTTCGATCTCATGATAACGGCGTCACGTGCGTTAGCTCAGACGCTCGATGCCGAATTGTTGGATGAAACTGGCAGCACTCTCAGCATCCAGCGCGAGCGTTATATGCGCGAAGAAATTATTCAACATCAGCATAGCCTCGCCGTCGTGTGAGGGGCGGTTAGGCATGATGAGTGCAAGCGCCGCAGACAGAAAAAAAGCAGCCTCACTTCGAAAACAAATCTGGCATCACAATCATCAGTATCACGTTCTTGATGAGCCAGATGTTCCAGACGCAGAGTACGATCGTTTGGTGCGTGAGCTACAACAGCTTGAAGCCGATAATCCTGATCTGGTAACGGCAGAATCACCAACCCAACGAGTGGGCGCAAAGCCGATAAAAGCGCTCGGCACAATTGCGCATCAACTACCCATGTTGTCACTCGACAATGCGTTCAATGCAGATGAGTTACGAGACTTTCACAGGCGAGTGATAGATCGTCTTGGTTTGGATGCCGAATCGGCATTGAGTTATTCCGCCGAACCGAAGCTTGATGGTGCTGCCGTTAGCCTCTTGTACGAGGACGGCGTGCTGGTTCGAGGGGCGACGCGCGGGGATGGCAACAGCGGCGAGGACATTACTCATAATGTTCGGACGATACCGGCGGTGCCGCTCCAGTTGATGGGCGAAGGGTTTCCGCGGACGCTGGAAGTCCGGGGCGAGGTGTTTATGCCACGTGCCGGTTTCGCCGCATTTAATGCAGCTGCCGCCAAAAATGACGAGAAGACATTCGTAAACCCGCGTAACGCGGCGGCAGGCAGCCTGCGCCAGCTTGATCCGAGGCTGACGGCTGAACGACCGCTCGACATTTACGTTTATTCGGTTGGTGTCGTGGACGGCGGCTCGGTTCCGGATCGCCATAGCGAGATTCTTTGCAAACTTCAGGATTGGGGTTTGAAAGTTTGTCCGGAACGAAAAGTCGTCTCGGGAATTGACGGTTGCCTGGAGTTTTACGCCGATATCGGGGCTAAACGGGATGACCTGCCATACGAAATTGACGGCATCGTTTACAAGATAGATCGGCTGGACTATCAGCAAACGCTGGGGTTCGTGTCTCGAGCGCCCCGCTGGGCGATCGCACACAAGTTTCCCGCTCAGGAAGAGCTCACGGTCGTCCGAGACATTGAATTTCAAGTGGGTAGGACGGGAGCGGTGACGCCGGTTGCTCGGTTAGCACCGGTCTTCGTGGGCGGTGTGACCGTCAGTAATGCAACTTTGCACAACATGGATGAGCTCAATCGTAAAGATGTCCGTGTTGGCGACACTGTAATAGTACGCAGAGCAGGTGACGTCATTCCCGAGGTGGTGAAGATCGTTCCGGATCGTCGCCCAATAGGCGCGAAAATTGTAAAAATACCCACCCAATGTCCTGAATGTGGTTCAGCTGTCATCAGAGAGGAAGACGAAGCGGTTGCGCGATGCACGGGGGGACTGTTTTGCGCTGCACAGCGAGTTGAGGCGTTGAAGCATTTTGTCTCTAGACGAGCGTTGGATATTGATGGCCTTGGTGCCAAGCTGATTGAGCAGTTGGTGGATATAGACCGAGTCAAAACGCCAGCAGATCTCTTTGATCTGGATCAGGATGGATTGATGGGCTTGGAGCGGATGGGTGAGAAATCGGCCATAAATTTACTTGCTTCAATCGACGCCAGTAAGAAGACAACTCTCTCACGATTCTTGTACGCCCTGGGCATCCGTGAAGTAGGGGAGGCGACAGCTGCGTCACTTGCTACGCACTACGGGAGGCTGAGGAACGTTATGGACGCTGACGAGGCAGGGTTGCAGTCAGTGCAAGACGTTGGTCCGGTGGTTGCGTCCCGAATTCTGTCTTTTTTCGGGGAGCAACATAACCAATATGTCGTTCAGAAATTAATCGAATCTGGTGTTTCCTGGCCCGATGCTGATCCTGCGCCTGCTGCTGATGATGGCCACCTCTCTGGCAAGGTTTTTGTCCTAACGGGAACCCTTCCGACTATGTCGAGGGACGAGGCAAAAGATCGAATTCAGGCCGCAGGCGGGAAGGTCACCGGTTCTGTCTCCAAGAAAACGGATTTTTTGGTTGCAGGTGATAAATCTGGTTCGAAACTGACAAGCGCGCAGAAGCTCGAAGTTGCGATACTCGATGAAGGTGAACTCGAAAAGCTACTTATAGATCAATGATTAAGCAGCGTTTGGGTGGCTTAGATCAAGAAAGATGAATGAAATCAACACCTAAAAGTGGTTGATTGGTAGAAAAATGGTCGATGTATATGGGCGAAAACTTCGGTATTAATTGGGCGATTTTTCCCAACTTGCTTATTTCGTTGACGAATATCCCTATGCATCAATATATTCCGCGTCCATGCAAGACACCATTCATAGCCAAATATTAATTGCGCTCCTAATTGCCCTCCGCCCCTTGGCGCGAGTGTTGCTAAGAGCGGGGATCGGGCACCGCGAGTTCAATGAGGTATCTAAGTCGGCCTTCGTTGATGTAGCGACAAAGGACTATGGACTGCGCGGAAGGCCGACGAATATATCAAGAGTGGCCGTAATGACCGGTTTGACTCGGAAAGAAGTCAGGCGAATCCGGGATAAGAACGAGTCAGGTGAAAATATTGGCGGCACGCGGGGGACCCTAATGGTGGTTCTACTCCATCAATGGTATACAGAACCAGATTTTCTGAACCCTGACGGAACGCCGCTTGATCTTCCATTCGATGGATCAAGTAATTCTTTTTCCGAGCTAGTCCGACGATTCGGGGGCGATATTCCGCCTGGGGCTATGAGAACGGAGCTAGTTCGTATCGGTGTGGTAGAGGAACTTATCAATGGTCGTTTAAGACCACTAAAAAGAAACGTTTCCAAGAACGAAATGCACGATCGATTGATTGACGGACTAACGGTGGTTATCTACCCGGCGTTGGTTGCGCTTGCAAATAATACCGATAATGAATCATCAAGCCCCACATGGGTCATGCGAACTGCGTCAACTTCCAGAGTTCGAGAAAAGGATGTGCCACGAGTGCGCCGTATAGGTTCCGACCGACTTACGGACTTCGTTGAGTCCATCGATGACTTGTTTGTTGCCTATGAAACACTCCATGATGACGATCTGACCGAATCAAGTGACAAATCGGTAGGCGTGGGTGTTTTTTACTTCGAGGAAAAGAAGTCCGAGTCACATTTTTTCGATAAGACCTAGTCAGGATCGAGTTTTCGCCACCGTGCGCAGGTTCTAATTCATATTCGAAGTGGTTTGGCATTGAAAATTAGCGGAGTCGATGTGACGAGTCGTATTCTTCTCGCCAACCATTTAAGCAAGAAGCTTGGAGTTTATCGGTAAAGTGGGTGTCTTTTTGTAACTCCATTTCCGACCCTCCAATTCGCGATTTGCATCATTCCTAGGTGCGCGCACTACTAGCTTTTTCTAATATTTTGAACTGCTAGTAAGAAATTCCCAAGATAATTTGTTAACAGTTTCTTAATCCAGCCCGGCTCTGGATCGTTTGGCTGTGCGCGAAAAAAGATCTATGAATGTAATAAATTAAATATCTCTTGTAAGTAAATGTATTATAACGGTAAATCAACTAAGCGTGTCAGGTCAAAAGTGCGTGCAAATGGCCGAAAAATTTGTGGTCGCAAGCATAATGTTGATATGAATCCGAGTAGAATCAGATAAACTGCTGATATCTATCAGACATAATGCATTTTGCCGCTTAGCTTAAAGTTGACTATGAAGAACTTCGGGAATTAATTCCCGTGTATGGCTATTATGTTGATATATGAGCGAATCAAACAAAGTCGAGCTGCTACGCGCATTTCAAGTCCTCCTTGGACCACTAGTACGAATTCTTTTGAGGAATGGAATTTCGTATGGAGAATTTACGGAGGTAATTAGATTGGCGTTTGTCGAAACAGCGCTAAAAG
>Ga0209403_10000318_pt1 | contig 75153 bp, 62 predicted proteins | sample ArcticOcean_MG_C_8_FD_187440 | JGI IMG/M metagenome (GOLD analysis project Ga0209403, IMG submission 187440) | Marine microbial communities from western Arctic Ocean - ArcticOcean_MG_CB11_86 (SPAdes) (version 2) | ecosystem: Environmental > Aquatic > Marine > Oceanic | place: Arctic Ocean...
TCGTGTGATCACGACATCGGAAATCTCCAACGCCTCCTCGATGGGCACCTTGTGGTCCATCAGGATCGCACTTCCCTTACACAATTTAATCACTTTCGAAATCTCGGCTCGATCATCGGCCGGGTGGGGCTTGATCACCAACTTGATATCTTCAGGAAGACCTTCGGAAACAAATGACAGCATCTCTGTACGAATGCGTCGAGTTTCGAAACACTGGATCTGCTTCTCCTTCAACAGACTGAGGATCAGAAGAGCGACTTTCTCGTTGGACCCGATTCCCAGGTCCCTCTTGAGCAAGCTTGCAGCCGCCCCGTCGCACGGCCTGGCGCCTGATCCAAATGGCCACCCGGCAACCACCACTTGCTTTTGCCGAAAACCCAGATCCAAGAATCCCTTTGCCTCGAATGGAGAAATCACCCCCACTTTATCCACGGGAAGCATATAGTGCGTGCTCTTGCCCGAAAGATTCGCCTGCTGATTGCCTTCCTGCATTGCAAGAATCGACACATCTTGCAGCAGGGCCTCCCGCACCAATCGGCATCGGTATGGTTCCGGGTAAGCGGTAGAAAGGTACAGGAGGTGCGGCCTGGGATTCCACAAGGCCGGGTCCACGTCCTGACTGTTGTGCAGCACGATCTCGATCCCCATCTCTTTCACCACGGGCAGTTCGACCAGGCGGGAAAGGTGTTCATACAACATGGCTGTAAACCGCATTTCCGGAAGAATTTTCTGGAGAATCGAAATATTGTGGAGATGCGTCAACCCTGCCACAAAAGCCAGGACCCTCATGCGACACCATTTTGTTCGGTTACCAGAATTTCGGCAACTTCAAAAAGGTCACGACAGCTCTGGATCTCTTCTTCCTGAAAAGCAGGGCAATCGCCCACGCCTACAAAGCGAGCGCCAACTTCCCTTGCAGCTTCCAGATCCCCTGCTGAATCGCCTACAAACACCACTTCGGCGGCCACAAGGCCTGTGTGATTCAGAATCTCCTGCAGAAGGACCGCCTTGGGACCCGGATCCGCCAACACCCGGTCAAAGTATCTGGTTAACCCAAGTCTGCAGATGATTCGACCGAGTTCCTGTGGAGAGTTTGTGGATGCCACATAAAGTGGCAGTCTACCGTGCCAGTGATTCAGAAACACCTTTGCTCCCGGAACAAATTCGCAGCCGAGTATCCGGTCTTCAACGATTTGCCCAAATTCCTCACTCAGTTGATTTATCAACTCTGGATCTTCCAGGCCAAGGAGATCGTGAACGAGATACTGGAATTTCTGATTTCTCGATACTCCCTTGTGTGCGTGATGAAATGCAGTCGCCTTCTGGCTAACGTCGGGATATCTGGAGAAAATCTCCTCGAATGCACGAGACTTCACCTCGGTGGAAGCAAGAATCACCCCGTCAAAGTCCAGCACGATACATTTCATACCGGGAAGCCAATCACATTTTGAAACGCAAAGGCAGTATGGAACCTCGCGATGTCGGACCAGGTGAATTCGGTCCACTCGATTCCTCAGGGAAGATCTGCATCTTTCAACATCGCCTTTACAACGGCGATCTCCTGTGCGGTCAAACGCCTCCACGGTTTTCGACTCGTGCCCACATCTATTCCTCGCAACTTCAGCAGATCATAACAGGCTGCAGGTCGAAGCGTCGCAGTTCCCTGAATGGACCTCGCCTCCAGAATCTTGAGCTGCAGATCTCCAACCTTGTCGAAATCTCGTGCCCTTACTGCATCGTAGCACGCGACTACCACTTCTGGAAACGCAGCTGAAGTGCCTGCCACGCAGGCGTCCGCACCAAGTGACATCCCTGCAAGCAGCATGGATGCCGATCCGGGCATCAGATCGAACTCCGGGCATTTCTTCAGGACCACATTCATCATCTCTCCGAACAGAACCAGATTGGCGCCACTGTCTTTGATGCCCCGGACACCCACATCGATCAGGTCAGATAACACCTCTGGTGTGAGCGAGTAGCCTGTGGTCTTCGGGTTGTTGTAGAAATGGACCGGCACATCGACTGCTTTCACAAGCGTTTCATAGTGATCGAGAATGATGTCTTTGCCGTAACCAACACCCGAGTAGTAGAATGGAACCACACTTGCGATCGCGTCGGCCCCGGCTGAAACAGCGTGGTCGGCTAACTCGAGGACTTCACGTTGCCCGGGAGCGCCAACCTGAACTACCGCCTGCATCCCCCGTGCCTTTACTTCAGATAGAACTATCTCTGCTACACGTTTTCTCTCAGACACGTCCATCATTGGGAACTGGCCGTAAGACCCAACTGCAAAAACACCGTGAACTCCGTGTGAGCTCAGGAATTCAATCAGATTCCGAATGCCCTGTTCATAAATCTTACCCGACTCGTCAAATGAAGTAATCAGAGGCGTCAGGATGCCTTGAAACTGTCTCATTGGTCTCCCCTTCCGTGCTCTTTGAAAAAGAGTTCTACCACCCGAACCTGAAAATCGTGATCTATATCGAACGACCGCTCAAAGGGCATCTGATATGCAATCGGTGCATGCCCAATCAACGTGTCCTGCTCAACAAGTTGGCCGGCTGTGTTGAAAATGATGGCTCCATTGTACCAGAACGCTGTTTCGTGATCCTGGCTTCTCGTCGTACGCAGGTATTCCTCACTAAATACAGGCGTCAACCTGTTGTCCTCAGTCATCCGTTGGGCGACTTCAATGGGCCGTTCGAACGGTGTAACACTCGCGACCGGGACTTTATTTTCCTTTTCGCCGAAAAGCGCATAGGCCTTCCGAATATCTTCCAGATGGCGCAATGGGCACGTCACGAGCAAGATCCCGATTACCGTTTGCGGCTGAATGCTTCTTCTCTCGATGAACTCCTGGAGGACGTGGATTATGCGAACCTCATCCGCTGCCAGATGCGCTGGCCGCGAGTCCGGAATGCCGCCGAATCTGGCGGCCGCATCCAGAATTTCACCCGAATCCGAGTTGACAAACACGTCTCCGAACACCCCCGAGTCTCTGGCGGTATCGATCGTGTGAGCAAGAAGCGGTCTGCCGCCAAGGTCCACCAGATTCTTATTCTTGACGCGCCGTGATCCGCCCCTCGCCGGTATGAATGCGATCGGTCTCTGCTCCAAGGTAGTTTTCGATTCCTGTATAGAAAGCCTTGTAACTGGTTGGTGTCAGGATGTGAATGCCATCCTGATTGCGTTCCTTCAAATAATGATCGACCCCTGTGATGTGGTGCTCACACCAGCGATGGGTACTGATGATCAAATCCCGTTCCTGTTGTTCGTCTTCCTCTTTGTAGAAAAAGAACTCCCCTGAATCATTGGTGTCCACATACCCGTCCAGGCCCGCCGCGAAGACACTCTCTGCACCCATTACAATCGCAACACCCAGAAGAAGTACGGAAACTGTCCGGCAATTCGTCTGGATCACACCATGGTCGTCAATTCCGAATGGGGCGTTCAGTACATCCTTGAAGAAAATGGTCTCGTATGGCAGTGCGGTGTACTCACGAATGCGCTCGGTCTCGATGTTCTCTCCGATGAGCAGTTGTGATGTCGAATCCACATTCCCTGCATACTTCACAAAACGTTTGAAACTGGAAAAGGCGTGATAGTCGGGTGTAAACAGATCTCCAAGAAAATTGGCGCCCAGTACGACAGGATCATAACGCTCTATAAATGTCCTGATCTTCTCCTGATGTGTACTCAGGGAGGGACCATTTCCCAGAACAAGGAAGGGCCTTCCTGCGTGTCGATCCTTGTACGTCACCGTGCCGGTCGAACGCGAATTCAACACGGCGCTTTTCTCTGTCCCGGAATCGGAGTCTTTCGGACCGCCCTGAGCACCACCGACCAGCCCGTTTTCTACGGCTTCTTCTACAAGGCTTACATCGAATCCCACCGGGTCTCTCCGCTGGATCACTTCCAGCACCTTCCAGATTTCCTCCATCGTGTATCGTCGACGCTCGATCAAATTGTGAGCATAATTGGGATGACAGCCAAGAATACCTGAAATCATATACGGAAGCTGGTAGCCCCAGGGGTGATCTCTCTCGTATTCGACAAAGAAGAGATCTATACAGTTCAACACTGGAATGGCGTTGTATTTGTCCGGCCGAAATCTGGCCAGATAGGACAGCAAAACTTCGGTAGGTAAATTTCCCGCGCCCCTACCCATACCGAACATGGTACTGTCCACGATGTGTACGCCGCATCGAATGGCTTCGAGCGTGTTCGCGAACGCCATCTGAAGATTATTGTGCGGATGGAAACCTACCTGAATATCAGGTATCTCGAGAAGGGGTGAAATCAGTGCCTCTACCCTGTCTGGAAACAGCGCACCGTAGCTGTCGGCAGGGTAAATATAGTCGAGCCCCGAATCCTTCACCAGGGATACGAGATTTCGCAACTCGGATTCGGTATACGTTTCGATCCCCATGGCATTCAGCGAAACTTCATATCCCTTTTTCTGGATGTCCTGAAGCAAGCGTATGGAATCCGCCAGGGCAGTCTTGTGCACCGCGACCCGAACCATATCCACTACCGACTCGCTGGCGTGAGGAAAATCTTGAGCGGCGATCTTTCCGTGGTCCCCCATCAGCGCGATCTTTGCACCCGCGATATTCGCGGTGGCCGACCGAATATCTTCTTCGGGAGAGAAACGCCAGAGACCATGATCGGCAGGGTCGAAGTCTTCTTCGGTTCCCCGGAAACCAATCTCCACAACATCGACGCCGCCCTTTGAGGCCGCACGATATACTTCCCTGACAACCTGGGGGTCGAACCTCCAATCGTTCAGGTACCCGCCATCTCTAATCGTGCAATCCAGCACTTTCACGTGCTCGACTCCGCTCATATCTGGTCTCCAGCATCAAATTGTTCGTTCTGAAACTGCTCAAGCCGGATAAATATATCGTCCAGCTGTGTCAACCGGCGCAGTCTACAAATTTCGTACACCAGGATCTGGTTCTCCCTGCGCCATGGGTATTCCGAAAATCGGTTTACCGGAATGTTTCCTTCAGTGTCCTTCGCATTGCTGCCCGCATTGGGAATCTTCTCCACCCTGTTGGAGGTGAAGAAATAGGCGCCTTCCTTGCAGACATTGTTGGCCAGATCGAAGTATGCCTGGATCTGTGCAATGGTCATCTCCTGGAAGGACTCGGTGTTGATGAACAGATCCACAGAATCTTCCGGAATCGCTCCCATCTGGGCCGGTGTCAGGAATGTGAAATCAGGCTCCACATCCGTGTCCCCCATTTCATGGGGCAGCTGCAGGATCGCCTCCGGAAACAGATCGGATATCAGCAGGATCGAGAAACAGAGGATCTCCGGCAAGTCGACAATGACGTAGGACGGACGATCCATGGATGAAAACAGTATAGCAGCCAGATTTCCACTGCCTGCACCTATTTCAAGGATTCTTCTTCCTGGTCTCGGATCAAGATAGCCGCCAAGTATATTGCTGAAGTAGAATGCCTTAACTGTATGCGCGTTCAGCCCATACTTTTCACGTGCAAAAAACCGTTCTCTCATCTCGCCTGAGGAAGAAATCACGCCTGGTAGGGATCTCAGCCCCGCAAAATCCACTCGAAACTGAGATCGGGTGATATCCGCTACAGGCGCTTCTGCCATCACACTGTCGAACGCATCGAAATAATCCAGTAATTCTGAGCCGGTATTCGTCTTCTTCTTCCTTCTCGTCCACTCTGGCCTGAGTCTGGAAACGACAGATCTGATACGCCCTCGTTCCGTAATCTGGGGTGGAAGGTAATATCCCGATCCGCCTTCCGCTGTGATCTGGTTCCCGTTAATCCGAATCTGAGCTTCGCCTGCGTGAAACTCCCAGTAATCAGATTTTTTGTATCCGGCAGCCCGGTAATGATCTGAACGTAAGTAATTCGAAAATCGATCGATGAACGACTCTGAAAACTCGAACGTGTGCATCACTCAGCCAATTCCCTGGTTTGCTGCATCAGTTCCATCAGTGCGATGTCCCGTTCGGTACGGACTTCCAAAGCTGCGTAAGGATCGTCAATCTGAACCAGCCCCACAGAATCACCCAACAGTCTGCCATCCCGCATAAACTCAGGATGCGTAACACAGGCCAGACCTTTCAAACCAACCATAACAGGCGTCTTCAGGTAACGGGGTATGTCACCCGTGTCGATCCTTGTCCGCTCCTCATCCTCATCTATCCAGCACGAATTGTATTCGGTCCTGACCGGTAGAACCGAATCATATCCGCCCGTCAGCAATTGTGCAATCAGGTCTTCGATCAATCCTGCGGGCCTAAAAGGATATGTGGGTTCCATGGCCACGACCAGGTCCGCATAAAACCCTTGTTCTTCCATTTTCTGTATGCAGTACGCATAGACCGCATTGAGATCTACGTGATCTTTCGAATATGCCGGCTCCCTCAGAAAGGGGATAGTTGCACCCCGGGATTGGGCAAAGTCCGCTGTTTCCTCACAGTCGGTCAATACGAAGGTCTCGTCAATATGTCGACACGTCAGGGCGTGTTCCAGTGTGTGCTGAAGAACAGGACATCCATCTGCTACCACTCCGATACCCTTCACGGGCACAAGCGCCGCTATCCTTAATTTTTGAGCATCCAGCAAACCGTGGTCGTAGTCCCCGTCCTCACCGTGCAAATGTTCCAGGACCTGAACCGTGGTGCGTGCACGCTTCTCGTTGCCGCGTTGATGGATACCGTGATAGTGATAAACCGATGCCTCGGGCTCGTAGAGAATTTTGTATCCCTGGCCCAGAACGCGACCGGCCCAAATCCGGTCCTCGATATTCGTCACAGTCTCGTCAAATGGGATTTGCTCCCAGACATCTCGCCGGATCACGCTGTTGGCATTGTGAAAAAATGGGTCTCGTTCCTGAATCCTGCGATCCAATCCAAAAGTAATCAGAAGATCACGCTTGTCTTCAGGAGAGCTGAAGGTCATCGGCTGCTGCCGTCCATAGACCCCTGCAATATTCTCGTCCTCGAAGCCCGCAACAAGACGCTCCAGCCAGACGCTGTCCGCCGGAATACAATGGGCGGACAGGCACACAACGTAACGTCCGGCACACGCCTTGAACCCGACATTCAATGCCCTGCCCGGTTGGTATTCCTCGATGGTTACTACCCGGACTGGAAACTGCTGTGCTTTGGCGACCGTGGCATCCGTGCTCTGATTGTCAACGATCACCACCTCGAAGTCCTTGTACTCCTGGTCAAAAACTGCCTGAAGACAGGGCGATACCCACCGTTCTTCGTTCTGGGTTCGGATGACGATTGAAATCGTCGGATCAGGCATCTGGAAGCTCCAGAGGGATATTGAATCTTCTGCTCAGTTCCCTGAACTCGGTAACAGTGGGAGGAGCCAGGGGTACACCCGTTCTCGCTCGTTCAGCGGCCGATGCCTTCTCAGGATCCCCGGCTACCATCACCGGACTGCCCTCGTCGGAACGCGCCTCGGCCCTTAGCTCGTTCAGCATTTGCTGAAAGCCGGATTTGAACTCGTCGGGATCCAGAAAGGCGTCTATTCTGATCGCCATGAAGAAATGACCCAGCAATCGTTTTTCCTCTATCGGTCCCGCAAACATAGGTACGATGTGCGGCCCGAAGGGCATCCCGCCCAGGACACTGCAGAGCGTTTCGATCATCACCGACAGCCCGTATCCCTTGTAGCCACCAATCGGCCACAACCCTGCGGCCTTATGCGGATCGGTGGTTTCATTTCCATCCTCATCCACACACCACTGTGGTTCCAACTCCCCATTCGATTCGCGCAATTGCAGAACCCGATTCCACGTCACAGCACTGGTTGCCATGTCCAGACAGAACGGCTCTTCTGTTGCACAGGGGACGGCGAAGCACATTGGACTGTTTCCCATAAACCGACGTACGCCACCCGTAGGAACCATAAGCGCATCCGTATTCGTGAAGCTCATACCTATCATGTTGTGCTCGGGAGCCATAAGCGCGAAGAAGGCCGCAGCCCCGAAATGCGTGGAGTTATAAACTGAAACAGATCCTGTACCGGCGTCTCTTGCGATCTTTATTGCCCTGCTCATGCCTTCCACACCTGCTGCGATCCCGAAGGTATGATCCGCATCGAGTCTGCCGACCGCCAGAGCCTTTTGTTCGAACCGGAAATCCGGATCTGGATTGATACGTCCCGACTCGACCGCACGAAGATAGTGAGGCAGGAGCCTTACCCCGTGCGAATCTACACCTCTTAAAGATGCATGCAGCAGTCCATCGACTACTGACAGTGCCACACCGGGCCGCACCCCAAGCGCATCCAGAACACCAAGCATGAAGGGCTTGAGTTTCTCTGTTTGCACAAGAACATGTCCATCATCAGACATTCAGGTATTCTCCTCGTCAACTGTGAATCAATCTCCTTCTACGAGATCCAGTGCCAGATAAATCTTCTTTCCATCGATCTCGATATACGCGCCCTTGTATGGCGGGAAAGTCCGGGCACGAAGAATGTTGATCAGATCTTTGGCTTTGTAAGATTTCTCTGGATCGATGCGATCAACCTGTCCCACGTCACGTACCCTGTGTTCGGAACCTCCCGAACCTTGAGTCCTTCTTTCAGCCGTACCATTGCGAATAGACTGCCACGTGCTCTTGAACAGATCGATACAGGCCTGCTCCAGTCTGTCGTAGAGTGTCTTGCCGGAATCTGTTGGCGATACAGTCACTTCCTGTTGAGAAATGATATCCCCTGTATCGATTCCCTCATCGATATAGTGCAGCGTGGCGCCGGCAGGCGTCTCGTCGATAATACTCCAGACATTCGAATATGCGCCCTTGTTGAAAGGAAGCAATCCCGGATGCAAATTGATGATGCCGCGCCCCGGAATCCCGATGATTTCAGGAGGAAGAATGTAACCGAAGAAGACACTCAGCACCAGGTCGGGTTCCATTCTCCGTAACCATTCAGCTCCACCTGTTGTAAGCAGAAACGGTGCCTCTTTGATGTACTCAGAAGGTAATCCTGCAACTTCTACGATCTCCTTCTTGTGCCTGGCACGATCGTCAGGATGCACGACCAATCCACAAATCTGTTCGCCTTCGCTGACCAACCAGGAAAGGACCTCCATCCCGACTCTGTTGTTCCCTATGAATACAATCTTCACGTCCAGCTCCCGTAGTTCATCAGCCCTGAATCAGTTCGTCATCGAGTTGCTCACGGTTGGGCGACACATCGAACCAGGTGTCCATCACCCGTTTGATACCGTCATCGAGACCGATATTCAGCTCGTAATTCAGCATCTCTCTCGCTTTTGTAAGATCCAGAAGCCTGTTCTGGATTTCTCGACTTGGATCCCTGTCCGACTTGTTCATGGGCACGAACTGGATCTCAACATCCCTTTCTGAGAGCGCGACTATTTTGGAGGCCAACGCTTTGATGGATATCGTATCCACATCATTCCCGATATTGAATATCTCCCCGTTCGATGCGTCCTTCAGGAGGACGGCGGCGGCACCTCTTACTGCATCGGTCACGTAGCAGAAAGTGCGCACCTGGTCCCCTGTTCCATAAACGGTTAACGGCTTTCCCTCCAATGCCGCACGAACGAAACGAGGAATCACAAATTCGGGAACCTGCCTCGGGCCATAAATATTGAAGAACCGAACAATACTGTAGTCGAAACCGTACTTCTCACTGTAGGCCTTGACATACTCCTCCCCAGCCAGCTTGGATACTGCATAGATCGACTTGGGATTCAAAGGAGTGGTTTCCTGAATCGGACTCTCCCGCGGCTCACCATAAACCTCCGACGATGAGATGAAGAGCACCTTTTGCACGCGCTCCTTGGCACACGCATCCATCAGATTTACAGTACCCTGAATGTTGATATTCAGGCATTCCATCCGCTTGATCTCTGTGCGGCGTACCCCCAGCATGGCGGCCATATGGATGACAAGGTCGCAGCCATGGACGGCCTCGGAAATGCTGTTTACATCCAGTATACTTCCATTCACCGTCTCAACGTTCTGGTGATGCGTGTTATTCAAATCCATTGTCCTGACGGTCATTTCAGGATGATCCTGAATCAAATGCTCAACCATCATCGCTCCAATGAATCCACCCCCACCCGTTACTAGTACACGTGACATCGATTCCCCATCATTTTTTGTAGTGGGACAACACTTTTCCAACTGCTCGAATTACATCTTCAACATCTGTATCCTTCATTCTGGGAAAGATCGGAAGAGAAATCAATCGTTCATATGCGGCTTCAGCGTATGGAATATCGCCTGCACGATAATCGAAGCGTTGGCGATAGTAAGGATGGAGATGAACCGGGATATAGTGCACATTTACGCCAATCCCCTCTGCTCTCAATGCCGAAAAAACTTCTGCTCGTGTGCATGACAAACGGCTCAATTCCAGCTGTATTGCATACAGATGATACGCGTGAGAGACATCGGCCTGAGTGGCAGGTGTCTCTATCTCTGCCAAGTCCCTGAATGCCGCGTCGTAAACGCCAGCGATCTCCTGCCTGCGGGAAACCCAGTCAGGCAATTTCCTCAATTGACTCTTCCCGAGCGCACACTGTATATCCGTCAGCCGGTAGTTGTAACCCAGATCGGCCATCTCATAGAACCAGGATCCTTTGGCTTCTCGTTGGCGGTGATCCGTGGTTATGCCATGATTCCGAAATATTCTCATCCGGGATGCCAGATCGGGGTCGTTGGTTGTTACCAGACCACCCTCTCCGGCTGTCATATGCTTGACGGGATGCAAACTGAAGGCCGTTGCGTCAGCCAGTGTCCCTACTTTCTGGCCGTGCCGAGTTGCCCCGAATGCATGGCACGCATCAGACACAAGCCGCAATCCGCTGCGATTCGAGATCTCGCGAAGCGCATCGTAGTCTGAGGGCCTGCCCGCGAAATCCACTGCCAGAATCGCCTTTGTCCGTGAGGTTATTTTTTCCTCTATTCGGTCAGGATCCATAAGAAGCGTTTCCGGATGTATATCCGCAAGTATGGGTGTTCCGCCTTGAAATAGCACGCAATTCGCGCTGGCTACAAAGGTGAGTGCAGGTACGATTACCTCGTCGCCCGGTCCTATTCCAATTCCGTACATCATTGCGTGCAGAGCCGCCGTCCCGCTGGACACCGCCACTGCCTCAACCGCACCTGAGAAGACCGCAAAAGCTTGTTCGAACTCGGCCACCTCCGGCCCGGTCGTCAGGAAATCCGACTGCATTACCCTTACGACTGCTTCGATGTCCTCCTCATCCACCCATTGGCGACCATAAGGAAGCACAGACTCCCTTACGGGTGTGCCGCCGTGAATCGCCAGCGTTTCAACGGAAGATTCCAAATCCACTCCTTGTTTGTCCTGACTCAAGAAATGCCCGGCACATCCACCCAGCGTCCCTGGCTAGCGAGACTTTTCGTTACCGCCTCCAGGACGGATGTAGAAACCAGAGCCTGACTAAAAGTTGGACGCGTTTTCTCAAGATCTGCTGACACTACGCGACCTGCATTCAGATCTCTTACGTCCTCCAGAAACCGTCCGATACTCCTTGGACCGTATCCATGCACACCCATCGCTCCGTCCCCTCCTGCGTAAATCTGGGTAAAGTACGGATTGATATCTTCCACACCACTCTCGGTCACGAGCTGTGCGCCACGGTGCTTCTGATTGCTTTCGAATCGGCCCTTCGTGCCCACCAGTGCAATTTTTTGATCCGACATTGCGGTGGTGGTCTCCTGGTCTACCCAGTGCGTCAGAAATGACGCTACGAATTTGCCACCGCCAGGAACTTCCCATTCAACCATCGCCTGGACCGCATCAGGAGTCTCAATGCCCTTCTTTCTGAGATGGTGATATTGGGCTGTAGCCATTGCTCGAACTGGACGGGCGTTGGTCAGAAAGTAGATGAGGTCCACATAGTGTATTCCGAGATACTGGAAAATATGTGTCCGGTCTGCCCAGGCGCTGAACGCGTACTCCGGTACACTCCGCCGTTGGCTGTATTCAACTGTGACATAACACAAATCGCCCAGCCTGCCATCTCTAATGACCTGTCTGAGCAGCAGATTGGCCTCATCGAACCGCTTGTGAAATTCCACGGCTCCATAAATGCCAGATTCTTCGGCAATCGAGATCAAAGCCTGACCTTCCGCCACCGTTGGTGTCAACGGTTTGACCACCAGCAGGTGCAGCCCTGCGCGAATCACCTCTTCACCAATAGGTCCGTGCAAATGATCCGGCACTACCACGATGGCACAAGCAGGTCGGGGTATCTTTTTCAGCGCCTTCTTGAACGCATCCTTGTCGGCCTCTGTGGATGGATATCCGCTCAGTTCACAATTGATCCCAAGGCGGGTATTCAGGTCTACGACCTGTTGTTTCAGAACTGCAATGCTTTCCGGCCGGGTTGCGGCCACATGGATCTCCCCGACCTCTCCACGGTGCTGAGCCTGCGCCAGCGCGGGAAGTACCGTGCCGTAGCCCCCCATATCCCGACCACAGACGAACATTCCCGCCCCGATCACCAGCACATTGAGCCGTTCACTCATTGCCCATCCTCCCCGGGAACCTCGAAATAAGTCAGTGGTCTATCCTTGTTCGCCTGCATGCCCTGCAGGATGTATTCACACATCCGAATATCTTCTTCCTTTTTCACAATAATAGATGATTCTCGGCTAACTGCAGGAAATCCCATTTTTCCGAACAACACAGCGTAACCGTTCTTATCGTAAGTGTCCAGAAAAGTCTGTGTCTTCCATACCATAAGGGAATAAACAAATCGCTCCACCGGAGCGAGATCCTGCGTACGCGCAAATTTTTCGTCTGGATCGTAATTCAACGGCCTGCCCTGATAGTTGCAGTGGACCGGTTCTTCGCGCACCGTAATCAGGCTGTCCAAATCCGCTTCGACAAAGTGGGTCATCACCTCTCTGACTTCATCCGCAGGCTGAAGTGGGGCAATCGGATTTACCCAGGCAACCACATCCGTTTGATGGTTTAACATGAAATCCTGTACCACATCATCAGACTGAGCCTCGGCAGAGGCCAATTCCTCCGGGCGGTGGTAGAACTCGGCGCCATAGACCTCCGCCACCTTCTTGAAGACGAGACTCTCGGAATTGATTACAACCCGATCGAACACACCGGAATCCGTTGCGGCTCGAATTGCATAGGAAATCAAAGGCTCACCCGCCAGGAGTACCAGGTTCTTCTGTGCAAGACGCTGGCTGCCCAAGCGCGCCGGAATCATCGCAGTTAGATGTTTGGATCCAATCATGCGTACGTATCTCTCAATATTTTGCGAATATTCTTTATCCTGATTCCGCTATACACTTTAGGAAACCCTTGTAATTCGCGGTAAGAATCCATTTTTCTCGCGTGCGGTCAGCAACGAATCGATTGTTCTCAGACAGAAATTCCTCAACTCCCTGCAATGCCGTGTCTCGCTTGGGCCTGAGAAACGTCCGATACCGGTTGGCTGCGTCAAACACAAATCCCCTGAACCCTTCGATCGTATCTTCAATCACAAAATAGCTGGAAGGTGTTACAAGTTTTTCATAAAGCCTTAGGTCTCTCAGAACACCTTCTCTGGTGTGGTCTGCGTCCTGAATGATGAGAACTTTTAGGCCTTTGCATTCATCATGAATTCGTTGAACGATTTTTTTGTCCCACGAACTTCCGGTAATCATTTCGATTCTCGGATGTTCCACCCTGAATGGGCTATGGTCGATGTCCAAGGCCAGTACCTTGCCATTACCAATCATATCCAATAGAACAGCAAAATAAAGCGCTGTCCCTCCTTCTTTGTTTCCAATCTCCAGTATAATATCGGGCTTTACTTCATAGATAATTTCCTGGTAAACCCAAGCGTCCATCGGATTCTTGAGTGATCTAACACCAAGAAAATGGTTGTCCTTTCCAACAATGTAATGGTGGTGAAAGTAAATCCAGGAAAATAGGCTCTTGCCACACAAATTCTCAAGGCCAATGTTCTCATCCATAAAAGGATTGAAACTTCGGGATATTACGCACCCGCAAACGTAGCCAAAAAAACACTCAATTGGCCGAAATAAAATAGTCCTGACTACTCTCTTTGCCCAACTCAGGCAGGCCTTCATGTGTGACCTCGCTTGTCATCGCATTTCGAAAAATGTTATAACCGAACGAGGAGCCCCAGCCCATCGTGCTCGGTCGTCACAATCCGAAAATTGTATGGTGCAAAAAATCTCCTGCCAACCGCGCCACCACCCACATTCGCAAGGAAATCCTCAACTGCTGTCAGGACACCCTGCCGCCTGGTGTTTTTACTGGAGTCGGGAATGAGCGAAGGATCGTAATATTCATCACGCCGTGCATTCGTCGTCTCGGACACATCGTGCAAAAAAATCATCGTTCCCTTTGTTGCATCCCGGTGTATCATCATGAGTTCTGTCATCACTGTAAAGTAATTGTGATCTCCGTCGATCAGATAGGCATCAAAAACTTCAAGGTTGGGCGAAACGAAGTAGTCCAGACTGCGCTGTTTGACACAATTCCAGTGCTTGTCTAATCCTAATCGAAAGGCCTCCTCCAATCCCTCCGGACGTATTGTCCAATTCTCAAACTTTTCCTGACCGCGCTTGTAGGCGTAATCTTTCGAACCCCTTCTGATGGATTCCGGCAAGTCCCCAACCCACTCCACAGGATCCAGAGAGGTCAAGTGAGCGGAGTTACATGAACACCACTTCAGGAGATCCAGAGTACTTTTCCCGTGCAACACCCCGATCTCAAGCATCGTTGACGGCTGCCGAGCATTCAGTTCAGGCTGTATAAATTTCTCAAATAGCCGGTGCATCAGATTATCCTCACAATCACACCCGCTCCTGCGTTTGCAAAGGAACCTTTTCACCAGATAATTTCTGGACAAAATCTTCGATCGGCTCAATTTGCGTCGAACCATAACAGTAAGGAGCGAAGGCTTCAGATTTCAGTTCTGGGGTCCGGTTGAGGATCTCCTTCAATCCCTCTCCGAGGTCAGCGCGGGACCGGACGGCATAAACCGGAGAGACTGGCAACCGATCCCCTCTATTGTATTCCTCCGCTTCCAGGTGAATGTAGCGCCCCTCTCCACCGTAAAAAAGCACGGGCACCTCATTCAACAGGGCCTCCTCGATCGTGGTGGAGGAAAAGCTGACCATCAGATCAGAAAACCCGAGCACATCCAGAAAACCCTCGTCCACACTCAGGATTACTTTGTCCGAAAAGGCTACCAGCGATTTCAGGTCTTCAACCGAGATCACATTACTGGGTCTAAATTTCACAATGAGATGGACATTCTCGAGCCTCTGAACGGCTTCCGCCAGGTCAACAATGCCCTGAACGTATTCGTTGTGGGTTTCATACACAAAAAATCTTGTACTTCTTCCGCCTTTCGGTGTCCCGGCATGCATAATCACACGACTCGTGCTGTCTCCCAGCATCTGTGCCCGCAATGCATCAGCCTTTTTCCGGTTTACCCTCGATCCCCACAACAGCGGACCAGTAACTACTGGGTCACTGTCGGAAGGGAAAACTCTGAGGTGCGCCTCTGCGAGCGGAGACTGAAGCGCGGCGTATGAAAATGACGAGTTCAGTTTCCCAACAGTGTGCTCACCCCACTCAATCCGGTCGGCTTCATTCCCTGGCGCAACATGAGAACCGTGAGAAATCATAAGTCCCGGAATATTCAACTCTCTGCAAATCGCGCCTGTAAATCTGTCGTCATCCTGATCTCCCGCAGAAAGTACAATTCGCGGCCTTGCTGTCTTGAGAATATTCCTGATGATTTTTGCCCGGTGACAGCAGGACTTCAGAAACGAGGCAATTCCGCAACGCAACTTCCTGGATAGAAGCGATCCAAACTCAACATCGAGGTGCGTAAAGTCTTTTGGCGCTCTGTCCACTTCATCTGCAAGATGGTCAATATGAAACTGCAACTCTTTCTCAAGCTCCGGATCACGGGACGTTACTTCAGCCAGAGCAGAAAGGTTGAAACTATCCTTGAACGGATGGTCGCGATCTCCGTCCAATAGAAAGGCTGCGGACTTCATCCCTCGGTCGTGTAGAAGTTCTATCACGGTACCCATTCGATAGTGCGGTGTGGTCGCAATTACGGATCCCAATCCATCAGCGGATGCAGCAGTTTTTCGCGACCGAATTCCTTTGAGTTTCTGCGCCACCCACGACTTCCTATAACGTATTCTGTCAGCCAGCCCAACGCGGGTCTCAGGTTCAGATAATGGCAGGAACCTCTTCCCATGATTCTGAGCGACTGCGCCTGCAATTTCCGCCCTGAACCCATCCTGCCGTCCCACAAAACGGTCTGCGTGAGAGATCGTGTGCGGTTGGTGGGTCTGTATCGTCTCGGGATCAAACGCCTCTATAAAAATCTGAACCAGTTCAATGTTCCAGAGACAGAAGTTGATGCACCAGTATGAATACCAGAGAACGAGTTCGCGTGCGCTGGTATTGAGTGGCCCTAGATCGTGGAAATTCACCTTGCCACGTAACCAATCCATCGCAACTGCCGAGCCTTGAACGAGCTTTTCACGATGGTCCTGCTTGATCCACCCAACCTCTGTATGGATCCGTTGCGGATCTATCCCACGGCGCAACAAAGCACAATGAGCGCGAGGATCCATTGCCGCCCAGGTTGTGTCCTCATCATCCTCAAAAGCCACGTTCGCATCCACAGACCAGGTGTCATAGTAAATGACGATTGCCATGCCATTCCCTTTTGCCAACCGAAGAGCGACTGATAGTTATTTTCAAATCCATTCTTACTTTTCCAAAACTTCAACTAACCCATATACATTGCTAAACAACCAGGCAATCTTCCTTTCTTCAAAGGCAGCAGCTGGTGCGGGCTGACGGATACAGTGAAACCCGCATCCCCTCGCTTGATCAATAGCCCGTTGGATATTAGGTACCTGGAAACAGACGTGGTAGATGCTTTGGCCTTTTTGCAGAATCTCCGAAACGGGGGAGCGGTCTTCCAGAGGTTCGACAAGTTCGACCGTTAGTCCATTCAATTCAAGGAAGGCCACACGCACTTTCTGGATTGGATCTTCAACCTTTCGATAGGTTTCCTCAATCGACCTGACGGCAATCCCAACGTGATGAAATTCAGCGTCATCCCCGAAGCAATCCAGACTAGGGTAAGGGGCCACTTCCAAATCCTATAGTTTCTTCAACACACAAGCATAATTGATGGGAATCTCGCCCATTTCTGGGCAGTCAGACTCCAAGGAAACCGGAAGCACGAGTTCCGAACAGATTTTGTAGTGTTGGCCAAGCATTGAGCGAACTTCATTCACATTATGAAACAGGTAGATGTGATCAATCGCAGCAGCATAGATTGCCGTGGTCAGAAAGAGTGTTCCATCCTGTTTTAAACGTGCTCCAAGAAACTCGAGTAGCCTTTCAGGACTTTCGAGATGTTCAAGTAATTCGCCACAAACAATCAAATCGAATTGGCAGTCTTCATCAAAATCGAAAACGTCCGTCAACATGAAATTTACCCTGCGATCGGCAGCAGAGCTAACCAGCGAGCGCGTATACGAGCTCGCATACGGGCTGATGTCGATAGAAAATAGCCGACGAAATTTAAAATATCTTGAGACAAAATATGAGTAGATACCGGCCCCGGACGGTACATCCAGGATTTCTGAAGAACTCGAAGAAGAATTCCGCTGCTCTAAGAAATAGCGTCCCATCTTGTAGTGGTTCGGCCACAAAAACTGAGACAGTAGTAGCCCGTCCAGGTAATACTCGTCCATAACCTGATTTTGATAGACGCTGTCGTTAACTTCGCAAAACGACGTGTGTAGATACTTCTTTGTCTTGTTCAGCTTCGTTTGCAGAACCAAATATTCGTGTGAATATTTAACGAAGGCCTTAACGCATTTCTCCAGCCAGGATTTCTCGTCACTCTTTTGCTGAAGGATATTGAGGATTTCTTCACAGAACGTAAGATATTCAACGTCAAAATTATCTAAAATATAGATGTAGGTCTTCGCGAACAGCGAGTAGTTCTTGTTAACTGTTTGAAAAACCTGCTTTGTCAGAGGGTAGTCGTGAAATTGCTCAGGTCTAATCATTTAATTCGTTGCCTTTGTAAGTCAGGCTTAACCGGGATAAAATGGATCTTCCACAACAACCACTCTACCAGAATGTTTAGTATCTCTAGGGTTATGCCATTTCAGAACCGTACGCACCTTCGATTTTGATACAGGACGGCAGGGGAAAGTCCCTCGTCAAATCCCAGACAAAACATCCTTCATTTGCGTTGAAAACAAAATCGGTTCCTTTGAAAAACTCCAGGCAGGGACCATTCTTGTGTGTTTGGACATATTCGGCAATTACGTGATCCAACCCAACTGATCTGGCATATTGGATTGAAACGTAAATCATAGTATCCTCGATTTTTCTGCCCATTACTCGGCAACTCAACACATAGTCGGCTATGATGCCTCGTGGATGTTCTTCCTCAAAACTCAGGACACCAGTCAGACCGGAATTTCCAAATTTATCAGAGACATTGAATGTCCACATTTTGCGTAGTCCAGTACTGAGCCAATTCATCAGTTCCTGCTCCGTGAAGCGTCGTGTCCGAAGATTCATTTGATTCGTCTTATTCAAAAGTTGAACGGTCCTCTTCAAATTCGCCTGGTTAAGCTCCTCTACTTGAACCCTGGTGTCCAGGTCACCAAGCCAGTCATCTAATGATCTTGCACTCTTTTTCAGTGCTCCGCGCTGATGATTTTCTGCGTACATATTTGTGCGTGCATGATCCTCAGCGGTTACCGATGGCGAGTCAAAACATCGAAGTCCAAGTAAGGTCTTGGGATATAACATTTTATCCTCAGGCCACTCTGGAACCATGACCTCGGGAAGGACGTCCTTTACCCTGGCCCTTTCAACCGGATTGTCATCGATGAAAACAACGGACTGAAGTCCCAGGTTGAGTTCCGAAACCAGGTCAATAATGTTCTGGGCCTTATCCATCCAGTTGATTCTCCAACCAACAAAGTCTTCAAGTCTAAGCAGCATCTCTGGATGTTTTCGGATTGCGTTCAGCGCAACGGACTCCTCATTCTTACTTACTAGCCCCAACAGAATGCCGCGATTGGTCAAGTGTTTGATTTCCCGCTGGAAATCGACAAGCGCTTCGCCAATCGGGTCATGGCCGCCCAGCCTTAAATTTTCCCATCCATCATCCCCAACGATTCCACCCCAAAGTGTATTATCCAAATCCAAAATAATCAGTTTTCTAGCGTTGCCTGACAATCCATGCAAGGCAGCCTTTACATCGCTTACAGCTTCTTTGAATACTTGATTCCCAAAAGGAATTTTCCCCATGTACCACAACTTGGGACTGAAGGCTCCAGCGCCGGCCAAACTGACCCATCGTTGTGCATCAAGAATATACAGATTCTCGGTATTCTGAAGATTTTGAGAGAGCCGGAGGTTCATCCTCGAAAGAACATAAGAAATTCCCTGACCGTTTTTGGCATCCAGCATCCCCAACCCCCGATGGTGCGTAGACACTGTCCAGGTCGGGACAAACACCCATTTCACTCGGTCCGAAACTTCCCTTAAAAGAGAACAAAAAGTATCCACCTCCCTCAGAATATCATCGAGCAACACGCTTTGGTACGATAGACACTTCTGAAATGAATTGATCACGGCCTGTGGACGCGTCCAAACAACGCAAAAATCTGTGTCTCCGTGCCAGCATTCCAGATCCTCTTTCAGCAGACTTGCAATTACCTGACCCTGCGGAACAATAATGCGCTCGACAGCAGGATCGCCCTTGTCGTTGCAGAAATAGCCGATCAGATTCCCAACATTGAAATCCGATAGCAGAACACCTTTGTATCCTTGATCGCACATTAGAAAACTCAGTCCAGGAGCAGAGCAATATGATCGGCTAGAGTCTGAACCGTTCCGAAGGGTCCGCCGCTCTCGGAAAACATTTCATCATTTGTCAATGTAATTGTCTTGTCAAACGACTGTTGTATATTCTGTTCAACTGTCACAACGAGGTTGATAAACCCAAGAGAATCTAATTTGCTTAGTCCAGGAGTAAGTAGGGCTTCCCCTGATTTTCCCAATCGCTGGTCCTCAGGAAGTTGTTGGTTAACCTCATCAATGGCATCAAATATTGCAGCCAAAATGTCATTTGCTCTCGTCATAGCTGGATTTGCTCCTCTTTGCATTTTCCCTATCGTCAGGTAGAGAAAGGATTTGGAATATCCTGATTGGTATCTCCTTTTGTGAAACAGGTATTGGAATACTGAAAGCAGGCAGGATCTTCCAGAGAAGGCTGCAGGGAGTAGGAATAATTCAATCGCTTCCTGGGATCATCCGACAGGGGGGAAAACAGGCGGGCAAGATCCAACCCATGCATTGTAATTACCGGACGCATCCCGGCCGCCACAAGCGCACCGTTAACTGAAGCATTTGAACAAAAGAAATCTGCAAATGCGTACCCACCATCTGAGAGGTAATCATACAACACCGGGAAAGCCACTACAAGGATCTCCGGTTCACCAATCGCCTCACAAATCCGGATCACTCTGTGGGGAGTTTCGGGAACCTGCTCGACTCTCCAGACGAAAAAAACTTGACCATTTCTAGTCCGACACCTGCAACATTGGTATTCAAAAATCGGATGGTCCAGGTATCTCCAACGCATATAAGAAGCGCTACGATCAGTGGACAGAACAAATCGGTCTCGCAAGCGAATCCAAAGGTCTTCGTACTGATCGTCAAACTGGTCGATCAGTTCCAGATCCGTCCCCATCTCCGGCCGTGGAATCCCTTGAAGTTGTAGAAAGGCCTTCGTCTGGTCTTCACTTGAAAATGTAAGGTCCAGCGCAGCTTTCGCATTGAAAACAACAAACAACCTTTCGGCCTCAAACCAGACGTGCTTGCGCATACGCAATAACACATTTGCCGCATATAGGCTTTGGCCAGATGTGCATAAAATCGGATTTCGTCGGAGCTGCTCCCAGATCAATCTGAAGCCGGTACCTGGAACTGTTTTCTTAGAAAACCATTCCGTATGCCAGGCTCCAACAATAAGTTTTCCTTTGAAATGAAATCTGGTTTTTACAGCCATCGATATTGCAGCAATATGTCCATCTTGAATAAACAGAAACGTTCCGTTGTCTTCGTCGCTTCCTGCGAGGACGGCGGAACTATTATATTGCCAATCGAAAAATTGATTGTTTCTCCATACGTTATTGGATTTAAATCTGTCCAAGAATTGAACCGCTTCCGAATAATTGTCATCGGATATACTAATTATCGTGCCACTGTCACTCATGTTCATCCAATTCTTGAACGATGTTCATTAGAAGCACACCTCGTTTTCTGGAGTTTCGGTGAGCTCATCGAGGTCCACTGTATGGATACTTTGATTTCCAGCATCATCGTTCGCGGCAACGCCTATTGCTTTGACATCGTCTGGAAGGATTGAATTTTCATCAAACGTATAACTAAAATCTTGCAAGGATTTTCCATAGTTAAAATTGTCATGTATCACTCGACGAGAGCGTGTTCGAACGGCCAGAAATGGCTGTGGCCCAAAAACGCTGCCCCTTTTGGTCTTAACAATCACGCGCCAAGGTAAGCCAGAGGAATTGAGAATCAGTCTGCAGTTCAACACAAGCGCGTCTTCTGCGATGGGAGGATGGACCAGGTTGAAGGCCTCGACCGCTTCGCTGTATTTGAATTTCACATCGGGAAATCGGGGTGCGACCCTCGAGATCAGAAACTGGATGTAGTCCATTTCAACGCTCAAATCCCGCCAGTCATGACTGGCGATTCCAACCAACGTGGGTTTACCCGAATTCGCTCGCTGAAAGGCCTTTTGCATCTCGGTTTCATTGATGTTGAGGCAGCGATTCAATACCATTAGGCACCGAGAGATTTTCCGCCTGCAGTTCCCTTCCAGCTGGTAGCAATCGTGCGAGGGGTGGTATGTACGCCAGTCATCAGGAGCCCATCGCCAATCCAATAGCCGCCCATCCGAAATATCTTTATTGACTACCGGATCCAGATCCAAGCTGGATGCATTGGAAAGATCGAACGGAATCCACTGTTCAAGGAACCAGTGACTGTCTGCGCGTTCGGTATGAAATCCAGCACGGTTTGCCCTTGGGAACCAATTTCTGTCAAGTATTCGGCGGCCAATGATTTCCCATAGGAGAGGACTATTGATATACGAAGTTGCGTTCCTATGTGCCTCCCTGTATGTGCTCATTGGGTGGAAATGCCAGTGGAGGCCATCTCCCACACCTTGCGCCTTAACCATATCTTGGTAATAATCGAAAATCTGGTGAATTCCCATCGCACGATGACGAGGGTTGTCTACATAGCCAACATGGTCCATGCAAAACCAATTAAAAATCCATCCTCGATCATAGCTATCGGGCATCTTCCTTCGTTGCACAGAAGATGTGGCCAAGCTCAACATTTTGGATATCTCGCCCCACGACCCGAGCAAACCTTCGCGATGCCTCTTTATGAACTCCTGCATATCCAGGGCAGGAAAGTCCAGATCCTGCCCTGAAAGCGACTGAAATCTGGTTTTGAGATCCCTCACCGAAGGATCCCTTTCAGATAGCGGTCCCTCGGTATCTATGCAGTGGACCAGATAAACTGTTCTACAATCACCCATCCAGCCTGTCCCTTATCATGAGTCCATCTCAATCACTTTGTCCGCACCCCAGTGCAGTGCATATTTCTTATTAGCCGTACGCATAACATCCAACCGGTCGAGACCATTATCGAATCCCTCCATACACCACCGCAGATAGGTACCCATACGTTCTGCCGCACGACCGTCCCGGAAGGGATCTAATTGATCCAGAAAACGCGTCCAATCTCCGAGATCTCCAACCTCTGAAGAATGTTCTTTGAACCTTCTCAGACTATCTATCAGATTATCGAAATCATCAAATATTATTTGATTGACTCCCCACTTGTAATATTCATGCGTTCGCAATTTTGAAACGTCGTAATGAATCCCCCTGCCACCCGCAAGAACTGCCTCGATGACAGCAGTAGAAATTCCAATACCAACCGCAATATCCGAACCGGTTGACACTTCAGCTGGAAGACGGCCGGCTTCATCCTCCAGTCGGATACATCGACCAGTTTTTTCGGCTTCCGCAAGCAAAGGTAGAATTTCAGGAATTCTGTGGAAAACCTCTGCCTTCTTCGACTTGATCAATAAACCAAGAGAGCTGTCTTCGATGACCCACCTGAGAAATACTCTGTAGAATTGCGCCACGGCCAAATTGGAGAAATGACTGTTGGCCTGCGGAAGATTGTCGAAAAGAGAAACTATAAATCTGGCACCCGCAGACTTCACTCTTCGTCGAAGTTCAAGTCCGGTTCGTTCCGAATGACTCTCGAACAAATTGTCGTTGGTGTATCCTGTAACAACACCATATCTGATTCTATTTCTGTCTGGCTTCAAATGCTCTGCCATTCTCGCATTCCATAGAAAAAACACGTCTCTTGTATAGTGTCCGTAAAGAACCCCTGGTGGTCCGTAGAGTTCCGAACGTTGTTTTCCCACTGTAATCCCTTGCCGGTTAACATCAAATGCGTTGGCTTGCGCAATGTTGAGATCAGTGCCCTCCGAAGGGTCAAACAGCACCCTCACGTTATGTTTGCTGTGAAAATCATTCCAGTATCCCATTTGAGCAAACAGGTCCACAGCCGCACTGTAGACCCAGTTTTCAACAATGTTTTGCGGAGGAGATACTGCTTTAAATTTCTCCGTCAAGATGTAATTTCGTGTTTCATCTTGACCTTTTCGATATGGTCGCCAGGCCGTACAGCGTATTCCCAGCCTTTCACACGCTTCGACCAATTCATCCGTAACAACCGAATCTGTAAATAGTAATATCTGTTGCGGAGAGATTCCACTACCTGGAAGCCAGACAACATCAGATCGACGTTTTGGATCAATTCCCTCTGCATGGCGTACGGCAATCGTAGGAACCCTTAAGCCTGGGCCCACAGGAGATTCTCTTTCCCCCTGTAGTTGGCCGATTTTCTCAAGAAGAAAGTCTTTGAACTTAACAATTCCTTCCCTGAATAGAGACCGAGACCCTTGATCCAGGTCTCCGGAACCAATAACAAGTTGAACATTTTCATCTTCCCAGAGTTCTTTGAGAAACAGCATTGGGGCTGTGGTCGGAACTTCGGTTTCCCCTAAATCCAACCACTCCTCACAGCCCTGTTTGTAACGCCATCGTGCAACACAGAGTTGTATCAGGACAGGGTAAATTTCATCCCGGACCCGGTTTTCGAAAAATGATTCGGTCCAGCGACTGGGAGTAATCCTACTGACCGCTTTAAACGTTTGGGTTTCAAAGAGTTTTTCCGAAATCCGAATGGTGAGTACTCTTGAAAGACGGGCAACCTCCCACCTCAAAACTTCCCCGGATACCGTTTTCATATTCCCCAAGCTGAACGGCTTAGGGTTCCGTACCATCCCAGTCATGGATTCATTCATCCATTCCGGCGTCGTAAAATTATCGGTCAATGGTCTCAACCACCTGCTGAATCTCCTTTTCCGTCAGTCCCACCGAGGATGGAAGGCAGAACGTACTGTTATACACCTTCTCTGTGGTTTCCCCTCCGAAATAGATACAATCCCCGTATATTGGCAGCTTGTGAAGCGGATGCCACACGGGTCGAACCCCCATTCTGGATTTTGCCCATTCTCGAACTTCGTCTAAAACAGACCCCACCCCAGCTTTTTTTCGGGCAAGCACCATCCAGTACGTTCCAATTGTGCCCTCGGGTTCCTTCACGATCTCCCATTTCTCGCTTTCAGATAATAGGGCATCATACATGGCCGCATGTTCGCGTTTTCGTTCTATGAATTGTGTCAGTTCCTCCATTTGTGCAACACCCACGGCAGCACACAGATTACTCATCCTGTAGTTGTAACCTATCCTGTCGTGAACAAACTCAAACGAATCGCTTTTGGCTTGGGTTGAGAGGTGCTTGGCAAGCTCAACCAGGTTCTCATTTTCACGGGCAATCAAGATCCCGCCGCCACCAGTGGTAATAACTTTGTTCCCATTAAAGCTGAAACAACCAATGTCTCCGATGGTCCCTGCAAGCTGCCCTTCCCACTGTGCACCCAGGCTCTCTGCCGCATCCTCTATAATGGGCAGCCCATATTCTCGAGCCAGTTCGATAATTGTCCGCATCGATGCCGGATTGCCGTAAAGGTGAACGACCATCAGAGCCGAAATCCGCCGTCCGGTTTGCGAATGAATCAGCCCATTTGCCCCCTGTTGACACTTTTTCTGGAGGAAATCCTTCAAGCAATCTGGATCCAGGTTTAGTGTTTCCGCATCTATATCGAGAAAAACAGGGTCTGCCCCACAGTAGCGAATCGGGTTTGCAGTACCGACAAAGGTCAAGGATGGACACAACACAAGGTCGTCCGGTTTGACGCCAAGTACAATTAATCCTAGATGTATGGCTGCTGTACCGCTAGATACCGCTGTTGATGAGGTAACATCGTGAAATTCTGCGAACATGGCCTCAAATCTATCCACGAATGGCCCTACAGGTGACAGCCAGCCCGTATCCACGGCTTCTTTAAGATATTTCAACTCTCTTCCTGTAACGAATGGAATGCAATTGGGAATCACTTGTCGTCTCCTAGATACCAGTTCACTGTTTCTTTCAGTCCGTCCAGTAGCGGCGTAGAGGGTTCGTATCCCGTTAGAGCCCTCAAAGCGGTAACATCAGGGCACCTGCGGGAAACCGAACCCGGTGGAGCAGAAATGGTCTCGCAAACTTCTGGAGACCAGGCACATAGATCGAAGAGCATTCGGTAGAGTCGGCCAATTTGAATTTCTTCGTTTTGGTTACCAATATGGATTAAATCACCAGCCTTAAGATTCGAAGCCTCCATTGTCAAGTAAGTCGCCTTTGCAGCATCACCGATCCAGCAGAACGCGCGAGTTTGATCTGTTCCGATCAAATGAAATGGATTTTCCCGAGATTTTATTCTTTTGACAATCTGGGGAATTACATGATCGTATCCCATCTGGGGACCAAATATATTGTGATAGCGCACTGTGGCTATGAATGCTCCGGCTTCTGCACTCAGATAATTTGCATATCCTTCACCCCAAAGCTTTGACAGAGCGTAACTGAACCGAGGATTTTTCAAATCTGAGATTACGAGCGGAACGGACTCTGGGGTTGGAACCGGTGTATCCATTCCGACCATTAAATTCCCGCTATATACTTCACTGGTTGATGCAAAAAGCAACCTGGCTCCGGGACAAGCAGATGAACAGAACCAGTCGAACACATTCATTGCTGCAAGCGTATTCACCTTAAGGACATCAGCCGGAGACCTGGTGACGGGACCTACGCCAACTCGTGCGGCGAGATGATAGACACGATCCACGGGGAGCGGTATACAGGCAACGGATTCGGCATCAGAAAGGTCGGCCTGGACAAAATTTACACATGGATGTGACGCAAGTTCCTCCACGCCCTGATGTTTACCATGCCGCGCAAGAGAATCGATCAAAACTAACTCATCTTGAGCCTCACAATGGTTCAACACTTGTCTGGCAAGGGCCTGCCCAATAAAGCCGGCTCCACCTGTAATCACCGTACGCAAATTTTCTACCCTCGTTAATTGCTTTCTGTGTCGTTGTTTACGAAATGTTGCTGAAAAAACTCTTCCGCAGATTCATAAGACTCCATACGACCAATCTCGTGAAATGGTTCACGCAAAGGAAATACACCTACCCGACGCTTGGACTTGCACAGAATCTGTATCAAATCGGTCATATGGAAGAAACTCTGGTGAGGAATCTCCTTGAGCAACGCCGGCGAAAGGCAATATATCCCTGAATTCACCAAATGATGAAATGTTGGTTTCTCCTGAAAATCAACAACGGCATCTCCTGCAATAACTGGATATCCGTAAGGGACCTCCACTTCATAGGGACGGCAGCAAAGAGTCAATTCATAATCAGCGGCAATGTGAAAACTTCTGAAAGCATTGAAATCAAGCCTCGTGAGCAGATCGCCGTTGATGACCAGAAAAGGAGAATCTGGCTTCAATTCATCGGGGATCAAACCAAGAGACCCAGCAGTACCTTGTGGTTTAGACTCTTCCAGGTAATGAATATCCATACCAATTCTTGAGCCATTCTCAAAATATTCCTGGATCTTACACCCCAGGTATCCAACGCTAATCAGAACTCGGTTGAATCCTGACGCTTGAAGAAGCCTGAGCATTATTTCAAGAATAGGACGGTCGCCAACCGGAAGCATGGGCTTAGGCAAGGTGTTCGTTAACGGGCGGAGACGCTGCCCTTCACCGCCGGCCATTATAACTGCAGTCAGGGACTCACTCCCGACCTCCATATTTACAAAGTCCAGAATTTCCAATGCAACGATTCGGCCATCCTCATCGACAATTGGCAAATGGCGAATGGAATTGGCTTTCATTATTTTAAGAGCGGAAACACTTGATAGGGTGTCGGGTGCAACGACTGGATCCTTCTTCATCGCTTCCCTTACTGGAGTCCCAATTGTAAAATCGCGTAATAAGGCCCGACGGATGTCTCCATCTGTTGCAATTCCCTTCAGTCTATCTTCCCCGTTCACAATCAATGCAATTTGCTTTCCCGACCGGTTGAAACGCTCCATCACCTCTCGTATTGGAGTTTCCGGAGAAACACTGAGCGCTGATATGTCTTGAATTCTCATTTCATCACATTCCTATGGAAGAACCATCCTACTTCCACAACCAAAGCAGAACTAATCTTTACTTCGCTCTAAAATCCACTCTGCAAACAAAAGATCCATTTCAGAATCAATATCCAGAATTCGTTCATCCGGAAGTTCGTATATTGCAGCCCGCTCCATTCGCAGGTGATGCTCATATCCAAATAGTGCTTCACGAGAGTATACGTAGACTCCGCTATGTACTGTCCAGGCCTTTGGCGCTTCCTGTCTGCGGTTCAGAATCTTTTCTGGCGGATCACATAGCTTCACCCAGGATTTTCCGGGAACCATCTCAATCAGATTGTAATATGGACTTGCTTCGGATGCCCTAGCAGTCATGACAACCTCTGCATCGAGTTCAAAAATCCTTTCAATACAGGCATCAATGTCTTCTGCCGTACGAAATGGAGTAGTTGGTTGGAGGAGGAGAATAAGGTCAACTGATATTTCCTTCCGTGCTTCAAGATCCTGTGTCGCATGGCGCAGAACAGGAAAAATGGGAGTTTCATCTTGTGCTAGTTCCGGGGGCCGCATGAAAGGCACATCTGCGCCATACTCTCTAGCTATTCGTGCGATTTCTTCGTCTTCTGTGGAAACCACACAGTCAGTTAAGTATTTAGATTTTTTAGAGGCCTCGACAGTGTACGCCAGCAATGGCTTTCCACCCAGAAGTCTGATGTTCTTTCTGGGAAGCCCCTTCGAACCACCCCGGGCAGGTATTACGCCCAGAATCTGACAATCCTTGATATCTCTAGACAATTTCTATCCCCATCCAGAACGGTGCGTAGCGAGAACACACGGCAGATCATGCTTGATGGCTGTGTGCGGGAATCCCTACAACTGTGGTTTCTGCGGGAACATCGTGAAGCACCACACTCCCCGCACCTACTACTGCCCTTCTGGCAACTCGAACACCTTGCTTAATAACTGCCCCAATCCCGATAAAAGCCCCCTCTTCAACCACAACCGAACTAGCAAGACAGACTCCCGGGGAAAGGTACGCGTGATCGGACACCTGGCAGTCGTGTTCCACTATTGCACCACTGTTTATAACGCAGTTGTTCCCAATTGCCACATCAATATTTACGATACTACCAGCCATCAGAACGGTTCCCATTCCTATTTTTGAACCTTCTGATATCTTGGCCGTGGGATGTGAAACGGTAACAGGATTTAGCCCGTAATCACAGGCTAGATCGTACAACTTGCTTCTTAGCTCATTACTTCGCACCGAACCGATTCCGATCACAAAATGGCGTATACCATTTTCTCCCAGTTCAGCGAGTTTTTCGTCACCACCCGCCACGGGAACCTCCAGGACGCTTTCTCCCCACCGGCTTTTGTTCGAATCTGTGACCACGAATGGAAGATACCTCCCGTCCAGGCGCAGCAGCTCGATTACAACCTTCGCGTGACCACCGCCACCGATTATGATACAACGATTTTCCATCAAATAATTTCTTTGATCACGGAGAAGGCCTCCGCATACTCTACCCCAATGGTTGCTCCCCGGACCCTTGCAAGTGCACGGATTGCAGACGGACTCCTTGGTAGCGGCTCAGGCTGAATTTCCGTAGCATACAACTGCATGATCTCAATTTTTCGGTTAATAAATGAAGTGATATCTGAGAAAACATGAGGTACGAACTGTCTTCCCGGTTCAGGAGGTGCAGCATCGGTTGAAGAAATGGTTTCGTAGGTTAGAATTCGACGAATCCCCAGCTTGCGCATATGAAATGGTTTGATTACAACCGTGACTGCATCAAAGACTACCCGGTGATCCGTATGAATATCCTGCCCATTGACCAGATATACAGTCCCAGGTCGAACCTCAAGAATTAAAGTCCGGAGGGACTCGATGATCTCTCCCAATTTAATATCTGCCAGTCCGTTTGCCGGGAATCCCAAACGGGTTAAAGAACTAATACTATACGCTTTCGCGACTTGATCAACTTCCTCTGACTTCCGGTTGATTACTTCCCTGGACCATTCAGGTTCATAGGCCTGTGTAACAACAGCCCAATGCACTTCCAAACCGTCTGCCACATGTTTTAGAACGGTCCCTCCGCATCCTAACGTCTCGTCATCTGGATGGACAGAGACAACAAGAACTCTCTCACTCATAGCTCTACCTGATGTATTTTCCAACCGCTGGCAGCTCCGAAAACTCATGATCCATAAGAACGGTCACCCCATCGTCTGACCGGACCCAAATTTCGCCTTCGATTACTTTCAAAACTTTTCCAGGCTCCAAATTGTCGATCCCTGACACAAGGGCCTCAATTCTGGACTTCCACACCTTAATCTCCTGTCCTTGGAATTCAACATGCGCTCCAACGTAAGGTTTGGTAAGCGCCCGAACCAGCCGGTCAATACTGAAGGACGACATTCGGAAATCAATACATCCATCGCGGGGGCCTCGCTTTCGCCAATAGTTCGCTTGGCTGTGATCCTGGTTCAACCGGACAATCTCATTACGAGTAAGCTTCGGCAAGAAATCTTTGATGAGTTTCGTTGCTGCAGACTCTATCTTCTGGTACAATGTTGAAGCGTCATCCTTCTCGGACACTTTGAACACCTTTTGCGCCAGGATCGGACCGTCATCGGCACCCTCCGAGAGCCAGAAAAAAGTCATTCCTGCCTGCTTAAGTCCAAGCGCGATAGTCCAGACCAGGGGATGGCGACCGCGATTCCTGGGTAGAATCGCCGGGTGGCTTCCAACAGAACCCAGGCGAGGCACGCCTAAAACTTTTCGCTTGATCAATTGTGACCAACCAAAAACGAATAAAATGTCTGGTTCGTAAGCCTGAATTCGTTCCACAGTAGATTTGTCGTTGATGTCCCTTATATAATGAATTGGAATCCCGTACTGATCTGCGAGCGGGGTCAAGTCTGAATAATCAGCGTGGAAACCTGCCTTGCCAGCCGGTAATGTAAAAATACCTCTCACATCACCATGGTTTTCCACTACCTCCTTCAGGCAATGGCGGCTGAATTCAATGCAGCCAATGAAGACAATTTTGAGTGACATAGGTGGAAACTTCATCAATTCCTGCGAACTGGACGATCGACAAACCTTTTCAGCAGAAGATTTCGGTCTATTTTCATTTCTTCCAAATATTCGACAATTTTTTCACTTGCTCTGCCGTCCCCATATGGGTTTTCAAGATTATTCAGTGACTCTTGGAAATCCACTGTCATTACTTTTCTCAAAGCCTTCACAATGTCATGGGTGTCATGCGCACAATCCACGACATTTGCACCATGAATTCGGCCTCTTTGTCTATTTCCAACATTTACTACCGGCAGGCGAAATGTGGCAGCTTCGATAATCCCGCTCGAGGAATTACCGATCATGCAGTCGACAACTGACAAGAGACTTAAATAGCCTCTTTGTGTTGCGTTTTGTACAACACTGGCACCTTTATGCTGGTCGCAAAACTTTCGAATATGATCAATAATTACACGACCTGATGTGTCGGCATTTGGATAAGTAAATAGATACTGAATATCGAATTCCTTCAGCGCTGCCAACAGTTTCGAAATGTAAGTTTGGTTCTGTTCATATTCCAGAGTAACTGGATGGAAAGTAACCAACGCTACCGGACGGGCCAGATCAAATTCGAACTTGCGTGCGGTTTCCTCCTTCGAAAAGAGCTCCATTTCCCTGATGTTGTCTAGCCCCGGAGCTCCGACGACCGCAATACGCCAGTCCTCTTCACCCATTTGCCTGATTCGTTCGGCGTAGACTTCCGTCGAGGGGAAATGCAGGTGACTCATTTTGGAGATTGAATGTCGGATCGCCTCATCAATCAGTCCCTCTGTTGATTCGCCACCATGGATGTGAGCAATAGGGATATTAAATGGCAAAGCCGCAACCACAGCTGCGTGCATCTCGAACCGGTCTCCCATGATAATCAGAAGATCAGGCCTGGACTTTGAAAACGACTGTCCGAAACCAATCGCCCCTAAACCCATGGACTTTGCGATCCCCTCTGGAGTATCCGAAGAAAGAAGCATTTCAATCCGTTCATAAACTTCAAACCCATCTTCAGAAAACATATTTACAGTCAGACCAAATTCCGGTGACAAGTGCATGCCTGTCACATAAATCCTTAACTGCAAACGGGAGTGTGCCTGAATTCTCTTTTGCAATGGGAGATAAATTCCATAGTCTGAACGTGCACAGTTCACAATGCCGATATTCATCTGATCAGTATATCCTGGGTAACTGGTGCATGCGCCTGCACATCACAAACTAGCTTTCGGCCGACAACTTCACCTATTCGTGTGGGGTCAAGAACGCTAGCTGGACGCTTGGCGACGACCATTTCCCTTTTGATAATAGTTCCTGCTGAAAGATTGCGACCAAAATAAAGTCCTTTTCGAATGATCTCTCGATTTGACAGCTCAGCGGGAACGGGTTTCTTGATCCCATCGCCCAGCGCGCACTCTACATTTCGGATGGCGGTGATCAACTGCACCAATTCTTTTGGGTCCACGGAAGCCCTGTGGTCCGGGCCTGAGAGCTTCTTGTCAATCGTAAAATGCTTCTCGATTACCTTCGCGCCTAGAGCAACCGCGGCGATCGCGGCCTCAAACCCGGGTGTATGGTCAGAATATCCAACAGGAAGCTCGAATGCCTTTTGCATTGTTCGCATGGCCTTCAAATTAACATCCTCTACAGAAGCAGGATAATTGCTCACACAGTGAAGCAGTACAAGTTGCCGGCAGCCGCTGTTTTGCATAAGCTGGACGGCTCGTTCGACCTCGCCCAAAAAGGACATTCCTGTAGAGAGAATAATTGGACGTTGCTTACGAGCGACGTGCTCCAGGAAGGGGAAATTGGTGATTTCTCCAGAAGGAATCTTGAAAAATGGTACACCGAGCTCTTCGAGCAGATCCGCGCTATCTTCTTCAAATGGGGTGGAAATGAATGTGAGATCTTTTTGACCACAATAATTTATAATCTCGATGTGCTGGTCTCTTGACAACTCAACCCGCTTCAACATATCTAACTGGGATTCCTGAGCTCCAGTCGTCTCGCGCTGATATTGCGCCTTAGGAGCATCTTGAACCAGTAATTTCTCAGCATTGTAGGTCTGGAACTTTACTGCGTCAGCACCAGAATCTGAGGCAATATCAATCATTCGTTTGACGAGTTGCATGTCTCCGTTATGATTGATTCCTGCCTCTGCGATTACAAAGACACGACCATCTTCTCGCAGCCAGTTAATTGTCTTCATCCTATTTCAAACCTGGTATAAATCATTGCGTTGGAACTACCTCGTCTTGAGTTGCATCTTCTTTTTTTCTAAGCCCGTTCCAGACACGTTCGTACTCGTCAAGCCTGTTGTGTTGCCTGTTAACCATAATTTCTCGCAATCCATATAGTTCAACAGCGTTAAATTGTTCTGAAATTACAGCTGTGATTTTTGTGGCATCCCCAAGGTCAAGCAGAAAAGCCTCCAGATCCCCACCGTATTGCTCAATTATCGAATCCTTGTTGGTAGTAAACCATTCCGACCCAGGATACGGGGTCGCAAAGAATGGCTTGACAATAACCCCCAGCCGCTCCCATGCGTGCATATTGTCTCTAAGACTCTCAAAATCTTCAATAGGAAAACCAATGATCTGGTTAGGAATCGGCCGAATGCCGGCATTTAAAGTCCAGTGGTAGGATCGCTCGTTTGTTTTGGGTGTTGCGCCCTTCCCAATAGTTTTCATTACCTTCTCTGAGAACGACTCGTACCCGTATACAAGATGAGAGCATCCTGCCTGTCGCATTGTTTGAAGAACCTCCTGCGTAGCCAATGTCGCGTGGCTGGTGCCGCTCCAGTGTACGCCCCGGCAATTTTCATCGTGCGGAATTCCATCTCGAACACAGGTGGGCTGCAACCCTTCTTCAAGCCATAGCCTGCAGATTTCAGCCATCCAGGTTCGTCCCGAATATTGGTCCATTGTCATCAAGTTCTCGTCCAAGAACCCTATAAAATCAATATTGTACTTTTCGTATGCAAACTTCACCAAGTTAACGATATAACGTGGGCTATGGTAGCGGATCGTCCTTGTATAAGAGCCCGGAGAGTCAAATCCCACCTCGGTTTCCCCTTGCTCGTTCTGCGTATATTTCATATCTCCGCTAAGCCCGAGGTGAAAACAATATCTGCAGATCAGAGAACATCCGTAAGAGGCATTTATATCTAGTCTTCGTTGAGCCATCATTCCTTCTTCACTGAACAATGCCGCACTGTTTTTAAAGTACACCTCATCCAGAGGGAATAGATCCCACGCGGGGTAGGGCAGGGAATCTAAATCCTGCATCAATTCTCTAGGTTCAGTTAAGTGTAAATTTCCCTTGAGATCTCTCCAGATTACACCGTTAATGGCGTCCCAGTTTGTTTCGCCTTTATCCACCATTCGAAGAATTTCGCTGAATGTTACAAACGCCTCGCCAACCGCCCCAACATCGATCTCGGGCAGGAAGCGCATAATATCATGCGGCATACTCGTTAGAAATCCGCCGCCTGCAATTATTTTAGAGTGTGGAGCATAGGCTTTAACGAATCGCACAATTTTCTTTATATACCCATATGTAGTTGTAATACCACCTATGGCTACAACATCCCATTCGTCAGCTTCGATCGCTTGCTTCAGAATATCATCACCCGCCCGCCAGGCATTGGCATCAAATACCTGAACTAGATGCCCTTCCTTTATTGAAATCGCAGCCAGAAGTGCTATACCATAAGGCACATGACGCGGTTCGTCCTCTTGTCGAACGGTGGGATTAATGAACAATACTTTTGCCATCTCTATCACCTCCGGCCCAATCTACGGGCCATTCAGAACTGCTGCGGGACAATCAGTGTGAGTCCAGGAATTCTTGCAGAGGAATAAAATCTATTCCCTCACCAAACAGGATGCCACCCTCGGTACAGTTGTAAGTTCGGCAGGGCGCTTCCTCGGCCATCTCAAGGAATACCTCACGGTACCAGTAATAAGTAGGATCCGTATACCACGTCCTTTTCAGGAATGGATTTTCGATGTGAATAAATACGTCTTCAATCTGTTCTTTACCAACCAGTTCTAATAGCTCGTAGTAATACTGTGTCTGCAGATAATCAGTGTCCGCGTAGTACGAAAGATCCATGCCAACCAGAGCAACTTCCTCAATCTGCAGGATACTGTGCGCGATCACCCAACAAGCAGTTCCAACATTGCCGCCCGCGTTCAAGCATGGCAGCTGATTCAGTTCATGTACTTGTTTGGTTACGCTTCCAGGTATGTCATAGTCGTCATAAAAGGGATTCCACCAGAAAAGTGGCATTCCACTTTCAACGCACCGCCGCACCACCGAACGGGAGGCACAAGTGGCCACAACAGCTTTTATACGTGAACCGTGCTTGTTAACCAGATCCAGAAGATCCTTATTCCGCTTGATCTCGTTTTCCCGAAACTCCGGATCCAAGTCTTGTCGTCGAAAATAGTCATCCGCCTCCAGGTCAGCCATCGTAAGATCAGGGTCTCCGAAAAACCTCACAATTCGTTTATGATGCGGATCCAGAGTAATGATGATATCTGGAACCAACCCGTTTCTCAAACAATAGGACATGGCAGATTCTGTGGCGATCAAAGTACCACTGAAATTCGAATCCTTCAGTTTTCTCGCGACATCATTTCTGTGCAGACTTGGGCCGGCGGCAATTACAACTGCCGAGTCTCTCTTTCCAGGCTCGATTCTATCTTTTAGTTCAAGAATGGATTGCTTGCTAAAGGGCAAATTCTCCCTCGCATTATCCAATCCCTCTTGCGCGCATTTCTCAAGAGTGATTTGTTGAAGATTCTCCGCCAGAATCATCCCCATGCTGTTCCGACTCATTTTCTTCCCCTTTCCAGACAAAACCCTTGCGTGAAACAAACGCAATACTACCCCCCAAGCGTCTCAAGGCGGTACGCTCAAACTCTTCATTAATCTGGTCTCCCCTGGTCTGCTCCTGTTTCTGCACATTTTTCTTGGTCTTAAAATTGCCCTTCAAAAAATCCGACATGCTCAAGCTCCTTTGGAAAAACAGCCCGGAAAAAATATCACATCGCGATCGGATCAATTATTAGTTCTGTTCTTCAGAATGGAATTGCCAACTTGCCGGAATATGCATCATCCCTCCAGACGATCCGGCTCGATGAAAAACACTTTCATCCGGTATCACAGAAAATTCCGCCGCTCTTTCAGCCCTGAATAGTGAAAATGTCTGATCAGACAGGGAGATTCCTACAGTGTAAACACCTTCGCGAAGTAGCAATTCGGGAATGACGCAATCGCAAGTTCCTGGACCTATCCATTCAGAACACCCGTTTCCAATAGAAGAGATACTCACAATATTGATACCGTCTATGGAGTAAAGTCTAACAAAAGTATTAAGATCCTTCATTTTTTCATAAGCTTCGAAGCGAACCCGGATTACCATTTGGCTCATCATGTAATGTTGATCGCTTATTTTACGCTCTTCGTTAAGTATTTCCACTCCCAAAACTTTGAATCGTTCAGGAGCGGAATGCTGGCCCAAATTCATATCGCCAGATTTTGTGTCCAGTGTAGAAAGATTATTGGCGAGGGCATAATACTGCTTGGTGACATCACTCGCCTCACCGTAAGCCTCCACTTTTCCTTTGTGCAACAACACCGCCTTCTGACAGATCCGCTCCACGTGCCGGATGGCATGGGATACGAAAATCACTGTAATTCCCGAGTTCAGAACGGCTTCGATCTTCTGAAAGCATTTCCTGGAAAAAGCCATATCCCCTACACTCAACACCTCATCGATAAGGAGTACATCGGGATTCAGGTGGATGGCTACGGAAAAACCAAGACGCACATACATCCCGGAACTATAGTATTTCACCGGCGTATCGATAAATGCTTCCACTTCCGAAAAGGCGATGATCTCATCGAGCAGTCCATCGATCTGTCGGCGGGTCATCCCGTGTACTGCACCACTCACATAAATGTTCTCACGCCCCGTGAGCATGGGATGAAACCCGACCCCTACATCGATCAACGCACCGACCTTTCCGCGAATCTCGATCTCACCTACGTCCGGCATGAAAATGCCATTCAACATCTTGAGCGTCGTGCTCTTACCCGATCCGTTTGGTCCAATAAGGCCCATGATCTCACCCCGATGCAAATCGAAGGAGACATCCTCTACAGCCCAGAACTCGTCGGGCCTTAAGGTCTGTGACCTGGTCTGCAAACCGATCAAGTTCCGGCTAACATCTTGTATGCCATACCAGATCGATCTCCCAAGGGAACGACTGAACTTCTTGGATACGCCGCGCGCCTGAACTGCAATCTCTCCACTGCTCATAGACGCTCCGCCATTCTGGGCTCAACCATATGGAACAGGCGCCAGGAGAACAGCAGGAAAACTCCAGACAGACCGCTCGCCCAGGCATACATCACCGGCTGTTTCAGATGTCCGGTAAGCACCATATCCCGAGCAGCTCCAACCAAAGGGGCGAGAGGATTGTATACCGTAATGTCTGCGAACAAACCCTCTGCAGGAGCTGGATAGACGACCGGCGTCATAAACATCAGGAAGGTTGTTCCAAGCGTGAGAATGTTTCCCACATCCCTGGTAAGTACGTTCAAAAGCGAAAACAGGAGACCCAGGCCCAGGGTGAGAAAAAGCATGGGCAGAAGGACAAATGGAACCAGAACCACCGTCCAGGACGGACTGACCTGATACATGGCGAAGGCGATTGCCAGCAAAACTACCCTGACGAGGGTTTCAATAATCACCTGTCCGAAGGCGGCAACAACAAGCGCCTCCTTTGGAAAGTTGACCTTGGACACCATTGAGCCTCCGGCCACGATGGCTCCGGAACACGCGGTCAAGCCGCCTGAAAAAACTTGCCAAACCGTCAGACCTATGAGGGCATACAGTGGATAGGGGACTCCTGTTTCTCCGACATTCAGGATACCGGACCGGTTGAGAAACACGAAAACACCCACCACCATCAATGGCATGATCACAGCCCACGAAACACCCAAAATCGACTGTTTGTACTTCGCAATAAAATCACGCACAAAGAGCCGCCACATCAATTCACGGCTTCGCCACAACTCACCTGACATTTCACCCCAGACTTTGGGGCCCCATCCTGCCAGATCGTCCTGTCGGTAACGCCGGACTTGATCTCGGAATTGAGCGCTCACTTGTCGATCTCCCGGGGTTGTGATTCTGTATTTGATGTCTATAGATACTGCGAGTGGTAAGACAAAATGTGACTATGCAATTTTGCAGATATCTTCGGCGTCTACACCAAGAACAAGCAATCTTTCTTCGGCATTCTCGACTTCGTCGAGTGAAGTAATCAAGATCCGGTCCCATTCCAGCGTACTTACTCCCGAATCTTTAACCAGTCTTACGCCGTTGAAGGTCTCTCCACCCAGCGCATCATCCACGACTCCGACGACCTCTACACCAGTGTTCCCAACCATGTCCATCACGATCTTCGCGGCATCGCTAGCACCATAGAGAACGATTCGTTTGACGCCTTGCCTGCCCATTTCTACAAGACAGTCTTGAAGTTTTTCTTCCATCTTATTATAGAAATCAATGGTGAATCTCAGGAACCTGTAGGTAAGCTGCGACTTGGCTTTTAACCCGGCAGGCGTGATCACATAGAGATACCCGCGTTTGTCCGGATTCTGCCTGATTCGCTGAAACTTCACATACCCCTTCTCCAGGAGCTTGTGGAGACAGAAATTAACCTTTTTCAGATTCAGACCGGTCTTGTGCGCCAGTTCTCTCTGAGTGATCCGTTCCTGTTGATGGATTGCGTCCATCACGGCCAGCAATCCCAGGTTCTCCCTTGTAGATGAACTCTGTTTCAGAAGATCCATCTCTACTCCAATACGGCTTGATCCAGGCCTCTGTTACAGTGAATGGAGCGAATTGTTTCCAAAGTTAACAATTATTAAATCCGGATGCAATAGAAAGTTACCTAAAGAAACAATTCCGGATATGCGATTGTGTCTGAGAAAATCTGCCCGAGGGCATTACCCATCTGATCTTCCCCTGAACACTTCTTTAATCAAAAACCTGGTGAATCTGATGCCCGTGAGAATCGACGGAGCTTTGGACACGCCGCCCACTCGATTACCTTCCCGGGTGGGCATTTCGGACAGGATCAAGCCCATTTTCATGGCACGAATGGTAATCTCATATTCTATCGAATATCCAATGGACGTCGGGGCAAGCCCTAGAAACGCAGACCGGGTAATGCCCCTGAAACCGTTTATCGTGTCTGAAACGTAAGGACCCTTGTTCCAGAACAGATTTGCCGTCAAGGAAAACGCCTGATTGGCCCATTTCCTGAAAGGGAACCGCAGATCGTCTTCCTCGTTTCTGGATCCCGCCAAAAACCGGGATGCAATGGCGATGTTCGCCCCCTTTTCCAAGAGCTCAAAAAGACCGGGGATATCACCGGGGTCCTCATTCCCATCCGGACTAAAAAAAACCAGGTGGTCTCCCCTGGTTGCGTTTACTGCTACTCTGAAAGCTTCCCCTCTACCATTTATCTCCTGGTCAATGACCCTGATATTCGCACTTTCCAGCAGCTCTCTCGTCCCATCGGTAGACCCTCCATCTACTGACACGACCTCTTCGGCCATCTCAAAAAGGTCCGGACCTTCGTCCAGCAGCCAGCGAACCCCGTCTACCTCATTCAAGGTCAATATGATAATGGTGCGCGTAGCCACTCTACACCCGGGGGACGCAGTTAACCTTCATTTTCTTCCGCTCTGGCCTTCTTCCACTCACGAATCAGAACACCAAGCAATGGAAAAATGCTCCGCCAGGCCTTTCTCGACTCGTGACCGGTTATACGTGCTTTCTCTGTAGTTGGGATTTCCTGAATCCTGAGACCGCTCCTGACCGCACGGATCGTCATTTGATAGGTCGCCCCCAACCCCGGCTCGTTCATCTCCAGCGTTTTCAAACTGGTCCGCTTGATACCTCGAAGCTGACTCAAAGCGTCCGTCGTATTCCCATAGAACAAAAGGTTCGCCAGTAATGTAAAAACGCGGTTCCCCGTGCTCCGGTAAGCAAATCGACTTTCACGGTCGTGCCTTGCCCCTCCCTGCATGAACCGGGAGGCGGTGACCATATCGAAGCCCTGCTCCAGAGCCAGCAGGATGCGTGGTAAATCGCCGGTGTCAACCCGGCCATCCAGTGGGAAGAATACCAGATTCTCGCCAGATGGATTCGACGAATCTGAAACCAGGGAATATACATTCTCTGCCCGGGTCGTATACACCTTGATTCCTTTTTCCGTCCACGGATGTGGCGTGTCGAACCGTTCCCCAATATGAACAGCGATCACACTGTCGAACACCTCCAATGGAAGCGTGTCCAGGTCAATTCCGGCGGTGTCAGTCTCATCGGACGAAACAAGCACCAGTTCCGATCCCTCTCTCGGCGCTTTCCGGTCCCCCGAACTCAAGGTGTTGCCCAGGATTTCCGCCAGATAATCCAGATCAGATACCTTCAGATCCTGGTGACAGCCCACGTAGAACCCATTTGAATTCACCCATTTGGCAACGGGAAAGTCCGCTTCAGAAAAGCCCAGATGATGGCGGTAGATGGGCTGGTTGGTCAGTGGGAGCATGTCTCGTGTTTCAATTCCGTTCTGCTCGAGCGCATTTACCACTTCTCGCTTGCGACGATGGTGAAGAACGATCGGATACATCATAAACGAATGCTCGCCGTGCTCACGGATCAACGGCAGCTGTATTTCATCTCCAAACGCCGAAAGGCGATCGTTAAGAATGCCTGCATTTCGTCTTCTACTCTGGATCATATCCTCCCAATCCTCGAGCTGGGCCAATCCCAGTGCGGCTTCCATTTCGGTTAGTCGAAAACTGTGCCCGAGACTGACGAATGAGAATCGCCGTTCGACCACCATCTCCAGTTCGGCAGCAGAAACGTCGTCATCATCATCGATATTCATGTAAATGGAATCGCGCCCATGATTCATTAGAGACCGGATCTTGACCGCATATTCCGGACTGTTGGTGGTAACGATCCCACCAACCCCCGTAGTCAGCAAATGTGCCGCATAGGTGCTGAAGCAACCCACGTCTCCCAGACTGCCTGCGGACTTGCCATCGTACCTTGCGAACATCGTCTCCGCAGAATCCTCGATCACCTTCAATCCGTGTCGCCCAGAGATCTCCAGAATGGGATTCATGTCGCAGGGCTGACCGAAGGCGTGCACCGGAATTATCGCCCTTGTTCGGGGGGTAATCGCCTGCTCGATCAATTCTGGATTGATCTCATAGTGGAGCGGGTCCACATCCACAAGCACCGGCGTCATCCCATTGTGAACCACAACATTCGCATCGGCGATAAAGGCGATCGCCGGGATGATCACTTCATCTCCGTCCTGCCATCCGTGCATCTCCTTCATTGCCGCCAGAGACAAATGAAGGGCGCTCGTCCCACTGTTGCACATAATCCCGAAACGACAACCGTGCAATCTTGCGAATTCGCGCTCAAACTCCTCCGTCATTGGTCCATAGGACAGCCGGTTGGCATCCAGAACCTTGTTCACCAATTCCTTGGCACGAGGAGAAATATTCAGCGTACCTACGGAGACGATGGGATGATCGGGAGAGAAAGGCATGTTTACACGTTGGAAGGTTGGAAGGTTGGCACGTTAAAATCAAAATCGTTGAACTTCAGATTCAAGATCATGAAAGTTCAAGTTAGCAGGTTGTCAGGTTAGAAAGTTGGAAGGTTAGAGGCAAAAGCGTTAAGATTCACCGTCAAAATCGTAGGTAATGTTTTCCTCTTGAACCCGGGATCGGTCAGGTTGTTTTTTGAGGTATGCCATAAATCGACTGATTTGGCCACTGCATTTTTTGCACAAATTGACGAGCTCCTGGAATTCTGATTCCGAGATGTAGTTTGCATCAAGTGCCACGTAGGCCTGAGCGCGGAGTTCGCCAGCAGAACCTTTTGCCCGTCCCAAAAAATCAATGAAGAGCGGCTGAGTCCTGCTCTCAAATCCTACAGCAATGTTGGAAAGAGTTGACACCGACGATCGCCTCATTTGATCCTTCATGCCAAAATCTTTGGCAAAGGCCCCGGTACCGGAGAGCCTGTAGACTAACCTGCTCAATGCGCGAGCGCTCTGCCACGCCTCGATTTCCTCAAAGGATGTTATTGTAGCCACTTAACACCTTAAAAACTGTTGGAAAATTTACACGTTGAAACGTTTGAAGGTTGACAACCTGTGAACCTTACAACCTTTCAACCTGACAACTGATTTTAAAACAGCGTGTATATAAATGGTGCGACCGCGGTCCCGTGAGTGAACACAATTAGTAATCCGAACAACAGCAACATGCAAATCATGGGTATCAACCACCAGAGCTTTCGCTCCCAGAAAAATGAAAGCAACTCTCCCATGATACCAAGCTTCGCGAATACGCGTTTGAAATAGGCCATTTTAACACCTCTAAAAACAGTTGGAACGTTAGCAGGTTCGAACGTTAGCACGTTAACACCATAAAACCAACTTCAAGGGCAACAACCCAAGAACAATCAGTTGGAACGTTTGAAGGTTCACAACCTTTCAACCTGTTAACATGCCAACGTTTTAACAGATTTTGCAACTGATTGTCGAAGTGGATTACTTCTTGACGATATGGTTGCCCATTACGAGCATATCCATCTCACTCCGCATAAATGTGCTGTATGCGTTCGCCGGAGTTGTCACAACCGGCTCACCCCGGAGGTTGAACGAGGTATTCAAAAGAACAGGTACCCCGGTCGCCTCACCGAATCTCTTTATCAAATTGTAATATAGCGGGTTGGTTTCTTCGAATACCGTCTGCAATCTTCCGGTCCCGTCCACATGGGTAATCGCGGGAAGTGAGGACTGTTTCTCCTCTTTCACCGGTGCGACAAGAAGCATGAATCGTGCAGGATCGTGTCGTGCGGCATCAGGTAGATCGAAGTAATTCTCCGCCTCTTCCGCCAATATAGATGGTGCGAATGGACGGTAGGGCTCACGAAATTTAATCTTGGTATTTACCACATCCTTCATCTCTTCACGGCTGGGATCCGCCAGGATGCTCCGATTGCCGAGAGACCGTGGTCCCCACTCGAATCGGCCTTGATACCAGCCAATCACCTGGCCGGTTTTCAAAGCCTCCACGGTTTGATCCAGCAGTTGATCCTGGTCACCCGCAACCGAGTACTCAATCCCCTCACCCTTGAGAAAACCCTCCACATCACCTTCACTGAACGCCTCGCCCCAGTAGGCGTGTCGCATCACCAGTTTGCGTGGATGCCCGAGCAAGGTGTGATAAACGTGCAGTGCTGCCCCAAGTGCGCCACCCCCATCTCCCGCGGCAGGCTGGATGTAGAGATTCTCAAAGCCCGACTCTTTCAGTATCCTGCCATTGGCAACACTGTTCAGCGCCACGCCACCGGCAATGCAAAGAGACTTCAACCCCGTCTCCTGCCGGATGAACTTCGCCATATTCAGCAGGACTTCCTCCGTCACCTTCTGAATACTCGCAGCCAGATCCGCGTAATGTTGGTTCAGTTCGCACAGTTCCCGATAGTTGCCCGGTTTTTCGCCGAAATAAGACGGAAATCCAGTACCGTCAGTAAAAAAATAGGTTTCTGGTGGCCTCGGATCTCCGAATAACTGCTGAAATTTTTTGCTGTAGGTCCGTGTCGTGGAGTGATGAAAACAGAAATAATCCATATCCAGACTGAACGAGCCATCGTCATGCTGTGTCACCAGCTTCCAGATTTTGTCCACATATCTGGGTTCACCATAAGGGGCCATACCCATCACCTTGTATTCGCCCTCATTGACCTCGAAACCCAGAAACGCAGTGAACGCGCTGTATAACAATCCAAGCGAATGCGGGAATCTGATCTCCTTGAACAAGTTGATCTCGTTGCCCTTACCTGTCCCGTAGGTCGCTGTGGCCCATTCTCCAACACCGTCCACTGTGAGAATGGCCGACTCCTCGAATGGAGAAACCAGAAACGCGCTCGCAGCGTGGGCGAGATGGTGCTGTGTAAATAACACCTTGTCCTTTGGCACACCGAGCTCATCCTCGATCTGGTGCCTGATCCACAGCTTGTCCACCAGCCAGGTGATCATCGACTCTCTGAAAACCTTCCAGGACTTTGGAAAGGTCTGCAGCGTGGTCATCAGAATCCGCTCGAACTTCTCGAAGGGTTTCTCATAAAAGACTACAAATCCAGATCCTGCGCTGAGATGCCCCCCTGCCTGAAACAGAAATCAATTGCACCTTTTGGAAACCCGAAATCGTGTTTCTTCCTTGAAAATCGCTCCTCCTCCGCAGCCGCAATCAGCTCGCCATCCATAAGCAGCGCTGCTGCCGCATCGTGGTAGTAACACGAAATTCCAAGGATATTCAAGATTCGCTCCAAGGGGGGGTTGACGTCGTGAGTTCAGAATTATTCGACACCCGGTAAGACAGACAGCGGACGACGGACCACAAAATCAGAATTCGCTTTGGTGAAGTCTATTGTGAATAGAGACGGCGAGTTCCTTGCTGGCAGGTGCGAGCCCGGCAGGCTGATATTGACTTTAGAACTGCCTCTTCGCCTTTTCTACAGTGGTAGCCCTTGCATCGAATTCCGTCCATGAACTCCCACGATCTTTCCTTATTTTCAACGGATCACCGAATAGCCTGATCACCAGGCCGAATGGCAGGACAATCACGAAATAGAAAACCGACAGAACCACTCGAGACTGAAAATCTCCAATGACCTGGGCGATCTTCATCCATCGAGCCCAGGCCCGCCGCCAAACACCAGCCTTTGAATCACCCAATACCGGATCCTCCACCCTGAAGCCTGACCTTTGCCTTCTCGAAGTACTCCATGAAAAATGCGACAAATATCGATAGTATCAGACCAATACCAAATGCGAGCGCCACCACATTGCGACTGGCTTCATTCGGCACAACCGAAAACTCCACCGCGCGAGCAACGACCTTCAGATCACTGGGCTGACCCGCTTTCGCGGCCCTCGCATCCTCTAGCAGACCTGCAAATTTCGTATAGGTGCTCTTGGCTAACTCAATGTCTCTGTTCAATCTCGCTTGTTTCAATTCCAGATTTTCCAGCCTCTCTGACAGGTCTACCGTTTCTCGGTAAAGCCTATCGATCTCGCTTCGTCTTTCTACTGCAGGCCTCAAGGTATTGATCGACAACCTGTGTGCGTTTGCTGCCAATCGAAGTCTCCCATACTCGGCCCGGAGTGCTTGATGCCGATCTCGAATGGATTCCAGACGTTCGGCCTGTCGGTCCCTTTCACCCTTTTTCCGGACATAATCTAATTCAAGTCTGTCCACTTCATCTTTAAGTAATGAAAATTCTTCTTCAATCAGGCGAACCCTGGGACTGAAGAGGTTGTAATCGATCTTGAGTGAAAGTACCTCCCGGAGTATCTCATCGGTAACGGCATCGGAACTGAGCGATGATCGATCGTTTGCGACCTTGGCCCCACCGACCTCTTTGAGCGTTTGCTTTGTCACACCTGCATTTATCCGAGTCCTCGAAAGTTGCTTCAGGTGCCCGACCAGGAGCGATCGCTTGGCGTCCAGCTTCTGCTTGGTGAAATCTAGACCGTTCTCAGTTTCGAACTTGAGCATCCATTCGCTCACCTCTCTGAGATCCTCCCGGGTCTGAATAATTGTCTGGAGCACGCCTTTCTGGTCATTCGTTAAGGCTCCATCCATCCCCGATTCCATGGTACCGTCCAGCGAACCAATCCATCGTCCGGCATCGTCCTCCATGATTTGAATTTGCGATTCCAGATCGTTCAGTTCCTGGCTTTGCTTCTTCAACTCCAGAGAATTATCAATGAAGATCTTCTGGTATTCGGTCAGTTTGGATTGCCGGGCCTCCAACTCGGTCTTGAGCATCACGATCTCGTGACGACCATCAAAGGAATACAATTCATCTTCCGCCCTGCTTAGATTCTCCCGCGCAATCTCGTATTGACGCATGATTGTCTCGTAAGATCCAATCGCTTCCCGGTTATTCAGACCGTTGTTCTCCTGAACAAAAAGCGCGGCCCAAACATTGGCAATTCGGACCGGAGGCAAAACAGCCGTATCCGTTGAAGTCACCACCAGCTCCAGACTGGGGCTGGATCCGTTCTCCCTCAATTTGGCCTCCAGACTCGAACTCAGGACGGACAGTTTGAAGCGTTTGCCGGATCTGTCTCTGAGGTCCAGTGAATCGACTATGGCCTGCTGGAGATCTTGAGCCTGCGCAAGTTCCCTGTAGACCGAGATAGAAAAAGGAGACTGATGGAGGTCACTTTTGACAGGAGGGGGAATAACCAACAGGGAAGCGCGCGCTTCGAATTCAGGGGGAGGCTTGTCCACAAGTGCACCATATGAAACCGCGAGCACTACGCAGAGCACTGTTCCCGATAAAATCAGGCGTTTACGCTTGATCATAACACTCAGGTAGTCTGCGAGATCAATTTCTTGTTCTTCCACGATCTAATCCTTAGTAATAATTGTAATCCAGAGCTCTCAAACTCCGACCATACATCCCATATACCATTCAACTGTACGCTTGACACCCTCGAGGAGATCTACTTTTGCCGAAAACCCAAAAGTATTCCTCGCTCTTTCTACATCCAGACATCGTCTGGGTTGTCCATTGGGTTTGGTAGTATCCCAGCGGATTTCGCCCTGGAATCCTGTCGACTCCTTGATCAATTCTGCAAGCGTCCTGATGGAAACCTCTTTCCCGGTTCCGAGATTGACAGGCTCAGGTGAGTCATATCGCTCCCCGGCCAGCAGGATACCATCGGCCGCATCTTCCACGAAAAGAAACTCCCTGGTTGGGCTGCCATCCCCCCAAACCACCACACGGTCTGCACCATCCTCTTTCGCCTCCACGAATCGCCTAACGAGCGCCATCAAGACGTGTGAGGACTCCTCCGTAAAATTATCCCCCGGTCCATAGAGATTCACCATTAACAGATGTATAGCATTAAGGCCGTATTCTTCCCGATAGGCCTGGGACTGCACCAGCATCATCTTTTTGGCCAGTCCGTACGGGGCGTTCGTCTCCTCGGGATAGCCGTTCCAGAGGTCAGACTCATTGAAAGGGACGGGCGTGAACTTTGGGTAGGAACAGACCGAACCGATCCCCACAAACTTGGAAACTGAATGCAGGCGAGACTGCTCGAGAACCAGCGCACCCATCATCAAATTGTCGTAGAAAAAACTGCCAGGATGCTGCTTGTTTGCACCAATGCCGCCTACTGAGGCCGCCAGGTGGATCACCACATCCGGGGTCGCTGATTCAAACAAGCGCTGAACATCAGAAGGGTCGCGCAGGTCGAAATCCTCTCTTCGAGGCACGATAAGCCGCGAGACACCTCTCTCGGCCAACTTACGACAGACACAGGAGCCAAGAAAGCCGGCCCCTCCGGTTACGAGAACGCTTTTTTCGGCCCAGGAATTCATTTGTTCAGGACTCCCATAAAACCCACGAATCTCTTTTCCTTACAACCCTTTAGGCAAAGTTAAAGGTCTTGCAAGATGGGGTCAAGAAAAAACACCCGGAGCCGCCACTCCTGCACAATACAAATCAGATCTCCGGTGCCACAAAGCTGGTCAATTCGGACGGAGTGCCTGGAATCATAATCGTTCCAGATCGAATACCCTCTCGAGCCCGCTCCACCATCTCCAGAGCTCTCTCAGGGACATCGCCGAGCGTATGTCGCATCTCGCTCAGCCCAGTTGCGCCATCCGCAATGCCAACCCACCTGTGACCGGCTTTCAGCTGATTGTTACTCGCATCCCGGATCGCGTCGAAGACCGCAACATCGATTCGCTTGAGAATGCTCACCAGCACCTTTCCCGGCGCGAGGTCATCCTGATCCAGATCAGCGCCTATTGCCCACACCCGGGCGCCTTCGTCTCGCACCGCCTCGATCACACCCAGTCCAGTATTGCCCGCCAATTGCAGCACCACGTCGGCCCCCTGGGCGATCAACCCCTGCGCAAGCGCTTTCCCTCGCGAAGGATTATTGAAATCGCCCACTGTTGCCGAAATATATTCCACATTTAGACGTTCGCGCTCGTTTGCAGTTCGAACACCCGCACGAAAACCCGCCTCGTAGGCTCGAACAGGCGGAATATCCATTCCGAGAACTGCGCCGACTTTCCCGGTCCTCGACGTCATTGCCGCCAGAATACCTGCCAGGAATGCACCCTCCTGGGCCTTAAAATCAAAACTGGCGATATTCTCTCCCTGAATCTCACCATCAACGAAAATGAACGACTTGCCGGGATGCAGAGGCGCCACCTTCCGGACGGCATCTATCATTAAAAACCCCATTGCAACCACAGCGTCGGCCTGCTGTGCGGCAAGAACCAGATTGGGAACATAATCCGCCTGCTCACTCGACTGCAGATACCGAGCGTTTACGCCCAATTCATCCACCGCACGCTTTACACCTGCCCACCCCGCATCGTTGAACCCTTTGTCCCCCAGACCAGCCATATCCATAACCATAACGACATTGAATGTTCCCCTGGCCTGCTGCCTTTGTTGTTCGGCGCACGCCGTTGAAAGCAGGATTAGCACCAATATTTGGATCGTGCGAATTGAATAGTTCAATTTCCCCCCGGCAAATGGCTGAAAACAAAAGATCAGACCCGTGGGACAAAAAGTCAAGGCAGTTTGGATTGGGCGACATAACACGGATGAAACGACAAGTTGTAAATTGTCCCAAAAAGGACAATATTACACATTTTTTGTCAAATTATACAATAAATATCATTTAGTCTTAAATTTATTGTTTCTTTTTGCTAATCGTTTCTATAAATTACTGAGGAACACCACACACGGGAGAAATTATGCGAAAGATCATCGAAAGATGTCCTTCGTGCAGCCAGTCCCTGATCGTCACCAGACTGAGTTGCTCGAGTTGTGACACTGAAGTGACGGGGAAATTTCGAACGAACATCTTCGACAGACTCTCACCGGAAAGCCTTGCCTTTGTCGAAACTTTTGTCAGACTTCGTGGGAATATCAAAGAAATGGAGCGGGAGCTTGGAGTTCCGTACAACGCCGTGCGTGTCAGGCTGGACGATGTAATTGATGAACTCGGATTCGAACCCGACACGCAGCCCCATCAAGACCCTCAGCCTGAACCTCCCGGAAGCCGTACCGAGATTCTTGCGATGCTGGACAAGGGTGAAATCGATGTTGAGCGCGCAACGGAGATGCTGTCCAAAATCAGGCCGAGCTGAGCACACAACGATTGAACAACACTTGATCCAATTTCCGGCCACCCACCAAACTGAGGAATGAAAGATGAGTCAAGAGAGAATGAAAATCCTGGAATTGCTCTCCGAAGGCACAATTACGGTCGAAGAAACAAGCCGATTGCTTGAAGCGATAGGAGACGGTGACACGACTGAACCAGAGAAAACTTCGACACCCGACGGACCTGACAGAGCCGCACGACGCAGGCGCAGCAACCGAAGGCGACGCTCGAATCGAATGGACTGGGGAGAATTCTCGGGAGAGTTTGAAGATCTCTCCAGCGAAATCCAGGACCGGGTCAACCATGCTCGTGAAACACTCAGGGCATCGATGCCAAAAGTGAAGGAAGCCATCAATGAGGCGATGCCCGATGTGGATCGAATTGTGCGCGAAGCTACCGCCTCAATCCCGGATGTCGGCCGCATCGTGCGGGAAACCATCAGGTCCGCGACCGAAACTTTTACTGATCGACCTGGAGATGGAATCGACCTGGGGTACGCCGAAACCGCGGAGCGAGAGGTCAATAAATTACTGGTGATAGAACCAGGATCTCGTGTTGCCCTCAGGAATCCCAGGGGAAGCGTCAAAATTGAAACCATTGAAAAGAACGAAATCCAGATAGAAGCCAAAATCTCTGTGCAGGCCAAATCCAGCGATGCTGCACAATCGATGGCTGAACTGATCAAAGTCGAAGTCATCCAGGATCCCAATGTGGTCCGGGTGGACGCGAGAATCCCCGAGCAAAATGAAAGGCCGGATGGGGTTGGCCCGTGTCGGGTAGACTTTATCGTGAAGGTCCCCAGAAAGATTGACCTCGACTTGAGATCGGCTCACGGAAATATCGAGGCTCCCGAGATCGAGGGCGCGATCGTCTTGAGGAGTCGCCACGGAAATACAAACCTGGGAGGGGCGTCCGGCAACGTCTGGGTTGACCAATCTCACGGCATGATACAGGTTGATCACGTAGGAACCGATTTGAAGCTCGATTCTGCCCACGGGCACGTGAATGTTGGGGATATCACGGGTGCAGCAACGCTCAAGACGCGTCACGGAAATCTCACTGTGGGAAATGTAGGCAGGAATGCTGAAATTGCGATTGGCCACGGCGAGTTGAACATCGGCTCCATTGGCGAGGATGCTGTAATAGATGGTTCGCACGGTTCGATTTCTCTCGGCAGTGTCAGCGGAAAGCTTGCAGTGAAAGTGAAACACGGTCTGCTCACCGTCGGATCGGTCTTGAAAGGGGCTCACGCCACAAACAGACACGGACCTGTCTCTATTGAAAAAGTAGGTGAAGATCTGGTGGTACAGAACCACCACGGGCCGATTTATGCAGGCAGTGTGGGCGGGGATGCAACCGTCAAGACCAGCCACGCAGGAATCGACCTGAAGAAGGTCTCGGGCGGCGTAGCAGCCGAAAACGATCACGGCTCGATCACGCTGGATGAGATCGCCGGGCCCATCGCTGTTCGGTCCCGGTGGGGATCCATAGAGGTCTCGAATTCTGCGAATCAAATCGCGGTACAGAATGAAGGTGGTGTCATCACAATTCATCCGGGCGACGCGGTCAAATCCGACTACACCATTCAGAATCGCAGAGGGAGTGTCAACATTACACTTCCCGAAGACTCCTCTGTGGATGTCCAGGGCCACGTAAAACAGGGCAGGATCCACACCGAACTTCCACTGGAAGTCAAGGGCACTTCGCGGAACAGCCATTCTGTGATCGGCCAGCTCAATGGCGGCGGTGCCAGAATTACGGTAGATGTCGAGGGAGGCAACCTGTCGATTACATAGAAAACACTATTTCCCTACTTGACCTTCGATAATCTTAACTATCTGAGTTTTTCATGTCGCACTTTGTAACTAACCAGGATAGGTGACTTATCGGCTCCATCCGATTCTTTCCGCTTGCTTCTGCCTCCTGCGCTCTGTATTTTCATAGCGTTAAATCAACCGCACAGGAGGCAGTTTTATGGGATTCATGCAGGTGTATCGCGTGGGGACGACAGGAGGAGAGGCGGCCCTTGGGAAAATTTCCAGATTGCTAACGGGTGAAGGCATCGACTCCGAAGATCTGGGAAGAACGCAACCCGAAAATGGCTGCGTACTCATTGACCTCAATACGGGCGAAGACAATGTGAGGCAAGTGGTCTCGGCTGTTCCCCAATTGCCGCACATCCTGGTAACAAGCACTGCTGCTCTCGGATCCCGACAGCTCGATCTGTGCGACGAGTGTGTCTCTCCCGACTTGCCCGACCAGGAAATCGTCGCCAGACACCCGAAATTCCTGAAGATGCTGGAACGACTTAGAAAGCCGGATGATTTCCGTGAGCTCTCCACCGAGGAAAGTGCGCTCGATGTCTTATTTGTGGGTGACCGAAATGTCGGCAACGCCCTCCGTACAAAGATGAGTGATGCCATCAATCTCAAGACTCAGGCCAGCACCGCAGGCGGCATTACGGAAGCGATTAAGCACGATGCCGTACTCATCCAACTCGGTGGTAAAGAAGACGCCAAGGAGCGGTTTACTTTTCTCCAGGTCCTCATCAAAGCCAAGGAACACCCTGCGCTCGCCCTTTTATTCCTCAAAACGGCGCCTGACCAGTTCAAGTCCTTCTGCGAGAAAAATGGTGTTGCGTTGATAGAGACGGGAGACGCAGAAGAGGTGCAAAAAGTACTCACTGGTCTATCTGCCTAAAACTCGCGCTTCAGTGTGCGAATCCGTTCGCGATATGGCACAACAAGTGCTCAATTTAACACACCCATTCTCCGCCTTCGAGTTATATCAGGCACTCTTAAAATCTCGCTCGCAATCTACCTAGCTGCAAATTTCCTCTATACCAGGATTTTTCGTTGTGTGATCCCCATCTGCCCTCCTATATTGCCCTTGAGGGGCATCCTGAATTCTACTGGACCTTTATGGCATACCATTTGCAATTAATATCACAGTTCCACTCTCTTCGTCAGGTCTGACCGGCACTAGTTTACAGCTGGATCGAGCTCTGGCACTGATATCGGTTCCGACTTTCGTGTAAGTTTTTCGGCGAACCATTTCTGTTTTAGATGGTATTTCCCGTATGTTTGGGAGGAATTGGCGCCGAACTTGTGGTGATTTGGCGACAAATGAGCAATTGTGTAAGTGGCCAGTCGTAGGGTGCTCGAGATTCGGGGAATGCCTCATGTGAACGGATGACCCGGGTACCGGGCACTAATTCTCACGTAACCCACATCACACTTATTACTTGACCCAGATCACAGACATTCCAATATCAAGATACTATTTTATACCTGTGTAGGCCAAATTATCATTGATCCACTGTTTCTGTTTTGCACCCGCCGGACGTAAAAACACGCATTGTTCGCATTGACGGACCCGTCACCGTTACGAAGGAGAGATATCATGCGCCGTTTTATCCCCGTTTTGCTTGCCTTAATGATCGCACCATTTGCGACACTCGGAGCTCAGGAAGTTACATTCCAAGGGCGCATCGAGGAAGTCAGGTCATATGCCGACCCCGAGGGATTTTTCCTCGAGAATTTAGATCCCATTCTTCTAGCAGATGACGTAACCGTGGAGAATTTGGATGGAGGCAGTCTGTCGCTTGCCGCCCTTTCGGATCTTGTCTTCGAAGACAGGAATCGCATTGGAATCGTTGCCACTACGAGGGACGATGAACGCATCGAACACATCCTCGTACTTGGCATTGACGGGACGCCCCCGAGAGACCTCCAGGATAACCAGCGCAGCTTCAACCTCTTCTTCGTAGACACTAGAGAATGGTCGGTCACCCCAAGCCCGATTCCCTTTGTAGAAATCGTACCGACGACTATTGACGCGCGCGGTACTAACATTTTGGATGAAGAGGGTCTCCGGATTTCCATCAACGACCTCAAGCAGGGCACAGTAGTGGAAGTTGTAGCATCGCTTGGTGAGCAGAACTTCATCGCATCCGAGGTACGCATACTTTCTCGGGTGGAGCACCGCAATTTTTGGGGTGTCATTATTAGAATCAAAAGTGAAGGCTCGGGATTAAGGCTTTTCTTCAAGCAGGACGACGCGAAAAGGGTGGACAGCCGCGCACCTGTAATTGTGGACGGAGAGGACCGAGGTCCCGGATTACACATCGTCGCTGAAATTCTCGACAGCACGGATGAGCCGGTGACGGTCACACTTTCAAATCGCGATTTCTTCGATCCCAACGGTAAGTGGGGTCGCGTGGAGCTAGTAGTCGGGAAGTCCTCTGTCGGATCGTATTGGGGGGACTCCGATGAGGTGACATTCCAGCTTGCCGCAAATTCCGATGATGCCGTTTGGGTCTCGGAAGATGGCGAGAACAACCTTCTTTTTGCTGTGCAGCCTCAGTTCCGAGTAGACGAAAGTACACAGGTGACGGACCGGACGATGGACGTTAATGTCCCGATCGGTGAACTTACCGAATTCATGAATTTGAACATCAACTATAAAACAACAGGCACCGAAATATTCGACGTCAATATCAGCATCGATGAACGCCCACGCGAAGTCACGCTCGACCTGACGATCAACTGGACAGATCCCTCCAATAAACGAATCGGATTTAATCAATCAACTCCCGTCCAGATGGTACGGAACCCGTCCCTCACCGACTTCTTCGGAAACAGAGTCGACCTTCAACAGTTTAACGATGCCCAGTGGGAAGGAGGGGAGCACCTTTCTGCCCTCATAACGCTGAACTCGGACGGACTGGGTGTAGAAGGTCAACTCGTTCTCGTGGGAACTTCCCCTGGGCAGGACCAGGTCCTGGTCGGGGAAGTTGCAGGCGTTCATCTCGGATTTGGCGTCAACTTCGAGGAGAGCAGCCTTTATACACCCGGAATCAACGGAATTCTCACGCCTTCAACAATTGTGCAAGGACCGAATGGGGAAGCCCTCAATGCCAGACTGCTAACTAATGGTGTCGCGGTAACAGTATGGGGTGCTCTCTCGGGCGGTACTCTTTTTATGCGTGAGATTACCCTGCGAGTCAAATTTGAATCCTTTGATATCACGGCACGCATCAATTCCATAGACTTAAATGAACGCCGCCTCTACTTCGATGAACCCGATCCCATTCCCATTGCGGAAGACGCGCAGCTCTTCGATCACTTTGGCGATCCTGCCAGCCTCAGCTTCCTGGAAGACCTGCTGCGCCAGGCCCAGCTCCAGTTTCTCCTAACAATGGATGGACGCGGTCCCAACGACGAAAAAGCGGCATCAAGGGTCGAAGCATTCAGAAGTGACGATCAAGTTTTCGTAGGTGACAACCAGGTTTTGATCAATGCCGGACACATCGACCGATGGCCGCCGCAGGTCGTCCCAGAAGGTGTAAAACAGGTCTTCTATAACCGTGACACGGTCATTCTCGACGTTAACGGGGGCCAGATCAGTCCCAATGAACTCGAGGAGCGGGTGGAAGTCCGTGTAACTGGACAGTTTATCGAACGAGAAAAAAGGCACCCAAATGATTCTCCCCGGTCGTATTTCGCGGAAACCATCGAAGTACTTGGTGGTGTGGCAATAGACTACAGGGGTACACTCTCGGAAGTGGTAGGCAATACCCTCTTGTTCGAGCCACCGGCTCCCTTGTTCATCACCGGTCAAACGGATTTACGTGACGAATTCGGATTCCCCATAGACTTCTTCAGCCTTGGGGACAGGATTCTCAGCGAGAATGGTCTCAGAATCAGGATCGGAGCAGATTTCTTCTCTCAAGGTAATCCTCGAGTGTGGTGGGCTCAAATAATGCATCCAGACGAGCCTTCTCCATCTAACCTCGGATCGGACCAGATCGTCGGAGTCTTCGTCGACGCAGACTTCGAGAGGCGTTCGATCCTTGCCGCACCCACCCCTTCAATCGAGCTCGGGGACAACACCGTAATCACCGACAGGAGTGGTGAGGAACAACCCGTTGATGTTCTCGCACCGGGAGCGGAAATCTCGGTCCTGGCGGAAAACAGGAACGGAACCCTGGTCGCAGTGAAAATCGAAGTCGAGGAAGTGCCTGAAACCTTCGAATTTACCTCTGCTGTCGATTACATCGACTTCTTCTCCAGAAACATCTACTTCTCATCTCCTCCCTTCATCACCGTCGATCAGAATGCCAACATCACCGATCGGCAGGGCAATTCCATCGACATGTCCGAGTTGCGTCGGCAAATGTCCGATCTGCCCTATGAAGACCGAATCCTCGCCATTACTCAGGCGCCGGACAGTCCATCTGACGTACCCATCGCCACGGCTGTACGGATTGTGGATGTGGACGCACCCTCTCAGGGCGGACCGGATGAATTCATTGTATTCGTGGACGAACCCCGTTACCGTATCGGTGTCCAGGACAGGCGAATCGAACCCTCACCGTTACCCCCTGTAGGTGTTGATGAAAATGCTGAAATCCTCGGACTCGACGGTCAGTCTATTTCGCTGGACGACATCTCGGAGGGCAGTCGCATATCGGTCAAGGGCAAAGACTCACGTGGCTTTCTCGTGGCAACCGAGATCAAAGTCGTGGGCGGAATGACCTTCACGGATGAAGCCACCATCGGCGAAATCGACGTTGCCAACCGAACCATCACCCCTGCAGCCGAACCACCGCTCACGATCGACCCATTTGCATACATCAGCGACACCGAGGGAAGGCGCCTCACACTCAGCATCCTTGACGACTATATCAGGAGGGAGCCCTTCCTCCTCCTGGCCATCGAATTCAACCCCTTTGGTCCCGGCATCGTCTCCATCAATCTCATCAATCCCGAATTCGGCTTCGGACCCATGCACGATCAGTTCATCGTTGATGGAGAGAGCGTGGAAATCGATGTAGACAATTTCCGGATCATCTTCCAGCCCGATCCTCCCGGATCTGTCGCGGAGGATGCAATAATCACCGGACCTGATGGCGAAAGTCTCACCCTTGCCGATCTCGAACCCGGTCAGCGCGTCTACGTAAGAGGCGAGGAGTTAGGCGAAGATTTCATCGTCACGGCCATCACCGTCATTCCTCGAATCGACTTCGTCGATCTGATCATCCAGGTGGGCGACTTTGACGAAGAGGGTGTCGACAACGACGTCCTGGTGCAGGTGCAAAATCAGGACGGTAGGGAAATCAACCTGCCCATCCGGATCTTTGTGGACTTCAGTCCACCCGTGGAAACCCGGAGCGGGCACATCTTCAGTAATCTACCCAAGGGCCCACACGCAATCGAAGTTGAAGTTCCATCCGTGGGTCATTCCAGCCGGGCACGAATCTTCATCAAGGCAAGCGGAACAGCCTTCAGAATCGAGGAAACACGTCCCGCGGATGGCGAAACCGGTGTAGCCCAGGTAACGGATATTTCCATCACCTTCTCCGAAGCGCTCCAGCAGTTTGGCGACTACATCCCAATTTCCGGCGCACTCATTCCCGCTCCTGAATCCGGAGACCTGGGTAAGAAGCTGGAAGTGGAGAAAGAGGGTCGAACGGTGACCTTCCGCGATGTCGAGCTGGCAGAGAATACGGACTACACACTCGCCATCAATTCCGCCACAAGCAAGTCCGGCAGCGTGCTGCAGCCCTTCCAGATCCAATTCAGCACGGGTGGGGTACTTGCGCAACTGGGAAGTCTTCGTGGCACTATCTCACTCACCGACAATCTCCTGTTCATCGGCACCATCCGCCTATTCGATGAGGCTGGCAACGCGGTAACCGAAACCACGCTAGATACAGAAGGGGCGTTTGCTCTCGAGAATATCTTCGAAGGCACTTATCGCCTCTCCGTGCAGATCAGTGCGGAAGATGGCAGATCAGTCAGCGGTTTCCTGGATGACGACGGCGACGGAACACCTGACAACGTTTCGATCGATGCAGGTGAGAATCTCTCTGACCTGGACATCAGCCTTTCCCTGCCGGAAATCGTAGAACCCGGCAGTGAAGGTGGCCCGAACAAGGACGTTGCAATCGCTCTGGATCTTGATGCCCGAAGTGACAATCAGGAGCTTGATGAACTCAGCGTTCTTCCGGACACAGAAATTCGTGTCGCAGTCTACGCCAGCGACGTCACCGACCTCATCGGTTTCAACCTGTCGTTGTCCTATGACACCACGGCCGTTTCCTTTCAAAGTGTCAGCGAAGACGCCAAGAACGAAGACAACCTGCTCAAGGGGAATGGTGGTATGGCTGTTGCACTACCTCCTTCAGTCCAGGCAGGTATAGTCGAATTCGCCAGTGCCATTCTCGGGGCAACGGACGAAACGGTGGCCACGGGCAGTGGTGTACTCGCCGAATTCCGCTTCAAGACGAAACAGAACTTCTCGAACCCGACCGAGTTCCTGGTCGCCAGAGTCCTGCTCGTGAGCCAGTCCGCTTCCGACACCTCCTCGGTGCTCGCCCGTGCCACCGTAACGGCATCGACAGATCGCATATTGCTGAGGGTGTCGGCCGATCCGGACACCATTGACGCAGACGGAAGTTCGACCTCCACCATCGGCGTAGCCATACGAAATGCAGATGGTGAAACCTACACGAAGGAAATTGCGGTAGGATTCGAAATCGTATCGGGCACCGGAAACCTCAGCAGCACAACGGTCACCACTTCGGACGGAAGCGCACAGACTCGCCTCACGGGAACGACAGCAGGAACCGTGGAGGTCCAGGTCACCGCGCAGGGCATATCTGAAAAAGTGAACGTTGTGATGGAAGAAGCTGAGATCGTCGACAGCGGAGGCGGAGACGGGACCGCACTCACGCCCGCCGAAGGCAGCGGAGAATGGGCGATGGATCTGGACACCGGATCCGGAGACCAGGAAGTACGTGAAAAAAGCATCAAGCCCGGTGAGGAATTCACCGTTCAAATCATCAACAACCAGTCTGTCAGTCCCGCTCTGGGAGGCAGCTTCACCATGCAGTTCGATTCGGAAAAGCTCGAAGCACTTACCAGTTCAATTACAGGCATCGCCGGTCAACTCGGAGCGCCAGTCATAGATGGAAATACCCTCCGGTTCACCCTGGCGGGTCTTTCCGGAGTTCCCGTCGTAGCCGGTTATGTTGGTGAGATCACCTTCAAGGCGCTGGACGACTTCGACGGCGAGACCGAGATCATACTCACCAAGGCCGCCATCGGCGACGCCACAAGCTTCGCCAACGTGGAATCCGAGCCGAACAACTCGGTGGTCGTCAGAATCGGAGAGGCATCCGAAAGCCCCACCCCGGACTTCGATGGCGATGGCACAGTCGGCTTCCGCGACTTCATCATGTTTGCCCAGAAGTATGGAGCGGTTGCAGGAGACGGTTCCTACGAGGCCAGGTTCGATCTGGACTCCAACGGAGATGTGGGCTTCCGGGACTTCATCCTCTTCGCGCAGGTCTATGGCAAACCTGCGTCGGAGTTCGTAGCTCCCAAATACGCGTCCAAATCCGCATTGGCGCCTTCGTCGAACGCGACAGCAACACTCGACCTGGCCACCATCAAAAGCGCCGATCCAAACACGGTATTGCTCGATCTAAACTTGAGCAATGCCGAACAGGTATCCGGGTACAGTTTGCAGGTCGAATTTGACGCTTCGGCACTGGAATGGGTAAGCGCGGTCAGCCTTGTCGAATCGCGCTTCCACCTTGGCGGCACCGATCAGGCCGTTTCGCTCACAAAAGTGGACGAGGGCAAGCTGCTCCTCGCTGACCTGCTCACCGATGAGGTCCAGGGTAACGCACGACTGGTGCGCCTCACTTTCCGGGTACTCGACAAGACTGCTGGCAGCACGGTGGACATCAGCCAGGCGCTCATCTCTAACCCGGCGGGAGGGATCTCGCAGCTGCTGGGCGCACACACGGCCGATGTTCGCGCCATTCCCGAGACATTCGAACTTGGCCAGAACTTCCCGAATCCCTTCAACCCGGAAACCGTAGTACCTTTTGCCGTTCCGGAAACCGGAGACGTTCGGGTATCGATCTACAACGTCCTTGGACAGGAAATCAGGACCCTCGTCGACAACAACCTGCCGGCGGGATTCCATCGCATCGTCTGGGACGGAAAGGATCTTCAGGGAAAGACGTTGGCAAGTGGCATCTACTTTGTGAGAATGTCAGCTGAACGCTTCACGGATGTCAGGAAAATGATGCTGTTGAAATAGCGTCAAAGCACGATAAGCAAAAAGCGGGTGATGCCTGAGCATCACCCGCTTTCTATTTGTCCATTTGGCTGGCAGAACCTACATGAGTCGACTCGACAGGTCATCCAGGACTCCATAGATATCCGCTGTACCGTCCACTACCTCATTCACTGCGGTCTCGAAATCCAATGCGCCCAGCTGTTCGTCGACCCGGTCGATCATCCGTTGTCTGAGGCGTTCTCGCAACTCTCTCTCGGCCTGAACCTTTCGCCGCGTCAAGAAACCGCCAGTTCGTTTCCCTTGCGTCTCGAAAAGAATCAGCGCCTCGACCACCTCATCCACCCCATCACCGGTTCTCGCAGCGGTCCTCAGAACTGGAACCTGCCAATCCGACGTATCGTGCTGCCCTGCTACGAGATCCTGAAGCTCTGAACCCAAACCATCCGCTTCGGGTCGATCCTTCTTGTTCAGCACAATGATATCCGCCACCTCCAGGATGCCCGCCTTCAGCGCCTGAACCTCATCACCTGCCTCAGGGACAGTAACCAGCACAACGGCGTCCACCGAATGTGCGATCTCCACATCTGTCTGACCAACGCCCGCCGTCTCTACGATTACAACATCCTTCCCCATAGCCTCCAGCACGCGCATCGCGTCTCGTGCAGACCGGCTCAGCCCTCCTGGCACCCCACCATTGCCAATACTACGAATGAACACCCGCGCGTCCTGAGTCAGACCCTGCATCCGAATCCGATCGCCCAACAGCGCCCCCCCGGTGAACGGGCTTGTAATATCCACCGCGAGGATTCCCACCGATTGTCCTGCATCCAGATACCTTTTGCATATCGCGCTGGCGAGCGTACTCTTTCCTGCTCCGGGGGGGCCGGTGATACCAATTCTATATGCATTGCCTGTAAAAGGAAATAAAATCGGAAGGACCTTCTCGATCAAATCTTCACCACGGTCGATCAACGAAATCAATCGACCGGCCGCCCGAATATCACCGGCACGAACACGGGAAACGAGATCGCTCATTTCACCGCATCTTTGAGGAAGGAGATAATGTCGCCGGTATGGGTACCCGGCCCCCAGAATTCGGAGAGGCCCTGCGCACGCAGCGCTTCCCTTTCAACTGGCGGGATAATCCCCCCACCCACGACCAGAATATCTTCCGCATCCAGAGAGCGGAGTTTTTCAAATATTTTCGGAAAAATCGTCATATGCGCACCAGAGAGCGTACTGACCCCGAGCACGTCCACATCTTCCTGGACCGCAGCGGTCACCACCTCTTCGGCAGTCTGGTGGAGACCGGTGTAGATCACCTCCATACCGGCGTCTCTCAGTGCTCTCGCCACGACTTTTGCGCCACGGTCGTGTCCGTCAAGACCCACCTTGGCAACCATCACCCGGATTTTGCGTTCGGGCAAAGCTATCCTCCTCACAATCTGGTCTACGTGGAAAACCTGCGATGAAACGGGAAGGGAGTACTATGCAGCCAGGATATTCACGCGAGCGCCCAGGGCCGCGGCTGCGGCTGCCGGGTTCCCTCCAGCACCGCTCTGAACCCGCGCGGAATCCGTCTGCCGCTGTCGGATCTCGCTTTCGGTTTGCGCCAGTTCACGTTCGAGCCGTCGCTCTTGCGTTCGCAACTCGCGGGTTTCCGCAGTATTTGATTGTACCTGCGATTCGCGTCTGTTTTCATTTGTTCGTTGTGCGGTGTTCGCAGCCTGACGGGTATTCGCCCTAGTCTGAGTATCTGCATCTCTGAGGAGTCCGCGCTGAATTTCACGGGAATTGCCCTGCAGGTTATTCCTGATTTCCTCTGTTGTGTTCGCCCTGCTGATCTGCTCCGCGGAGGGCGCCGTTGCGTTGTCCGCATCCCGGAATGTAGTTGCGCCATTGCCTCTCGAAGCGTTCGCCACAAGACGAATCCGCGCATCGGCCCCGCGGTCAAGTGGTGGTGCCTCCGCTGCCTGCGTGGTGGACAAACCCGCCAGGCCATTTCCTTGTCCTCTGCCTCTGGACACCTGACTGGCCGCACTGCCCTCGTCCTCAGCGACACCCCCGGATCTTCCACGGGGACGACCCTCGCGAGCCACGGTGCACAAGCGCTCGAAACGATTTACCGCTTCTGCGACAGCCGGATCCAACTCCCTCAGCCTGGCAGCTTGACTTTCGGAATCGGCATTGGCGTTTCCTCCGACCTGCGCGTTCTGAACCCCACCTGTTCTCGCCTGTCGGGCTGCTGTTCTGAGACCTTCAAGTCGAGCCAAAGCAGGGCTTTCTCGTTCACCACCCAGTCTCCCTGGACGTTCAACATTACGTTCGGCTCTGGTGCGCTCGATCCCAACTCCGGCTGACACCGGCCTGCGTGAGGCAACAGAACCCGTCCTGGAAGTATCCTCAGATCCCGTGGTCCGGGCAGCTTCGGTACGTGCGTTCGCGGCAGCTGTAGATGTGCCGGAAGGGGGGGGCGTGGATCCAGTTGCGCTTCCGCCACTTGCTGTCCGATCCCGGCCAACCTGAAGCCTCGTACGCACCTCGTCTGCCTGCTGCGAAGCACCGGGCGAGCCATCTCTGCCCGAAGCCCGCCCGGCCTGGCGGGTATCCGTATCCTGCGTGCGTTCGGCGCGGTTGCGCTCTTCAACACTCGCAGTGCGCGGCCGCTCAACTTGACTGGCGCCACGCCCCTGTACACGCTGAAAATTGACGCCGCAACACGTCCTGTAGAAAATCTTGAAACAAATATCGGCATCGCTACAATCCTCTAATAACAAGCCTCCACCGAAGTGGGCCCATAGCTTGTTCAACAGTTGGTAGCGTTCTATACCTAAAAAATAACCAAACCTTCAACTCGTGTCAAGTCAGTATAAAACAACCATTCATCACCACTTGACAGGTCTCGAACTCACAGCTTCGCGTCTTTGTCATCCTCTAAGGACAAACCATACGGGACTGGACCAGGCGATCTCGCCATCCTCCTGAATCACGCGGGCGAAATAATAGCAGGTGGAAGCGCCCCGACCCATATGCCTGGGGAGCGATATCGAGTCCAGATCCTGGCGATCCGTCCATTGAAAAGCAACATCGGAGCCTTCTCCACGATAGGTACACACCTCGATGTTGTTTCTCACCACCTCTATTCGATCGACACGCGCAGTACCGTTGACTTTCACATTCAGCAACCGTTCCTGCCTCAAGTCTCGGCTGCCCGCCGGAACCTCCACAATTCTCCCCATCTCGTGACCACTCACATCCATTCTGAGAATGATCTTCGGTCCTGTAGTAGCGAAACACCGCCGCTCCCGCATAGCTTGGAAAAGGGACTCCTGGGAGGCGGATTCGGAATAAACCCCGGTGAGCCCCGATCGATAACCCCTTCCGGGCTCGGCGCGAGGTGCGTCTTCCGCAATACCGAATCTGCTGTTGCTGCCGGCTGCGAACCCGGCGATAATACCTTGCGACAACACCGCGTGTACCGTTCGTTCCGGGTGCCTGAGCGGGTGCGTATCTGCACGCCTCGCACCCCAGAACTCACGATTTCCCCAGCAGGAATAGATCTCCAACAAATGCGATGACAGCATCTCATCACTTCCGGCATCGGGCACAGAATAGTGCAGCGGACCGGGACCGGACAAACTGGTATCCGGTGACGACTCCGTATGAAAGTGAAAAGACGTCTGGTCGAGCGTGGGAGTGGTGCCTACCGGCAACTCGAAATCAAGAGAGGATTGGAAATTCTCATCCTCCGGAAGGCAGGCATGGAGATCACCCCAAAACGGCGTGGACTCCCCAACCAAAACCGGATTGCTTTCGGCCGTCAACCCGGTTTCTGTTTCTGTCACATTGAGCCGGACCACACCGGACACATCAGTACCCAGACTTACGGGCAGGAGCACACCCTTTCCGTCCGAATCCTCCTGCCTGCTCGATGCGGGAATCTGGACACCAGGCGAATCGCTCAGGATGTTGAACCAACCGGTCCACCCCGAACACCGGTTGCCCATTCTATCCCGCAGGATCGCCCGCAGGGCCAATGGTGCACCCGGCTCCCCCTTGCTGGGTGCGGAAACCTCGAGTGACTCGGGTGTCCCACTGGTAACCACCAGCGAAGGGAAAACACGCAGAGGAAAAAATCTCTCGGGGTAAGCCCTGCCGTCGACACAAATGTAGACCTCGAAAGTCGACTTGCCGGAAAATGAAGAAGCGAAGGCCTTCCCTTGTGGGGATCCATACGTCAAACTGACACGATCTCCGGGCTTCAGGGGCGCCCGCTCAACAAACAGGGTCACCCCATTGGTTCGGCCCTGCCCGGTGTGCAAATCGAACTCCCCGGCCGTAAACGGGTCCACCAAAAGCGAAACCGCACTGGTCGCGGAACTCACGGTTGCACTTACGAAACCGGGCGCCAGCGGATTATCGACCTGGGGAGGTGAAAATCCCTGCGGTATCGAAATCCTGATGGCCGATCCCGGCGAAAGGGTCTCTTCCTCGAGAACCATAACCAGATTCCAGGTCCCGAGGTCTCCTGCACGGATCGGATCCGCGGGGGTTATCCCAATCAAGCCGTCGGCATATTTCGGGTCTGCCATCGTGTCTATTTACCTCAATAATGAAAGAAGAAAGGGGCGCTATTAGCGCCCCTTTAGTATAACTTCGCCCAGTATTCAAGTCAACGCATCTTTCCCTGGAACGCCCTGCATTTGAAACGCATTCTGCCCACCTGCCTACCCATTGAACGCCCTTGCGAACATGATGAAATCACTGAACCCGATCTTGCCGTCACCGTCCAGATCGAACCCACTCACAAAGCCTGCTGCCCCCTGTGTTTTTCCGAAAGCCTCCGCAAACATTACAAAATCCGCGAAACTGACAAACCCATCCGTATTGAAATCGGCGGACGCTCCAACGCCACCGTCATCCGATTCGGCCTTGAGGTCCACCAGATTCAGGACATCTCCCGGCTGGACACGAAACTTGATCCTCGCCTCCGTCTCGTGACGCGCCAGTGCACCCTGAACATCCGGCGTCACTGCGGCGAATGCGGAAAGCACATACGAGCCTGTCTCGAGATTTCCAAGGACAGATTTGCTAAAGGACTCCTTGAACACCAGAGAGTCGCCAGGCGTGAGGCTTTCCTCCCAGAGTGCGTCGCTAAACCCACGACCTTCCGACCACCTCCAGAGTTCGCCATCCGGACCGTCCAACACCAGATCGAATTGTTGACCGGATCGGTACATCATTTGGAGCGCTTCCTCTCCAGCATTCACCAACCTGTAGAGAACGGAAACCGAATCGCTACCCACATCCAGAGCCACACCGACCCTCAGACCTTTGTCAAGAGGTGAACCGGGTAAGGGGTTAGGCGGAGGACCGGGGGGCCACGCTCCACTTCCGTCCCCTTCCCGGTTCACCACGAACTCCTGCAAAACCTCGGTCTCTGAACGGGAAATGTGGATCGAATCGGACACAGCAACAGCCAGAAATCCGGCGAGCACGTAGGCCCCATCCTCACGGATACCGGTCTCCTGAAGCGTAATGCTTTCCTCAAAGGCATAGGTCTCACCTGGATCGAGGGTCATCTCCGTGACCACCTGGATAAAATCGATCACCGCAGACCAGGTCCAGACGCGTCCACCCGGACCGTCGATATAGAGATCGTATCTTTGCCCGGAGGGAAAAAACAGAACCAGAGGGGAATTCGACACATTCGTCAAACGGTAAGCTACCTCGATGGAGCCATCGAACACATCGCCATCCACCTTCATTTCGGCAAGCACCCTGCCCGAAGGCACACCGGGAGGCGAGATCCCGCCGTCCTGTTCTGTCGCAAATTTCACCACCGCCTCAGTCTGCGACCTGTCCAGGGCATCCGCTTCGTCCGCACTGACGGCGAGAAATGCGGTCAGCAGGAAGGAATCACCCGGTCGCACCCACTCCTCCTGCAATACGAATTGCATTTCGAATTCAGTCGAACCCCCTTCACTCAAGGTCCGGCTCTGCAAAACCTGAATGAACATCTGTCCCTCTGACCATTTCCACACCGGGCCATTGGCGCCCTCCAGAATCACATCGAACTCCTGACCGGATCGGAACATCAAGCTCACGTCTTCGCCCCGGTTCGTTAGACGATAACGAACCTTCACCGTATCACCCGGGGTGTAAAGCTGCCGGTCGGTTGCCAGTTCTGCCAACAGATCCTCGTGAAAAGTAGCGTGGGTATTCGGGAAACCATCGATCGGTGTGGGAATGGGGTCGATTGGAGGAGGAAGCACCACAAACGAATCGGGATCCACTGTCCCTGGCGGCAGGACCACCGAAGAATCGGGTAAACCAACCACTGTGGTATCCGCCGAACCTCCCGAGCCTGATACGCCCCTGCCGGCCAGTTCGTACGTCTGCGGACCCGCAAAAGTCTGTTCCACCCACTTGATCACACCCAGCCCGGGACCGAACCAGATCTCCAGCAAGCCCGCATCGGCAAGACTCGGAGAGGGCCGAATGGCCAAATGGAGACTCTCCTCTACCACACCGAACGGCAGCCGAACCACCTCCTCGCGGCTCACCACAGCAGCGACCGAACCCGCCAGGAGATCGCCTTCCGGGCCGCCGATCGTCCAGGACACATCTTTCTCTGCACCCAGGTCGAACAACAGCTCCCAGGAATCGCCGGACCGGTAGTAGACCTTCCCGTCATCGTCTTTTCTAACCACTCGCTCCCCTGAAAACCCGTCCCAAACGAAAACCACTCCTTCTGCCGACTCTTCGACATCGATCACCCGCACCAGCCGGGCGGTCTTCAGTGGACTGCCGGTGTAGGACCACGTCGAGCCTGCCGTGAGTGGAAAATAGTCATCACCTTCCGCTGCCATCGTTGGAGACCAGAAGGTCAACACTGCGAGAATCGAAATGCATATTCTGTACATCTGTCACTCCTCTTTTATGCGGCCTCAGGTTCCCGCCAGGAAACATCTACTTACCGGTTTTGTGTGCCCTGTCAGAAAGCCGTTTTCTAAGACGAATCAATGTAGAAAGGAGATCCTCGACTTCCTCCTTACTGAATTCCGTGTGGGCGCCGGTTTCCCAATTCGACACCTCAACACCCAATTCCGGTCGCAACGTACTGAATTCAAGCCCGCTCTGAATCCTGTCGTTCGGCAGCACCCTCCTGCCCTGGGGCATTCGTTCATCAAACAGTGTGGCTTCAGAGAGAAACTCCGATGCTGTGATTCTCAAACGAAACTCGGTCTTCAGATCTCCAATCTTTCGATCGAGTATTTCTATGGCAGATGCAGAATCCGGAACAGCCGATTCTCTGGCCTCCGCTGTCGTACTCAAACTGCAGAGTGCCAGGATGCTCACAGCCAGGAAGGTGGATGTATTCACGTTCATCACGTTACTCCAGGAAATCTATTCCATAAACAGTGGACCAGTTCCTTACATCTCGATCCAGTTTGCAAGCATTGTGCCATCGTGGGCGTCACCGTTCGACTTTTCCCCTATACTTATAAAAAACTTAGGTTTACGATCATCACCTGACGCATTGTTCAATTTCCTGAATCTACCGGATCTCGTTTACACTTCAGATTTCTGATATTCAGGGTCACTTCCTGACAGATTCCTGAAAGTGGACATTTGCCTGCCACCTTGTTTGTACATATATTCTGAAGTTCGCCGAAAGGATTCCCCAACAGGGTCCAACACATAAAAAGAGGATACGGAGATGATTTCAGACCAGGACAGGGAATTTTATAAAGAAAACGGCTATCTGGGCGTTGAGAATGTCTTGAGTGGAAACGAGCTCGACGAACTCCGTCGTGTAACGGATGAGTTCGTGGAAAAATCGCGGTCGATATCAGGAAGCGACACAATATTCGATCTCGAGCCAGGTCATACGTCCGAAAACCCGAGACTCCGCAGACTTAAAGATCCCGTGCATCAGCACGAAGTTTACAAAAACGCCCTGCATCATGAAAAGATCCTCCACATCGTCTCCCAACTCATCGGTCCCGATCTTCGGTGCAACGGACACAAGCTCAACATGAAATCCGCCGAATTCGGCAGCCCGGTCGAATGGCATCAGGACTGGGCCTTCTACCCGCACACGAACGACGACATCCTGGCAGTGGGTGTGGCGATAGACGAAATGACCGAGGCGAATGGCTGTCTTCTGGTCATACCCGAATCCCACAAAGGCAGGGTCTTGAGTCATCATCAGGATGGATATTTTGCCGGTGCGGTTACGGAAGAGGATTTCGGAGCAGAGAATGCCGTCCCGGTACTGGTCGGCGCAGGTGGCATATCCATACACCACGTGCGAACGCTCCACGGGTCTACGCCCAATACCTCCAGCAAACCGAGACGATTGCTGTTATTCCAATACTGCGCCGCAGACGCCTGGCCGCTTGTGCAACCGGTAAAATCCTGGGATGAATTCAACGCGACACTCGTATCTGGCCAGCCGACGCTCGAACCCAGAGTTCGGGAAGTCCCTGTTCGAATCCCCCTTCCCCCTGCGCCAAAGTCCGGATCCATTTACGAAATCCAGACCACTCTGAAAAAACCGATGTACTCCAAAAAGGCAGTTTAGACCCTCTACGAAAGTCATAAAGCGAATGTATCTCGACCATCTAAAAACCGCCTCCTTTCACCAGGACGGATACGTATTGCTTGAAAACGTATTCACGCCGCAGGAAGTTTCAATTCTGCTGAAAGCCGTTGAGGGTGGCTCGCGCGTGGCGGAAACGACACGGGAGACCACGGACGCGGCTGGCAGACCGGCGAAACTGGCGATTTGGCACGAACTCGGTGAAGACATCTGGACCGCCGTATCCACATGCCCGAGAATCGTGAACAACATCAGAATCCTGCTGGGTGAGGAAGCCGCCTTTTTCCACGGAAAAGTGATGCTCAAGGAGGCAAAAGAAGGTGGCGCGTGGGAATGGCATCAGGACTATGGATATTGGTACAATTCAGGCTTCATGTATCCGCATCTCGTCAGCGCCTTCATCGCCCTCGATGAATGCAACATTGAAAACGGGTGTCTCCAGGTCCTGAAAGGATCACATCACCTGGGTCGACTGGACCATATCAAAATTGGAACCCAGACCTGTACCGATCCACCACGGATCGCCCAGGTGGAGGACAAACTGGAACGTGTCCAATGTGAAATGTCACCGGGATCCGTCCTTTTCTTCCACTGCAATCTGCTGCACACCTCGGCGCCGAACACCTCCGACAAACACAGGAGGTCCTTCATCATCTGCTACAATGCGCTAAACAACCCGCAGCTTTCGGACAACAAATCAGCAGACCTCGTTCCCTGTCCCGTATCGGCCGATGACGCGATTCTCCAGTATGAGCAGTAGCTGCTGAAAAGTCCCACACCGGCCAGATCGACAAAGCCCCTGGATTTATAAAAATCCAGGGGCTTTCCCGTGCTCGGTAAAACGGATTGATTCACCTCATCTCGAGAACAAACCAATCCCGGACCGAAGCGGTTTAAGCACATCCTTAAGCCACGCGAATGCGGAATCGACATTGTCCGTCACCGCCATATCGGATGACTTCAACATATTCGTCTTCATACTCGAATCGAACAGGGTTGCGTGGATCACCTCGAACGTGGCCTCACTCGATTCGCTTCGTCGTTTGAATGTGAGGCCTGCAATCGTACCGCGACCGATTGCACTGTTTCCTTTTCCAATGGCGCCTGCCAGAGTAATCCTGTCCTTTCCCTCCCGATGGATCAGGAAGAGCGGCGCTTTGGCACCTTCTGACTCGAGGAAGTTTCTACCGGGCGCCCTGGCGTCCAGGAATTCATACGCGTCGGGATCAAACTTGATCGTCAATCCCCAGCCCTGCAGAGCAGACACATCCTCCAAACCGATCGACATCTTGACTTGTCCATCCCTCTGGTCATCCAGTCTGAATCCCAGGTGTGCACCCGAATTGACGCCTGTCGAAGTGGCGGACGTGTTGACTCGCCCCGAGGCCGGCGCATCGACCGCAACTCTGCCGAAGTCAGACGAAAGAATCACAAAATCTGCGAAATCCACACGATCGTCGGCATTCAGGTCGGCACGAAGATCGAAATCCGGCTCGCTCATCCCGGAACCAAACGCCTTGACCAGCACCACAAAATCGTTGAAGTCTACTGTAGGATCTGTATTGGCGAGGATCAGACCTCGAATCTCACTGCCTGCAGAGTCGTGATAAATGATCGGATCCTTGGACACCAGAATGGTCGCCTCCCCTTCAACCACCGGCTTCACACCTACGTGATCCACATCGATCAGCAGTGCATCCTCCAGCGCGAGGCGAGTTTCGGCAGACCGCTTGATGGCCCTGAAACGGAGCGTCGCCAGGGTGCCGTCGCCCGAAGCTCCAACTGGTGTACGGCCAATAATCGAATTGGCGAATCCCACTTCCCCATCGGAAATCTTGACCACCATATCTGTAAGGTAATCCTTCAACAGAGACCCGTTGGAAACGATCGCCTCCACGGCCACCTTGGTCGAATCGTAAGACAGGTGGACTTCATAGGTACGAACCGCGTGTGCGCCCACCACCTTCATTGTCACATCGAAGGAATCTCCTGCACGTACAACCTCCTCAGGGTAATCCGCAAGAAGGATCTTCGCATCCTCATTATTGCCCTCAACGAGTACCTGCTTGAATGCGGGGAACACCGGCCGCACGTTTCCAGCCGCACCGGTGTTGTCTGTTGTATTGGCAGTCGCAAAATCCTTGTCGGTTGCATTTACGATACTGTCCTGATTGATATCGGCAAAGGTGTTATAGCCGGCCTCACTCGACTGGAGAAAAATGGATGCATTAATTGCATTCACGTCGGGTGAACCGATCGAATTGTCGGGAATGCTCGCGCCGGTACTGTCCACGAACCCTGCCGCGTCTCCCGCCAGCAGTGCGGCACGCTGAACACCGTCTCCGTCACGCGTTGGGAGAACATCACTGAGATCCAACCCCGGGCCAACATCGATCGTATCGTGACCGGTAAGGTGCCGGGGAACCGACGCGATCAGGATATAGCGGCCGGATGGAATATTCTGGAGAACGAACTTGCCATCTGAATCCGTCGTCTCCACCTGCACACCAAACTTCGTGGGATCCGTATCATTCAACCCGAACTGTTGGTCGGTAATGGTGTTGTAACTCCCAACCTGGCGCAACATGAATGTCACGGTCGTGGCTGAATTGTCTCTCCCCTGGAGCGGAACCTTCCCGGTAATCTCGGCACGCCGATTGATAATCACACGGGTAGGAGGAGGAACCGTAGCGATTGCATTGACATTGTTCGCGTCCAGCATCTTCGTCACACGTGTTCCATTGTTGTCGAGACTGATCTCGGTCACCACAGTTGGGCTTCCGGTAAGGGTCTTCGCCCTTAGATTCGCAATGGCCAGTACGGCGCGACCATCGAAAAACGTCAGCCCATTTGTAACATCCGTGTAGATGAAGTCCAGCAACAGTCTGCCATCTATCACCAACGCGCTCTGTTGTACGTTGGCCGCATTGATACCGCTGTTTTCACCCAGGGAGTAGGGCTGTGTGCCCGCAGTGTTAGGATTCTGATCGATAGCTTCGAACTTGTCGGCGTCCATCGAAATGAAGAGATCTACCACATTGATCTGTTTCCCGGAGGGACTGACTTCCGGAATGATCGGGAACTTCAAAACCTCCTCTGCAGCGACCTCCAGTCGGGACGGCATAATAAATCGCGTGCTCGTCGACGGACTGGCCGGAACCGTGCCGATGAACGTGATCGTCCCGGGGGCCTTCACCATAGGAGAATACGCGCCGAAGTTCGTTTGCTGGATACCACTTCCGTTAACCGCGTCCGCCACCGACCCGTCTCTGCCATCGTCGATCGCGAAATATACATTGTATGTTTCCCCTACTGCGCTGTTCGTCTGCAATGCCAGAGTACCGGAGGATCCGCCGATTCCCGCAGTGTTGAACAGGTTGTTCCGCATCCGGTTGCCCACCAGCACGAACGAGGTGTCTACTCCCTCATTCAACTCGATTTCTTCAACAAGCGATCCGTCGCCGGAATTGCCCACCCAGAATCGATGAACCTGGGTGAAGCTGGTGATGGATCCCCACGCGGTCACTTCTCCGAAATCTGCCGAAGTCAGCAGCACCCGTATGTTGGGTGAGTCATTTCGACTGTTGGGCTCTACCCGTCCACTCGTCCCCACAGGAACTGCGGTCAGACCACTTGCCTCTTCATTGTCGACATCCATTGCTTCCCACGAAACCAGGACCGGTTCGTCCACGGTTACAATGATGTCACGTGAGGGTTCAAGGGGCCTGATGTAGGGTGGATTCTGGAAACTGATCGCCATCGATGTGCCTGCGGAACTCAGCGTTCCGGACCGTGTCAGCGACATCAGCCGTTCAGCGTTTCCGCCCTTGAAGAAAAGCGTGTAGACATAGTACCGAACCCCGGTGCGCGGGACCGTGCCTTCCGGGGACAGATACGTCCAGAGGTCCCAGGTGAGCTGGTTGTCGAATTGCCCATCGGGATCTTCCTGAATCCTGCCGATCTCGTGCGTATCTGCCCGGGACTCCGTGATGTCATTCAGAAGATCCGAACCGTCGGAATTGCCGCTTGTGTAGGCCTTGCTCCCTCTGGAATCCCTGAAATCTGAACGTGTGCTGTAGTAGAACGCAATGGTCGCGTCGTCATCGATATCCAGATCACCATTCAGGCCCTGCTCGCCCCAGGAAATGGTGACATATCGCTGGGCAGGACCGGCAATCAGATCTTTTCCGTCCGCGTCGGTCTGCATCTGCGACACGTCGATACCCGTAACCACATCCAGATCACCGTCACCGCTGCCGTCAAAATCATTCAGCGAAAAAGTATCGGCCGTGAGTTCCGGTGAATGCCGAACGGAAAGCTGGGTCGAGGTGGGACTGGTGATGAACGGGTCGTTGACAACTTGAGTGAGGCTTCTGCGAACACCATCGGTCGCAGCGAAGTAGACCGAATAGCTTCCCTCGGGAATGAAGGCGGTCACCAGGTTTGTGGCAGAATCTCATACCACCGGATTGAAACTGAGCTTCCGGCTGTTAATCGTCAACGTGTCTGTTCCAGAAACCTTGATTGCACTACCGAGACTTTCAATGGAGGGCGATTCTTCCCCAAAGTCATTCAGCGTGAGTCCACTTTGGGTGGACAGGAAAATATTCATTCTGAAATCGGCAGGATTGTCGGAATCCTCAGCCATAAAGAGCAGATCCAGCGAGGAGATCGCGTTGGGAGTCAAGCCATTTTCCACACTGTTGAAGGCATTCCCCTTCGCGATAAACGAACCCGTATCGATCGTAATGTCCCGATTGTCCTTCCTGTTCACGTCGACGTCTGCCATCCCGATGATATCGCTGGGAACTTGAATGATCCCGGTATTGTCGAAGCTGTCCCCGTTGTCTACATCATAGTCCCATCCCACCACCACAAACTCTGGCGGGTGCTGGATCAGCAGGGGACCGCTCCGCCCAATGAAAAAGTCAGCAGAGAACGTACCGCGCTTTGTTGGATCATATCCCTTCTTCGCGCTGCCTGTGCCCGTATAGGTGGAAGATGGGTTACGGCCCTGGCGCCGGATCAGCGAGCGCATAGACGTAATAGACCGCATCGTCTACCGTTCCACCCAGAGAGATGACGCCATTCACGCTATCCCTTCCCGCGGCGGCGAACAGCGTAACGAAATTCTCCCTGATAAACGTGTTGGGAATATCCCTCTCCCTCTGCCGGGTGCCAAGCAGAGGACCACCACCTGTACCGTCAGACATCAAGGAGGCGAAGGCTACAGGATCGAGATTCTGCGGTCGCCTGACCAGAGCGGAGTCTTGTGAGAGATAAAAGGTATAGAGTACATCTGTTCGGGTATCCCCAAACCCGGCTGAAACCGAAAGTCCGGATATCCCGGTATGACTCGGATCTGGCAGACCCGCACTGGGAAAGGCGAGTTTGTAGAACCGGCCGCCCCCTTTGGTAGTATCCCCCACCGTCGAATCTGGTGAAGAGAATGAAACGGTTCGGATGGGCCGGTTTTGATGCTTGGCCACCCGCACATTGGTATCGGTGAGGTTGGAACCAGCCGAAAAGTCGACGGTATAGCTCGTGTCGACCTTGCCACCATTGGTGACTGCTGTAAAGGAGGTCGGCGTGGTGAGATCGAATTCCACGGTCACCTTGGATCCACTCAGAATTCCGGAAACAAGCGTAATGCCGAACGCAAGGCGATTGCTGGCGGGAGAGCCGGCAAAGAACGACCTGAGATTCGATCCACTCGTCGTCGTGGTCACGGAATTCGTCACCACGGCCAGTTCTGCTGGAATCGTAATGGTAAACGCCCTGCTCTGCGGAATGGGACTCCCCGTCAGGGTAATATCGAACCGCTGGTGATATTGGTCACCGGAGACGGCAGCGATCCCGTTGGGAATCTCGTCCGGAAACAACGTAATGGTCTGGGCACGTACGGAGTTCACCCCGAACAGCAGCGAGCAGACCATCACCAGCAGATTTAGCTTCCGCAAATGCATATTCACCTCAGATAACCCCTGACTCTCGGAAGTTGGATACCTCCCCCTCTCTTACTATCGGCAGAAAGGTTGAGTATCTTTAGCCAAATATGTGAATTTTTGTAGAAAAAACCAAAAACGCCCATTTAAAGGGCGTTTTTGGGGTAATTTTCTCTTCTGAATCCAGGCAGCGCATCAGTTCATACGGGCTCGAATCGTCTCTGCCACTGCCCGTCCGAGTATGCTGGAACCCTCCTCAGAAAAGTGAACTCCGTCCGGAACCAGGATCTTGTCTTTCCCTGCCTCGTTGACCACATCATACAAATTGTTAACATGAATGCCCACTCTGTTGCAGATGGATTTCGCCAGTTCATTGTAGGCGATCACGTCTGCTTCGAAGCGATCGAATCCCTTCCGTTCGTGATGCCACATCTCATTGACCGGTGTCGTCTGTGCCCAGATCACGGTGGCGTTGCTGTCGCGCAGCAGACTTTGCAGAATCTTCTCAACATTTTCCGCGTACTCCTCGGGCGGTATAGCCTGCCGCTCCTCACCGAACTCCTTCTTGAGATCGTGTAACCCGCAATTGATGTGAATCAAATCGGGTTGACGCGAAATCGCCCACGCCTCCAGGTGCTCTAGAATATTCCCACTGTTTCCTCCATTTGGGCCGGGCGCCCACACCTCTGCCTCCCCTTCCAGTTCCTGGCGAACGGTCTTCTCATATCCCATTCGAATCGAATCACCGATCAACGTAACCTGCTTCATTCCGCCCTCCCCTGCGTGTCATATTAATGAATAGACTCATCCGGCGCGCACCTGAGCAAATTATAATCCCAGAACGCCCGCGAGCACCGGACCCAGATTCTCGGCCATCCGGGCGAACCCCAGATCGTTCGGGTGTCCTCCGTCGACCGCGCCGTCCGTAAAATCACGCCAGAGATAATCTTTCGCCTCCAGAAGATACGCCAAATCATCCCCTCCGTCATTCCGATTGGCGACCGCTTCGGAAATGATGCTGCGTTTCGCATTGACCCCGGCCTGGTGTCCGGTCGACCACAGCTCAGCATTGTAGAAAATCGGGGTGGTCGCCAGAACAGGAATCTCAGGCCTCCGGTCCCGCAGCGTGTCCAGAAACGGCACGAATCTTTCGTCCAGCTCCTCCACCGAAGTATTCTGCCCAACATCCAGCACAAAACAGCAGGCGTCTATCTCCGCGAGCGCTTCGGCGACTTCGCGCTCACACTTCCCCTTACCGCTGAACCCGAAATTCGCGTAATCCAGATTCAGCGCTCTCCCCACCATACCCTGATAGCTCAGACCC
>Ga0209403_10000322_pt1 | contig 74861 bp, 69 predicted proteins | sample ArcticOcean_MG_C_8_FD_187440 | JGI IMG/M metagenome (GOLD analysis project Ga0209403, IMG submission 187440) | Marine microbial communities from western Arctic Ocean - ArcticOcean_MG_CB11_86 (SPAdes) (version 2) | ecosystem: Environmental > Aquatic > Marine > Oceanic | place: Arctic Ocean...
GGCAACCCGCATCGCGACGACCAGGGGATTCACGAGCCGATTACCGAGTAGGTTGTTGTGTTTTTGAGCGCGCCAAACGACACAGGGTGAGGGTTTAATGAAAATCGGACTTGGGACCATATTGTCGTCGTACTCAGTCGATATCGCGGACCTTGCGCCACGGGCGGAGGAGATGGGCTTCGACTCGATATGGACCGGGGAGCAGCCGACACTGCCAGTGGTGACTGAGATCGACATTCCACGGCTCTGGGCCGATATTCCCGACCCGTTGATTCAGCTCGCGAGGGCTTCGGCGGTAACCAAGGACCTGCTGCTCGGGACGGCGGTGTGTGTGGTCACAGAGCGGCATCCGGTTACATTCGCCAAAGAGGTCGGGTCCCTGGACATGTACAGTGGCGGCAGGGTGCTGCTCGGTATTGGTACGGGCTCGGTGAAGGAGGAGGCGGCGATCTTTGGCTCTGACTTTCCGCACCGATGGACCCAGGCCCGCGAGGCAGTGGGCGCGCTCAAAGAGCTTTGGACCAAAGAGGTGAGCGAGTGGCACGGTGATTACTATGACTTCCCGCCGTTGTACTGCTTCCCGAAACCGGCCCAGAAGCCGCACCCACCACTATTGTTCGGCAGCCATGTGCCCAGGGTTTTCAAGCGCATCGTGGAGTACGGCGATGGCTGGCTGCCGATTGGTAGGCCGCCAGAGGAGGTTGCCGAGGCGCGCGAAAAGCTTAGTGACCTGGCGGAGGCGGCCGGGCGTGACCCCGCTGCCATTACGATCACGTGCACGGACGTTCCTATCGATCGCGATGTGATTGCCGCGTATGAGAAGGCCGGGGCGAATCGCGTCGTGCTTAGCCTGGACAACGCAGACAAGGAGTCGAGTTTCAAGCAGTTGGAGAAGATAGCCAAAGAGGCCGGTGTAGGGTCTTAGGTGTTGGTTCTGGAACCAGCTCCCAGCCTCTAGAAGTCCGAGCTTGTATTTTTAATATCAGAACCACATGGAGGGTGTCCCTATGAGAGTGAACAAGCTTCGAGAGAAGCTCAATAGCGGCGAGCCGACTGTGAGCACCCATATTCTTTCGGTTTGGCCTGCGGTGGTCGAGGCGATAGGCCACACTGGGCAATATGACTACGTGGAATTCGTCGCGGAGTACGGGTCGTTCGACCTGCACGACCTCGACAACCTGTGCCGGGCTGCGGAGCTGCACAACATGGGCTCCATGATCAAGATCGACCAGAGCCACCAGAGTTTCCTCGCCCAGCGTGGTATTGGCGCAGGGTTCGGCAGCGTGCTGTTCACCGATGCCAGGTCCGCGGAGGACGTTCGCGAATGCATCCTGGATGCGAAACCCGACACGCCTGAGCACGGCGGAATGTACGGCACCGCCACCCGGCGCAACAGCTACATGGGCTACGGCGGATCGCAGGATTATGTGGACTCAGTGGCGGATACGGTGATCGCGGTGATGATCGAGAAGAAGGGCGCCATCGAAGAACTGGACGAGATACTTTCGATACCCGATCTGGATATGGTGCAGTGGGGCGGCAGCGACTACGCGATGAGCATCGGCCAGGCCGGCCAGAGGTACACGCCGGAGATCGACGCTGTGCGAATGAAGGTGTTCGAGATGGCCCTGGAAAAGGGCGTGCATCCCAGGGCTGAGATCCGGTCGGTTGACGAGGTGCCCGATTATATGGCAATGGGGGTCCGCCACTTCTCGATCGGCACAGACCTGGCGATCCTGCACGACTGGTGGAAGGAGCAGGGCACCGCACTTCAGAGGGCTATCTCAGACGGCGCTCGCTGATTTTCACCCTCCCCCCTTCCTCTCCCTAAAGGGAGAGGAAGGGGGGAGTTGGCACAGTAGGTTTTCGCCATACTCTCCGGTCTGCAGGAGGACTGCGATTCCTTCGCTTTCCAGCTCCGCTACCAGGGATTGCGCCGTTCGGTATCTCCTCGTGGGTAGATAGCCATCAGGGTACTTCCTTCGTAGTCCTCGGTCGTCGAGTCGAACAGACAGATCTCGTCGTATGTGTGATAGACCTTTCCAGAAGTGGAGTCGACTACGACCTCCTCTGGGTGGTGGCGGGTGGCGTTGTATATCGAGTTGCTGACCAGGTAGTACCCTGAAGGCTTCAGCCTGGTTCGGACCGCCGCAAATACCGCCTTCCGGTCTCTGTCCATGACGATGTGCTGGATCCAGTAGCTATCGACGATCAGGTCGTATTGCGTCCCGGACAGCGGCATCTGTGTGATCTCCATGACCTCGTAGTGGACGTCCAGGTCGCGCTCCGCGGCGATCTTGCGGGCAACGTCGATTGCGGCCGGAATCAGGTCGACAGCGTCTACACGGATTCCTAGCTCTGCCAGGAAGCAGGCCCCGGGGCCTGTGCCGCCTCCCAGATCAAAGGCCCGTGGCCGTTCGACTTTCCACTCCAGATCAGGGAGCACCTGCTCCAGGAAAGGCCTGGACGAGAATTGATCGAATCCGTCCGGGTAGTTCGAGTGGATTTCGCTCCAGGTTCGTTCGACCTCTTGGTATCTTTGCGATTGTTCAGGATAGTAGTATTTCATCGTCATTTCCCCATGAACTAACCTACGGAGTGCTAAAAACTCGTGCGCAGGCGGGTCCAGCTCACGCCGAACTTGCCGTTTTCCTTGGACCAGTGGGTCGCGAGGTGGGTACCGTCGTTCAGGGTGATGGCGGTGGGGAAGCCGAACTCGAAGCTCGCCCACTCATCCCAGCCGGAGTCCGCGCCCTCTGCGTCGCGATTTGCGTTGGGGTCGAAGATGGTCGTCTCAGAGTGAACTGTCCACGCGTCCTCTGTGAATGTTGCCAGGGCTGCTATGATGCCCTGCTCGCCGTACCTTCTCACGTAGACCAACAACAGCCTGTCGCCGCCTAATGGCACTACCGACATCGTCTGCCCCATGATGCCGGTTGAGGTGGGACCACTCCAGGTCGCTCCATCGTCGTAGGACAGGGCAAAGCTGTTTGGTTCGTCGGGGCCGCCTTCGAGGGAGGAGGTCCAGGCGGTTGCCACTACAGGGCCGGATGGAACCTGAGCGAGTTTGATCTCCAGGAAGCCTTTCTTCTTGGCCGGGTCTTCGAACACGACTGCGTAGTCATTCCATGTTTCGCCATCGTCGTCCGAGATGGAGACGATGTTGCGCTCTCCCAGGCGGCCCTGCGGAAGTAGTACAGCCGGGGCCAAAAATCGGCCCGATGGGAGAGGCAGTGCGCTGTGGGACACGCCGGGCATGTCTTCGGTGGGCATCGGGACGATGTGGGGAGGCGACCAGGTGTGGCCGCCGTCGGTAGAGCGGCAGATCACCCTGTCTCGCGGCTTGGGGGCGTCAAGGTCTTTGTATCCTCGTGCGCCGTACGCGTAGATCGTTGTACCGTCTGGAGATAGGGACAGCTTCAGGGAGTTCGACGTGGCCGGGCTGCTGGTGGCCGCCAGGATTGTGCCTTCGACGGTCCAGGCTTGGCCATTGTCTGTCGAGCGCGCGATGTCTGTGCCGCCGCTTACGGCGGGGCCGTCGCCGACGCTGAATGAGCACAGGATGTCGCCGTTGGGGAGCTGGACGGTGCTGGGGAACGCGGAGTCACGGTTGTCGATTCGGCCCGAGCCGAGGATCTCTATTGCGGGCATTTCCTCACCCCTTTTCTTAAGTAAAAAGAAAATGATAAATGTATGTGAGGGACACCCTCACACACCCGGCAAAGGGGCTGCGCCCCTCAGCACAGCCCTTTACAAGTGCAAATTGGCGCTGTTGCAGACGGGTCTAGTGTTGGTGCCGGCCCAGACGTTCGGCTTAGGTCTTATCAGGGGCACTTGGGTGAGATACCCCGGCAAGAAGGCTGGGTCCATTATGCACCCTGTATTAGGATTGTTTTGCCCTTGACTCCCGAATCGGATGAGAAGGGTCTGGGGATGAAGGGCCGGTATCTCCGACCAGGGGCGAGAAGCCACCTTCCCAGATACTTCGTCGGGGACTCCTCAGCATGACATTGGAAGATTTCGTGAATCCCTATCCTTCGCCCACTTGGTCTGCGCCCTCCCCCGAAGGTTTGGCGGGGATGCTGCCCATTTTTCCGGCCTGGTAGTCCTGGACGGCCTGCATCAGCTCCTCCCGATTGTTCATCACGAAGGGGCCGTACCAGGCGATCTGCTCTTTGATGGGGCTGCCGCCCAGTAACAGGACCTCTAATGTGGGCGATTTGCTGTCCTGCTGTGTGTCGCTGATTACGGTGATCTGGTCGCCGCCGCCGAAGGCTGCTAGCTGTCCCTCCTGGATTGGACGCCGGTCCGAGCCGACTTCGCCTCGTCCTGCAAGTACGTATACCATGGCGTTGAAGTCGGACCGCCAGGGCACCTGGAGTCGTGCGCCAGCGGCCACGGTGGCGTGGGCGTAGACGATTGGTGTGCGGGTGTCGCCGGGGCCTTTGTGGCCGGCAAGGTCTCCTGCGATGAGACGTACCAGTGCACCGCCGTCCTCCGTGGCCAGCAGTTCGACAGAGTCAGCGTTCAGGTCCTGGTACCGGGAAGGGGACCACTTCTGGGCTGCGGGAAGGTTGACCCATAGCTGGATGCCGTGGAACAGCCCCCCCTTCGCGACGATCTCGTCGGTGGGCATCTCGGAGTGGACGATTCCTGCCCCGGCGGTCATCCACTGGGTCGCGCCGTCGCTGATCAGCCCGCCTCCGCCGTTGGAGTCGCGGTGCTCCAGGATTCCGTCCAGCATGTATGTGACGGTCTCGAAGCCACGATGCGGGTGGTCGGGAGCGCCCTTTGCTTCGCCGGGTGCGTACTCAACGGCGCCCATGTGGTCGAGCAGCAGGAAGGGGTCCGCCAGCCGGAGATCGATGCCCTCGAAGGCCCGGCGGACCTCGAAGCCAGCACCCTCGAGCATCTTGGGAGCGTCGGTCACGGAAACGGCCTGCCGCTCTCTAGCGACGCCTTCGGCCAAGGGAACAAGGCGGGTGACGGGTGACAGATCATCGACTTGAATTGCTGGCATGGGGGCTCATATCCTCTAGTTGTACAGGTCATTTTAGCGCAATGGGGTATGTTGCTGTCCGTGCGAATTCGGAATTGATCTGCCGTTTTAATGCGCGATAGCCTAATGGCGGTCTTGCGTGGGCGATCGTGGGAGGTCTGTGACCTGTCGTGATGGCCGCGTGCGATTTCGCATCGGGAGGGCGCCATGTCACGGTAGCGCGGTCAGGGGCCGGAGGCCGCGTCGGCTTGCTACACGCCTGAGAGAGGTCGTGGTAGCATTAGGCACTTGCTAGAGATTAGGGATATCGGAGCCGGATGATGTCCCTGGTGGCAATGCCTGTGCATCCCACACGGGTCGGTGTTGGTGTTTCGGGTCGTTGTCTATGTGATTATGTACATGATGGCGGGTCTGGGGATGCAGAAGGACGCGGTATCCGGGGGGGTAGCGGCAGAGTTCGCGAGGACTGCAATTCAATGAGGAGAGACACAAAAACGATGACAACACAGGCCATTGGTTCGAGGCGAGAGTTGTTCGTGGACTATCTGTTGGTGGACCGTTTGGAGGGGGCCAGCCTGAAGCTGCATGTCCCTCAACCTGGCGGTGTGGCGGTACGTTTCGGCGCGTCGGAGGGGGACTCCGATGATCACAATGCCTTCTATACGACGGTTTTGAAGGATGGCGATACGTATCGGATGTACTACCGTGGCAAGAGCTACCACCGGACGGATGAGGGCTTCGAGTCGCTGACCTGTTATGCGGAGAGCAGCGATGGGGTTAACTGGACCAAGCCGGACCTTGGCTTGGTGGAGGTTGACGGCTCCAAGCACAACAATGTGATCCTCTCAACTGGCTGGCAGTTCTGCCCGTTCATTGACACGCGGCCTGGAGTTCCCGCCGGGGAGCGGTACAAGGGCAATGCGAGATACGACGAGGGGTTGAGGGGATTTGTGTCCGGGGACGGAATCCACTGGACGGAAGCCAGGGGAGGAGTGATTGTCCCTAACGCGCTGAGCAACCACTTCGACTCCCAGAACGTGATGTTCTGGTCTGAGGTGGAGAAGTGCTACGTGTTGTATGCCCGCCACAACGAGGGCGGGAAGCGAGCGGCGGCTAAGGCTACGTCTGTTGACTTCGAGACATGGACCGAGCCGACGCTGATGGAGTACAGCGATACCGAGTCGACCACACCTTCGGAGCACCTGTACACGAACCAGACGCACCCCTATATCCGTGCACCCCACATTTATGTGGCATTGCCGGGCCGGATATTCTTCGACCGGCGCACGTTGACGCCGGAGGATCAAGCGTATGCGGATGCCGAGTTGGACCCTGGTGTCGGCAAGGGAGTGGACTGCTCGGACGGGGTCCTTCTCACCTCGCGGGCAGGGACGACCCGGTACGACTTCACATTCATGGAGAGCCTTGTTCGACCTGGGATCGGTGTAAACAACTGGACGGCTCGCAACAACTACCCGGCTTGCGGCGTTGTCCAGACCGGACCGTCGGAGATGTCGCTCTACGTGAATCGTGACTATGGCCAGCGGAACGCCTATCTCGAACGGTTGACTCTGCGTCTCGACGGGTTTAGCTCGCTGAATGCGCCTTATGCAGGCGGGGAGATGACCTCAAAGCCGTTCACGTTTGCAGGCGATGAACTGGAGATTAACTACGCAACCAGCGCCGCGGGTAGCATACGGGTCGAGCTACAGGATGAGGCGGGTGTGCCGATTCCGGGGTTCGCGGCGGCGGACTGCAACGAATTGATTGGCGACGAGATCGAACGAGTGGTTGCGTGGGAGGGTGGACGTGATGTGAGCTCGCTGGCGGGGAAATCGGTGCGCCTGCGATTTGTGATGAAGGACGCAGATGTCTACTCGTTCCGGTTCCGCGGTGGTGAGGGATAAACCCATATCACAGAGCCGCAGAAGATGAGGCGAGGTTGACCCAGGCTAGCTACTGGTTGACCTGATGGATCATGGATAAGCTCTGCAGGCTGACAGCAAAAAGCCCCGAGCGTGGGGCCTCGGGGCTTTTGTGGACGGGTCAGCGGGGACTGTGACTATATTATGTAGCGGCCATTGCGGGCAGTGTGAGGATCACGCTGGTGCCCTGATCGGGTTTGCTCTCTATCTCGACGGACCCCTTATGCATCTCTAGGATGTGTTTGGCGGCGAACAGCCCGATACCGGAGCCCTTTTCCTTGGTGGTGTGCATGGGCTCGAACAGGTGCTCGGCTATTTCGCTCGGAATCCCGCCGCCATCGTCGCTGATGCGTACGACGACCGAGCCGTTGATCCGAGACGCCGTCGTTCTGATAAGGCCCTTGTCTCCCACCGCATCCATGGCGTTGGTGAAGATGCTGGAAAAACCTTCCCGTAGGAGTACGGCATTTCCAGAAACCTTGGGCAGGTCGTCATCGTAGGACCAGTCGGTGTCGAGACTCTTGTGGTTCTGGAGTCCGGCCATTCCGTACGCTTCACTGAGCAAGGTAGGCACATCGACCTCGACCCACTTCTTGTGGCCCATCGCGGTGAAGTTGTCGGCTAGTTCCTGTATCCGCCAGCCTGCTTCAAGAGCGATATCCAGGTACCGACGATTTGGGTCGTCCTTTTCCAGGTGATACTCGAGGCTCTCCAGCCGACCGATCATGACTACGAGCGGATTTTTTATCTGGTGGCTCATGTCCAGGTACAGCGTGCCTATGGAGGCCATCTTTGCGTTGTTTGCAATGGTGCCCTGGAGTTCCCCCAGATTCTTCAGCGCTCCGGCGAGCTCGGTGTTGGTACGGCCCAAGGACTAGAACGCCACATAGAGGATGATCACCGGCGGGAACAGAGCTAGCGAGGTCCACGGGCTTACGTCATAGAGGACCGCGCCAAGGAATCCGTAGGCAAGCAGGCTTAGTTCTGCCAGCCCGTTTTCGCGAGTCCCGTCCCACCAGAAGCGGAACGGGTTCATGAACATCTGGACGCTGGCGACACCGGTAATCAGGCCGGTGTTGACCAGGTACATTGTGGCCGCTGCCGGGATTAGAGCCGCGGAGATCAGTGCGTCTCCCTGGGACAGGCCGTGGAAGACGTAGGAAGCGAGTCCTACGTATATAGCCGTGACAGCAGTGTTGAAGGGGTGCTTGTACCACGGCAGGCGCTGCATGATCGTGTAGATGAGAACCCCGGCGGAGCCCACGATGGCCGCGGCTCCGGGTTCCAGCATGATCGCTGCGGCGAATAGCAGGGCGGTGGTCATGTCCGTTCGGACGTTGGGTCCCACCGGAAGCGGGAAGCTTCCTGCCAGAACGATTAGCGCTACGAGAAGAACGCTCTCCACGATCGTTGCTGTGTCCCACGTTATTGACCCGCCAAGGAAGACGAGCCACGCGGCACCAGCGATCGCAGTAATGATTATGTATGCGCGTAACGCCATGGGCGACTTTGCGCTCATCTGCACTCTCCTGGGCCTGTCCAGTGGGACGGTTCGTTTTGGAGGGTCGTCGCGATGTCCTTCTCGTTCAACAAGGGAGACCCTCCACTATGCAAGTTGGTCGTCGTTGCTCGTTCGATGTTGCTGCAGTCTTAGCAGCCTGGGTGACTCGCGGGCACGTCGGTCCTCACGGTGATCCTCTTGCCAACACGTCCATCGGCGGTTCCGATAGACTCGCCATTTGCGGTCAGCTCGACCTCGACCCAGGCATTCTCGTCTGCGTCCTTGTCAGTGGAGGACACCTTGAATGTGACGAATACTTCAACTGAGTTTGAGTCGCACGAGAGACTACCGCACGAGCTGATTGACACACTCTCATAACCCTCCGCGAACTCCAGGACCTCGACATCGGCTCGTCGTGGGACCGACACACGGATGTCGGTGAAGTAGTCGTCGGAGTCGCCACCTACGACCGACCACGCGGTCCGCAGGCTCGTGCCTTCGACGTCAATTTCGGCGTTCCAATACCAACCCCAGTAGGCCTGGGCGGCTCCAGATCCGATTCCAAGCACAGCCACAATCGGAAACAATGCTGCCAGCAGTTTAATACGCCTCATCACAATTGCCTCCTACTAAATCGCGTTGTCCCTAATGTCGCTAATTCCTGTGACCGGAGAGTGACGTCTCCATGAGGTGCTGGCTACACCTCCTCCTCGAGTGCTCAGGTATGAGCGACCTCATCATAATGGCGGCATGGTTTGACTGTAGCGTGAGCGAGGTTTGAATAAAGTTAGAGTTCTTGCTGATCGGCCCGCATGTGACGATGAACACCCGCCACGATTACAATGATCCTGGTCGATACACCTCGACCACACCGAGACAGGGAGTGGAGTTACATGCCAGTCAAAACCGTTGCGATTCTGAGCCCTGGCGACATGGGCCACGCCGTTGGCCGGGCCCTGGTAGATCATGGCCTAGAGGTAATCACATCCTTGGATGGCAGGAGCGATAGAACTCGCAGGCTGGCCTCTGAGGGAAATATCCAGGATGTGCCTGATCTGAAGGAGATGGCCTCTCGCGCTGACTTGATCCTGTCGATCCTTGTTCCCTCCGAGGCAATTGGCGTGGCAAGGAATGTAGCGGGCGCAATACGAGGCATGGCGTCGGCACCTCCTTTCGTGGACTGCAACGCAGTGTCGCCCCAGAGTGCGCGGGTGATGTCTGAGATCATTGGTGAGGCTGGGGGTAGCTTTATCGACGGCTCGATAATCGGCGGTCCCCCGGGCAGGGGAGCGTCCCCAAGGATTTATATTTCTGGGCCTGGCTCCAGAATCATGGCAGAGCTGGATGGCAAGGGGATTGAGGTGCGCCTGATGGGGGACGAAGTCGGTAGGGCATCGGCGATCAAGATGTGCTACGCCGCAGGTACGAAGGGCACGACGGCACTTCACACGGCCCTGTTGACCGCCGCTGAGGCGATGGGTGTATTGGAGGAATTGGCAGCAGAGTTGAGGTCAAGTCAGCCGGATGTCTACAAGCGCATGGAGGGACAGGTGCCGAGCCTGCCAATTTCTGCTGGTCGGTGGATCGGGGAGATGGAGGAGATTGCGGCGGCCTTTGACCATGTTGGGGTCACGCCGGGCTTTCACCAGGGCGCTGCGGCCATGTTCCGTCTTCTCGCTCAGACTCCATTTGCTGTAGAGACGCCCGAAACCAGGGATTCCAGTCGGACGCTAGACGAGACGATCGCCTCGTTGGTGCAGCTGCTGCCTTGATCAGAGTAGGGCGTCCGATCAAACGCTTGTCTGGGAATCGGAACCATCCCCCAGGCCACCAAAACGGTCACCAAGTACCCTTTTGTATGTCCTGCACATCTCGTCATCGTTGGGATCACTCTTGATGCCCGTCAGCAGTGACTGCAGCGAGTCTATGAAGGCGTGGTAGCCTGCGGCGACGCCGCTCCAGTGTGTACCTCGACCACCAGGTTGATGAATACGATGCGCCGTTGCGTCCGGCCCGAATATCTCTTTTGAGTCCACATCATCGCCCATCCGGTCTGTCAGCGAGAAGAGGCATCCGGCTTCATTGGGAATCATTTCAAAACGAAGACAACCTCTGATTTTGCCGTCCACGTCGAATTGTCGGTGGCGCAACGGGCTTAGATCGGAAATTGTCCCCTCCCAGCCACCTACAAACGCGAAGCGCGCACCCTGTTCTATCTCTAATTCGGTTGGCATGAACCACAAAGCCAGACCATGTTTGGTTGCGATGGTGTTCCACAGTCGCTCCGGCGCAACGTCAAGCTGACGTCGCCAGACCATTGTGTTGTCTGTCAGAAATTCCCCGATATTTGATGCCGTGTCCACGATACCCGTTCTAACCTTTGTGGGCCTGACGCTCGTATTGTACGAAAGATGCTGCCATACTCTCCCGAACGATGCCTTGACCGAAGTAAAGCGGGAGCACGTGGATGGCACAGCAACTCATCGACCCCAAAGCCCACAAGCAGCTATTCCTGGATGACCATGCCATAGAGCGAACCTTCGCGATAGAGAGGAAGCTCCACGAACCTACCAGGAAGGGGCCGGTTATTAGGCCCGACCTCAACATGGGACAGGCTCGGGTTGAGTCGTGGATGGCGCCCCTGTGGAATCCCGATAAGGCTTTGTGGGAGTGGTGGTACAACGCCCATTACGGCGAGACTGAAGTGTTTAAGAACCACTACGCGACGTCCGAGGATGGCATCCATTGGGACAAGCCGTTATTGGGCATGCACGAATGGGAGGGCTCCAAGGATAACAACATCGCCCTTGATCCCGATCTGATGGGTGTCTACCACATACTCCGCGACGAGCGAGATCCAGATCCGGCCCGCCGATACAAGGGCCTGTTTAACGCCAAGGACCGATTCCTGGGAGTATCCCCAGATGGCTTCAGTTGGACCATGCTAGACGTTCCACCGATCCCCGCCGAAGACACCTCTATGGTGATATACGACCCTTACACCGAACAGTTTGTGGTCACCGTCAAACATCGCACGGCATGGGGGCGCTCGGTCTGGGTCAGCACGAGCAAGGATTTCAAGAGTTTCACGAAGCCCCGGCTCGTCCTGCATACAGACGAGACCGATCGGGAGATCGGTCGGGAACGGGTGAGAGAGGTTGTCGAGAATCCGGCATATTTTACGCCGCCTATAGTCGATGATGAGGACCACATCGCTGAGATCTACCTGATGCCCTTGATGGCCTACGAGGGCATCTATGTTGGGTTTCCTAACCTGTACAACCCAGTTGGAACCATACCTCCGCCGCGCATGAACTATACGCGTCTCAACCAGGTAGAGCTTGCGATGTCGCGAGACCTGTATAACTGGGAGAGGGTTGCAGACAGGGAGCTATTCCTCGGCGTCGCGCCCTGGGATGGCGTCGCATACGACACCAGTCAGATATCCGTTTGTGGCGCTCCCGTCATCGTGGGCGACGAGATATATATCTACTACAACGGCTACCGTATTCCGCTGTATACGGATCTGTACGAGACCTACAACAGAAACAAGGAGCTTTTCCGCCTGGACGTGGATCCGGCGGTCTTCCAAGACATTGGCGCGCTGAACCTTGCGACTCTACGGCTGGACGGGTTTGTGTCGCTGGACGCCGAAGAGGTGGGCAGGGTGCTGACCAAACCGTTTATGTTCCAGGGCGAGGATCTCTACGTGAACGTAGACGCCAAGTGGGGTGACATTCGGGTCGAGATTGTGGAGGCTGAGGCGGATATCACGGATGGGCCTGTGGGGCCGTCTGATGGACCTGACATCCTCAAGCCGCTTCCGGGCTATGGACGCAACGAATCGGTGCCGGTTAGCGGTGATCACGTTCGTGTGAAGTTGCAGTGGGAGGGCAGTCCCAATCCCAATTTCACACAGCCGGTTCGGGCTAGGTTCATACTACGCCAGGCCCGCCTGTACTCGTTCTGGCTCCAATAGAGTGCTGTGCACTCTGGGTTGGGCTGAGTGAGGAATGCCAGGGGGCAAGTCTGGTTCGAGAGGAAACGTCTCCCGCTTTGCGGGGCAACAACTAGGAGATGCTTGTGAAGACATATAAGGTCGCGATTATTGGTCTGGGTCGAATGGGAAGCACTATTGATGACGAGCACCCGGCACTTGGTCCATATTCGATTCCGGCCTGTTGCCAGGCCAGTGATCGATTGGAGTTGGTGGCGGGATCAGACCTGCACCAAGACAGGCGGGAGGCATTCGGCAAGAAGTGGGGTATTACCGCGCTCTACGAGGACTACCTGGAGATGATCGAGAAGGAGCGTCCGGACATGGTCGCGGTGACCACCAGAGGCACAAGCCTGTTGAAGCCGAACAACAGCGCGCCGTCAAAGGATTTCAGGGAGGACTCCCACGCCGAAATTGGTGCAGCGGTCGCCGAGGCCGGGGTGCCCATGATCTACCTGGAAAAGGCGATCGCCAATACCGTTCGGGGCGCAGATACGCTCCTGGAGGCGTGTCGGAGAAACGGCACGGCCTTTAACGCTGGCGTCCTGCGCAGGTTCTCTAGCTGGGCACAGGTGACCCGAGAAGCGATCGAACGGGGCGACATCGGGGAGCCCAAGGTCGTGGCGCACTATGGTGGTTCGGTCCTGATGCACAATCACGTCCATTCTATCGACACGGTCTCGTATCTGTTGGGTGATCCAGAGATAGTGGCAGTGCGTGGCGAGTTGCACCCCAGAGACATGAAAATCGAAGAAAACCATTTGGCCGAGGATCCACGTGCCACGTTCCATATTCAGTTTGAGAATGGGGTCGAGGCCTTCTCGGTCCCCGGTGGGCCGGTTGAGACAGAGGTGATCGGTTCTGAAAACTCCATTCGAGCTTCGAATACCCTTAATCGCAATGAGGTTGCCGTGCATCTCCGGGCTGCAGATAAGGGCAATGGGAAACCTGATTGGACATCAATCCCGGTTCCAGATATGCCGGGCGGCACCGTGGTGGCGTGTCTTGAGGACCTGGTGGAGTCGCACGAGTCCGGGCGGCCTAGCAAGGCTAACATTGAGGTGAGTCATAGGGTTGCGGAGGCGTTGTTAACGGTGCCAGAGAGCCACAGGCAGGGCGGTGCATGGATTCAGCTGCCGGTCGAAAATCGCGACCTCTATGTCTTCCATGTCTAGGTCCATGTGCAGGCGAGGGTATCGCTTGTCTCAGGGACCATCGTGACGAACTACGTCGAGCTCCATGCGGAGGATATGGCCCGGATAGCCGAGTTCTGCAACCGGAACTTCGACTTTCATAGAGGCCAGTTCGCCGCGGAGCCCTTGCGGAGGACGATTTTCGACGACCAGGACTACAAGAGTGAGCACGGATTCATAGTGTTGGATGGTGAGGGCGTCGTCGGAGTGATGGTGGGTGTACAGAGAGGGCAGGAGGCGTGGCTAAAGCTGTTTGCTGTCGACAAGGACCGTCGCCGGTTGCAGATTGCCCGACAGATGCTTGATGAGCTTGAAGGGCGTTTCCGTAGTGCCGGTGTCAAACGTGTTCACACGCTCAACTCCTCCCCCCATTACGTGATGCCAGGCCTGGATGTCCGGTACACCGCGGGAGTTTGCCTACTTAAGGGACGTGGGTATCAGCTAGACCAATATGTCCATAACATGAGGGTCGATCTCGACTCGGCCGAGTTCGATACGGGCGAGGCAGAGTTGGCTCAGGCAGGGCAGGGGATCATTTTTCGGCGCTTACGTCACGAGGACGAACCGGCCCTGCGACCCTGGATCGATGGAAACTGGGGCTCTAGCTGGAGGACCGAGGCCTGCAACTCGCTAACGAACGATCCAGTCACGTCCCATGTTGCCATTAATGATGGTCGCATAGTGGGCTTTGGGACTTACGACGTGATGGCCCTGACTAGCGGGTTTGGGCCAACGGGGGTGGAAGAGAGCATGCGCGGCCTGGGACTGGGGAAGATACTCCTGTTCAGGTGTCTTGAAGATATGAAGAAAAGGGGCGATCGGCACTGTGAAGTCACCTGGGTGGGACCTATCTCATACTACGCGCACACGGTGAGTGCGAGGATAAGCTCCACGTTGATGCACAGCACCAAGGTCCTGTAAACGCCAATGCTCCCTACTTGCGGGGGAAGATCGGCTCGATGCCCTCCGTGGAGGCGGCGATGGTGTTCTCCTCGCCTTCCATGAGGGGACGCAGCTCCTTTTCGGCCTCAATCATCCACCAGAGGAACTCCGCGTGACCGGGGCTGACGCAGGCGGTCACTGGTCTCGACAGGGTCCAGCGTAGCGCGGTTCGCGCCTCGTCGTAGGTGTCGACGGGGGAGTACCACGGCTTCTTCCAATTGTGCTCTACGCCCTCGGTCCAAGGAGTCTTGGCCAATGTCTTGAGCGCAAGTATACCCATCTGTTTGGCCTGCGCCCTTGCGAGGACTGACGGGCCGAAGTGTCCCTGGTGCCAGGTGACATAGTTGACGGGAAACAGGATCGAGTCGAAATCGTAGTGGTCCATGAGGGCTAGCGCGGCCTCTTCCGTGTGAGCAGAGAAACCAAGGTGCCTGACTAGTCCTTGCTCGCGTGCCTCGACGAAGGCCTCAAGGGCTCCGCCTGGGCCGACTATGGTCTCCACCTCTTCCATAGTCGTGACGGCGTGGAACTGGTACAGGTCAAAGTGGTCGGTTCGCATCCGTTTGAGTGATTCGCGAAGCTCTGATGCGGCTTCGACCTTGGTTCGCATACCAGTTTTTTCCGCCAGGAATATCTTGTCTCTGTATGGCTCCATGGCGGGACCACCCCTCTCCTCGGCTTCGCCCCGGCCATAGGCAGGCCCCATGTCGAAGTAGGTGACGCCCGAATCGATGGCACGGGCCACGGTTTCGCGAGCGAATGCCTGGTCTTCTCCCACAAGGACGATGGCACCGAAACCCACGACCGAGAGTTGTTCCCCGGTCTTTCCTAGTAGCCTGGTTTGCATCGCCCAACCTCCCGTGTTTTTGTGAATCGTCGGCTTCGTGTCGCCAAGATGTGCCTACTCGATGGTGACGCCAATGGTATCTAAGATTGACTCTGCATGAAAGTCCAAAATTTGCGATGCCTAGCTAGCGTATCAGCGAATCATGGATAGGGGAGGTGGATTCGAGGCAAGACGAGGAAATAACACAAAGAAAAGAGCCGGGTCGCTTTGCAGCGACTCGGCTCTTTTTGCATTCTTGTGGTCGAGTCCGGAGGAGAACGGATCGACCTTAGACTGCGAGTTTAGTCCCAGAGTAGATTGGGGCCGCCCATTTCCTTGTTCGGGGGACCCTTGGCCTCGGCGATGTCAGTGTAGGAAGCTGAGTATGCGACCGCGAGGGCCAATACCAGCACCAGGGAAGCGGCTAGGCGGAGAATCAAGGTCTTCATATCAACTCCTTGATTAGGGCTACCGTTCATTTGACTAAAGTAATTGCATGTATGTTAATCGGGGCAAGGTGGACCGTCGAGTGTGCTTCCCCCTCATTGTCGTTAGGGTGTGGACACCCTAACGACAGAGAATCCCTAGCTGACCCAGAGGTAATTGCGCCTAGCACTAATTCATGCGGATGCGCGGGTCTAGTACGCCAAGGAGGATGTCTGATAGGAGCGTACCCAAAACCGTGAGGGCTCCGAGCAGCAGCACGATGGTCGCAGAGACGAACATGTCCTCTGCAAGCAGCGCTCTTAGGAGCAGAGGGCCTTCGGTCGGCAGGCCCAGAACCACGGAGACGATGACGCTGCCAGACATGAGCACAGGAAGCAGGTAGCCCAGCGTGCTAACCAGTGGGTTCAGCGCCATACGGACCGGGTACTTCAGGATCACTTTCCATTCTGGCAGTCCCTTGGCCCTGGCGGTAACCACATAGGGTTTGTTCAGTTCGTCGAGCAAATTGGCCCGCATGACTCGGATCAGGGCAGCTGTGCCTGCGGTCCCTACCACGAACGCTGCGATCCATAGGTGCTTGGCCAGGTCAGCGAGGCGCGCAAAACTCCACGGCGCCTCAAGGTATTCTGGCGAGAATAAGCCCCCGATACTGAGGTCTGGGAAGTAGGTAAACGTGATCCACAGGAGCCAAAGAGCTAGAAGGAAGTCAGGTACCGCCAAGCCCAGGAATCCGATGAAGGTAAAAGTGTAGTCTTCGATGCTGTGCTGGCGCACCGCTGAGTAGATGCCAATAGGTATAGAGAGGCCCCAGGCGAAAATCGCAGTCGTCCCGGCCAGGATGATTGTCATCAAGAGCCGCTCTCTTACAATCTCTAACACCGGTTTCTGGAACTCCAGGGACGTTCCGAAGTCGCCCTGCACCATCTTCCAGGCCCATTTGCCATACTGGACGAAAAAGGGCTTGTCGAGGCCGTACTGGGCGCGCAGAACGTTTTCCAGTTCCTCCGAGACCGCTGAGTTGCCTGCGTCCCAGTTGCCAGCGAACAGGTCTAGGACGTATTGGTCGACGAAGTCACCCGGCGGGAGCTGTATAACCATGAAAGAGATTATTGACAGGGCCCAGATCGTTATCAGGGCGAGCAGCGAGCGACGGATGATGAAGGTCAGCATTGAACCACGCTCCTAGGCGTTGAGTGCTACGGAGTAGGCTAAAATCAAGCTATGGCCAGTGAAGTGCTATTTTACCACACGTTCAATAACGGGCTCGGTTTCGTGTTAAATCGACAGCATCCCAGCACCCGCAACAGGCCTGGACACGAAGGCGTGACTACCCCCGGTTTCTTGTTCCAGTACGCGCAGTAACCATTCCCTATGCTCTGACTTGACCATCACCACTGCGCATCCCCCCAGGCCGGCCCCCGTGATCTGGGCGCCGATGACACCCTCCACACGAGATGCGCGGTCCACGATCCGGTCGATCGCCTGCGTGCTGCATCCGTACCGCCCCGGGACGTTGATGAGGTCTGTTTCGGAAAGCGCTAGCCGGTTTAGGGACGTCGTATCGGTCCGGACGGTGAAGCGTTTTTGGTTGCCGTCAGGGGAGTGGGTCCACCGCCTATCGCCGTTGTGGCTGACGCGCATGTACCGGCCTACGGCCGCCAGGTCCCCTCGCTCCAAAAGCCCGGAGAATCGCTCACTTCTGACGCACTCGCCCAGCCCGTAGAGGGCCACACCGCTGAGGTCGTAGCCGCCGAGGTTCGCATGGGTGGCGAAGAGGCGGTCCAGTTCATCGCCATCACGAGACGGTAGCAGTTCGCGCAGCTGTCGGCGGCTGGGTCGGTTGGGGAGGCTGGCTATGGCGTGATAGAGAGCTGACGGAGAGACACCGAGCCGGTCGGGGACGAGGTCACGGAGGTGCTCGACGTTGGCTGCGGGAGGCCAGTTCTGGCGAAGAAGGCGCTCGGCCAGTTCGTAGGTTGCGACCCTCTGGTTGAATACGTCGCGAGCCGGGGCTCCCGCACTCTTGACTGCCTTCTCTCCACTATCTACGACTACCACGTCGGTCCCTTCCGGCAATTGCACTGCGCCGTCTACCCTGAACGGTAAAAAGCCCATTCGGGTGATGTAGCCAGCCTTGCTGGTTGTGATCGCGGCGTGGTCCATGCTGCCGCCTCTGGACCCCACGAACCACTCTGCCTCTCCGCAGAGGTCGACGAAGTTATTGACTTCGATTTTCAGACCATTGAGAGCCAGGGCGGCTTGAGCGAATGCCACTAGGAGCGCGGAGCTGGAGGACAGACCGGCCCCCATTGGGACGTTGCCGAGCACTATGCAGTCCATTCCATTGAGGCGTTGCTCGTGCTGCTCGTGCTGGAGTCGCAGCAGTGCCGCCCGGGCATAATGACTCCAGTCGCCGGGCGCGCGCTGCAGAGTGCGGGCGACGCCGTGGGAGTCCACGAAGTCTACCCAGTCGCCCTCAAGATTGTTTCCGAGGGCCTCGGTGATTGCAAAATCGCGTTGGGGGAAGGCGGCGTTGTCGGCGTTCACCAGAGTGACTTTGTCGTCGGCGCGCGGCGCCGCGGCGATCAGTGTTTCCTTGCCGATGGCCATCACGTTTGCGTATCCACCGCGATGGTCGACGTGCCGTCCCATCAGGTTGATCCTGCCGGGCGAACGACAGATTATGAAAGGCCGGTTCGGACCGAGAGTCTTGGCAGCTAAATTGGAGAGACGCAGAATGGCTTTGCGTCGCTCTTCGATCAGGTTCGCGTCGTGGCCGTACGTCTGCCGGAGAAGATTGCTCAGGCTGGGGCCACCATCCTGTAGGGCGGCTATCCACTCAGTCGCGGGGCGGAATGATCGAGGGCCCAGAGAGCGGTCATCGGAGACCGAAACGCGGCTCTTCAATGCCCGAACACTTCTGAAACCCGAGCCAGCTCCTCAGGGGTGTTGAAGGACATTAGGTCCGTCGCGTCGTTCACTGTAACCGCCTCGACCGGACCTTTTCGAGCAAGGATCTCTACGACGTCTGTGAGGTACAGCTCCGACTGCGCGTTGTCCGGCCGTATCTGGCTGAGGGCCTCTCGCAGTGCAGTGAATTCGAATGCATAGAGCGATGCGTTGACGGTGTCGCTTCGCTCTTCCACGACGTCGGCTGCAAGTGTTTCGTCGCCGACTCCGAGGCCCTCGCCGGTGTTCCTAGCACGAATGATGTCGGGAAGTTCGACGATGCCGGCAATATTTCCGGAGCGGTCCAGCACGACCCGTCCGGCAGTAGGTCGTGAGCGTTTCGGCAGGGCCGTCAGGACGGCGTTCGCAGCGGTGTTGTCCGAGGTCGCCAGGACCTCTCTGACCAGACTTGGTACTGTCAGCATGTCGCCGACCGCCACCACTACCGTTCCGCTGTAGCCTTCGGAGGCCAACGCTTCCACTGTGATGGAGGCGGCGTGACCTGTCCCCATCGCTCGTGCCTGGTAAACGAACGACACTTCGGGGTGTGCTGTTGCTACCGCCGCCATGACCTGTTCCGCCATGTATCCGACGACGACGACGAATCGTTTCAGGCCGCCACGCTTGTAGGCATCTATGGCCCTAACTATGGCAGGCATGCCACCGACAGGAAAGCACACCTTTGGCGTGTCGTCGGAGCCCATGCGCTTGCCAGGCCCTCCGGCGAGGATAATGCAGGGGGTATTGTTCAACTTTTCATGGGTTCAGGTGTGGGCTTGTTAGGCATTTAATTTCACTAGGTAACTATTGACCTTCTGAATCACGGCGGATGTTCTGATAGGATACGGCCTCGGCATGGAATTCCAATAGTAGGGGGCTTGGGCGTTGGCTCTCATATCTGACCAGAACCAAAGTTTTGTATTGAGCGGTCTTTAGGAACTCATTGAGCTGTTGGGCCACAATAAGGTTGCATCAGACGGTGATTATGCGGCTGTGTGGGGCAAGGATTACACCGATTTCGAGACGATGAGCCGCGGCTGGTTTACGGTGGTCCTTCACGTCAGTGATGACGAGGCGACGGCTGACAGGGTCAAGGCTGGACTGACCTCGTATTTCGAGGGCTGATACTCCAAGGAACTCTTGGACCCTCACGACCAGCCGTGGCGCAGGAAACCATCGAAGCCGCTGGCGTGCCCTATGCGGTTGGCCAGCCGAAGCCCTCCACTATCCCTCGCAGTTCCTTCATCTCTGCGGCGTTCAGCGGCTTGGATGGTGGACGCGATGCCCCCACCGGCCTGCCGACGATCTCCATAAGCCCCTTCTTGACGCGTGCCTGACCCCCCGATCTTTCCGACGTTCGGTCGTAGAAGTGTCGTATAGGATCGTTCACCGAGTCGAACAGCTCCTTGGCTTCGTCGTATTTCTTCGCTTCCAAAAGCTCCCAGACCTTGAGGTCGTGGGGCGGGTGGATTTCGGAGGTCATGTTGATGTAGCCGCGGCCCCCAAGTTGGTGAGAGCGGGCGGGCTGCTTGCTGTTGTCGATGATGTTGAATGTGTCCGACAGCTCGTAGATGCTCTCCCAGGACGCTCCCTCTGGCGGGGTGCTCCACTTGATGCCGACGATGTTCTCGAAGTCTGCCATTTTCCTGTACGTGTCCAGGTCTATTGGGCAGTTCATGCCTGCCGTAACGTAGACCAGGATTCCAATGCCTGTTGCGTCGGACAACTCGCTGTAGAAATCCAGCAAGTCGTCTTGTGACGGCAGGTTAAAAATTGGAGGCGAGACCTGTAGCCCGACCGCGCCGATCTCCTCCGCTTGTTTTGCGTCTTCGATGGTGCGTTTCGTGTCCTTGTAGTGCAGTCCACACACGATAGACGCCTTGTCGTCTGCTGCTTGCACGACGGTTCTGAGCAGGTGGGGCCACTCGTCGTCGGCGAGCATGGGACCCTCGCCCATCGCCGCAGCGACCTTGATCACCGCGGTTCCCATGACCAAGCCGGAGTCGACCCACCACTTGGTGAGATCGGCCATCACGCCGTAATCGATATTGAAGTCGTCGTCGAATGGCGTGGGTACCGTTGCGATCGGTCCCTGTATTGCGTTTTTGAGGTATTCTCGATCCATCTTGGCCTCCCCGTCGTCGTGAGTAGGGCGAACGCTAACAGCCCCTGCGCCGCCGGTCAAGGGCGCACTAAGGTACCGTGCTAGACTTGTGCAGGGATACCACTACGGAGGTAAGGCCTATGGACGGACCTAGGGCGTGCCGTGAGGACGAATTTGGCGAGGCAATCGCCCTGATCAATAGCGTGTTCAGGGCTGAGTCAGACCAGGACATTAGTGCCGACTATCCCCTCGTGTTCAACAAGGCAGCTCTGGAGTACATGCGGATTGTGCGGGTTGACGGAAGGATCGTGGCTCACGTGCCGGTCGCGCCTCGGGGCGTGCGTGTCGGCGGCGATGGGTTCATGGCCGCCATCATCAGCCCGACCCTTTCTCACCCAGACTACCGCCATCGCGGATACGCCACGGCCTGTCTCAGGGATTGTGTAAGAATCATGGAGGAGCGTGAGTGGCCGATATCGGTCCTGTGGACTCAGGTGGAGACGTTCCCGTTTTACCAGAACTCTGGGTGGGAGGCGATGTCGCCTCAAGGCTATGGATATGGACTAGTCTCCGGCGACGCTGAGCGCCTTGAGGATGGGGCGTTTGACATCGTGTCCTACGATTCAGGGAATGGGGAACATCTTGAGGCGATCGGGCGGTTCCACGATGCCGAGCCTAATCGTATTGTGCGGGCGCGTGAAGATCTAGCCGCGCTACTTGCGCTGCCGAAGCTGATCGTGCACCTTGCGGCGCAAGGGGGTGTGATCGCTGGATACGTGGCGGTTGGCGAGGCGATGAATAAGGTCGGATTGCTTGAAGCTGGCGGGGACTTGAAAGCAATTGGCGCACTAGTCCGTGACAGGCTTGCGAGGCTCGCTCCTGAAGACACTCTCCAGGTACAGACGCCACTGTCACCGACGCCCCTCGGTCGGTTCATGGAGTCGATAGAAAACGACGATCGGCACTCGATCGAGGACACCGCCCTCGCCGGATACCAGATGGTCAGGATCAACAGTCTTTCAGGTCTGCTGCAGGGGATGGAGGAGCACCTTCGGGTGCGCTCGAAGCGGGTGCGCGCCACTTTCGGGCTCGATTGCAGTGATTCGGGAGAGGCGGTCACCATTTCACTGGACGATGGTGACGTAGAAATCAAGGCCGAGCGTTCCCCGAATTCCCTGTCGTTGAGTCGACGACAACTCGCTGCCTTGATATTCGGTCGCCACGTCTCGGTGGAGGCCCCGCCAGTGCCAGAAAGTCATATCCTTCACCGGCTGTTCCCGTTCTACTTCCCGGTTCCGGCGCTCGACCGATCTTGATCTGGGGAGGGCAGATTATGTGGGGGACGCCCTCACACGCCTGGCAAAGGTGCTGCGCCCCTCTGAACATCGCTATTTCATCAACTTGCCAGCCCTTTACAGTGTGATGATGTCTTTTTGGATGGCTGTGGTGACTGCCCCGGTACGGTCATTGACGTCGAGTTTTTGAAATATATTGGCCACGTGGGTCTTGACCGTGCTTTCGCTGATTGACAGTTCGACCGCAATTTCCTTGTTGGCTGCGCCTGTCGACATCAGCTGCACCACCTCAAGCTCCCGTGCGGAGAGCATCGGTTCGTCAGGTGTGGGGCGCGACAGTTCGGCGAACCGATCCAGTAGTCGGGCAGCCACCCCGGGCTGAACCAGGGACTCGCCGCGGTGAACCGCTCGCACGGCCTCGAATAGCTCTTCCCGCGAAGCGTCCTTCAGCAAGAAACCCTTGGCGCCGACCTCGACTGCATGGAAAATGTATTCGTCCGTATCGAAGGTCGTGAGCACGATAAATTTCACTTCCTGGTTGTATTCTCGAATAAGACGCATGGCCTCGACCCCGTCCATCTCCGGCATACGAAGGTCCATGAGTATCACGTCTGGGCTCAGGGATTTGGAGATGTCGACGGCCTCCCGGCCATTGGAGGCCTCGCCGACCACCGAGATGTCGGGCTGTCGTCCCAACATGGTCGCGACGCCGTCGCGGACCACTGTATGGTCGTCGACTATCATCACGCGTATTGTGCTCATTGTTCGTGCCTCGCTGTAATCGCTCTTTTGGTAGTCATCATGTTGGGAGCCGGACCTGGACAGCCGTGCCACCGCCGTCTCGTGGTGTGATGTCGAGGGTGCCTTTTAGCAGGCGGGCACGCTGTTCCATGCCCGTGATTCCGAAGCCACCCGCATCGGCGACTGCCCTGGTCTTGTTGCGGTCGAAGCCCTGGCCGTCGTCCAGGATCTCCAGCCCAACGGCCTCGGGGTAAAAGGCCAGTGCGACCTCTACGTTCGAGGCACGGGCGTGTTTTCGCACGTTGGCCAGAGACTCCTGGCAAATGCGCAAAAGCGTACGCTGTACGTTTGGGTGCAGTTCTCGCTCATAGCCCACCAAGGTGAACGTGGCGGTCTCCTCGCCGGAAGCTCCCCATCGGCGGATCTCCTCCGGCAGGGCGTTGACGAGTGGTTGCTCAACCAGGGCCTGGGGGGCCAGATCCCACACCGAACGCCGTGCTTCCTGGAGGCAGTACCGCCCGAGGGTCTTTGCCTTGTCCAGGTGGTCTGCCACCTTGGACGGGCTCTCGTCCAGGATCTGTTCGGCGGCTTCTAGTTGTAACACGATACCCGTGAACCCCTGGGCCAGGGTATCGTGGATTTCCCTTGCGAGTCGGTTGCGTTCGCCCAGGACCGCCAGATCTCGCACTGTTTGCTCTGCCTCTTTGCGTTCCGTAATCTCCTGGATGCTACCCTCGTAGTACAACAACGTGCCAGATTCGTTTCGGACGGCTCGGGCGCTCTCTGATATCCAAATTATTGACCCATCGCGCCGATATACCTCCGACTCGAACCCTGTGACCTCTTCGCTCTCTTCGAGTATTCTGATGAAGTCATCGCGTCTGTTGGGCTGAACGTACATCTTTGAAATGTAGGTCATCTGCATTTGTAAATCATCTGGAGACTGGTATTGGAATATTCGCGCTAGTGCTGGATTTGCAGTGAGAGTCTCGCCTTCGCTGCCGCTCTGATAGATGCCTTCGACGGCGTTGTCGAAGATGTTGCGGTACTTCTCTTCTGCCTCGCGGACAGCCCGTTCGGCCTTTCTGCGCTCAGTGAGGTCCGCCATCACGCCCATCACACCGGTGATGCCGCCCGCGGCGTCTCGGAGTGGCGCGGTCCAGATCGCTATATCTATGAGGGTGCCGTCCTTCCTGGGACGGCGCGTCTCTAGCCCGCTTATCACCTCACCCTGGAGTGCGCCGTCCAGACTGACGCCGGTCTCCCCCAGGTCCGATGACTCGAGGAATAGGTGGTGGCGGCGGATGGCCTCGTCCTCAGTCCAGCCGAATGTGCTCCGAGCCGCGGGGTTCCAGATACGTATGTGGCCTCCACTGTCCAGCGCCACGATCGGGAGCGGGGACGCGTTGATCAAAGTGAGCAACGCCTCGTTGGTGCTGCGGAGTTCCGCAGTGCGGCCGGCGACCTGGCGTTCCAGGTTTACATACGCATCCCGGAGTTGTGCCGTCATCTGGTTGAATGCGTTGGCGAGGACGCCGAGTTCACCCTCCATGCCAGAGGCGTCTATTTCGACGCTGAGGTCGCCGGAACCCACCTTCCGAGCGGCGACGCTTAGCTTCTGTATGGGGCGGAAGAAGATCCAGATCGCTGCGCCCCCTGCTGCGGAGACGAGGACCAGGCTCGCGGCAAGTTGGACTAGGCCAGTTCGCTCGATCCTCACCATCGGAGAGGAGATGACCGACGAGTTGACCTCAACGACGACCGCTGGATATTCGGTGTCGGGGCGGGTAAAGCCGTAGAGGGTCCCAGATGAACTGTCTACGATGACGCCACTGCCACCGGCCAAAATCTGGTCGATGACCTGCGACGAGAGATCTCCCGAAAATGGCTGCCCGGCGGAACTGGGGTCGGAGTGGGCGACGTATTTACCTTCGTCTCCCAGTAGATATGCTTTGTGCATATCGTCGGTTGCAACGGTCAGCACCCCTTGAACCTCGGCGGTGTCGGCTTCTCCGGCAATCTCCCGGGCCAGGAGCATGACTCTCGGACGGGTCTCGTTGGCCACGACCTCTTCTATGGAATCTGCGATGTTCTGGCGAACGAAAACCGCCATCACCATGATGGGGAAGAAAGAGAGCAGCAAGAACCAGATAGTAAGCTTTAAGGCGAGAGATACGGTCAGTGTCATTGTTGGTCCAGAGTCTCTACTGGCCTGGGGAGGCCGGCCCGAATGACCACCACGCCGGTCTTCTCACTCGTGCGGGGAGTGCGGCCAGTATCAACATCGTAAACACCGTCGTGAAGATCACCTCGGGTAGGACGCCCTTGCCGATAGACCCGTAGGCGGATAGTACTGATGCGCCTTCGCCGTACTCCGCAGCGAATGTCGCGGAGTGAAAGAAGTTTAACCCCAGCGCGAAGCCGGGGACGACAAAAGCATAGTAATAGGTTACGACTATGGCAGCCCAACCGAGGAGTAACCAAGGCATCTCCAGATTGCGGAACACGAGCTTTCCGTAGGCGAATCCCATCCACAACCCTCCGGCCACGTGAGCAATGACGCTAGCCGTCGCGATGCCGCCGGGCTCTCGTATGCCAGCAAGGATGCCGATTAGAAGGCCGCCGAGCGGCCCCGTTAGGCCGGCCCCGGTGGTGGTGAATATCTCGCGCGGGTCGGTGACGACGCTTGTATCCGGTATTTCGAGGATGAGGCCAGCCTGTACTACGAGGAGGGCAGCTCCGCCGAAGGCCAAAGCGGTCGGGACTGGTCGTCCAAGTTCAGCCAGTCTGGAAACTGCCATAGAGCGCGTGCCGAGCTTGGTGTTCTCGCTCAATAGTCTCCTCCATGGTTCCCACCACATCGTAGCGGTCTGGGCCAGCGAAGGGAACGGCCCTAGTCTAAGCCCCTGTCAGATAGTGGTCAAGCTGACCGACTCGGCGGTGGACTCTCCACTAGTACTTTCGACGGATGTCCGCCTGAACCTAATGACTGAGTCCGAAATCCGTCGCAATGTGGATGACCCTTCAGGGCGGGGGATGTAACTTTGATTTGAACAATAAATTGATTGCCTGCCTCCGCCTGACGGGGGCATCGTACTAGGAGAAAAGACGATGGTTCTGTTCAAGTCCTGCGAGCGGTGTTCGGGAGACAGGGTTTCCGAGAGCGACCACGAAGGTCCATACGTGATCTGCCTGAATTGCGGTCACGTTACCTATCCGAAAATCGAGAATGACAAACTGACGGCGGCTGTTTCGAGGCGCAAGACGGCCTAGCGGCCTTTGTAGACTTCAGTCGAGCGGCACATAGTTGGGCAAATACGGACCCCACCCGGGGCCCGTATTTGTGTTTGTGCTGATGAGAAGGCCGCCTGAGGGCGCGACCCTGAGGGAGTCCACTGGTCACAAGAGTCCTGATCGTAGACGACAGTAGTGCAGTCCGCGACGGCCTGCGCAGTATTCTGGTGCGCCAGACCGACATGTCCATTGTTGGGGAGGCTGTCAACGGCATTGACGCTATCTACAAGGCAGAGGTGCTACGGCCCGACGTGGTGCTCATGGACGCCCAGATGCCAGCGATATCGAACGGCAGTGGGAACGCCGCAAAGGCGAATATGGCGATGCCGAATCTGCGCTCTGCCAGCGAGTTGAATTTGGTATAAATCCGGCTACCCTCAATGGCGTGCCTCCCAGTGGCGCCAAGGGTGTATCCGACCATCTCACCGAGAGCCGCGCCGACGCCTCCGACAATGCCGATTACTGGCGGGTTGAGTACAGTTGCCATGGCTGCCGTATACGCGGGACCCGGCGTAGGGACCAAAATCACGGCACTGTTGCCAGCTTCCACGAGGAAGATCGCCGCGTATCCCCAACTGCCGATGTCCGTAAACAGATCCCGGAACTGCATCATGGCATACGCCAGCGACAGGGAGAGCGTTGCCACTCCTAGGAACCCGAAAAGCATTGCCGGGCGCAGCGAGGCTCTCGCTGCTTCGGCTAGAAATGAATATAGGCCTAATGCTGACTCGGGCTGCCCGAGAGACGTTGGCCGCTTTACGGTAGATTGAAGCATCTAACCTCGCTACTGGAACCTTGAATGATAACTTGATCAAAGGATAGTGGGCGGCGATCGACGGTTCATCATCTGGCTGACCGATTTGGCGCCCCAAATAAGGTGGTTGCCCGCCTCCACCGGTTGCCCCGGAAGACATCCGCCATCGGTATGATGCGGCGTTCCACGGTTGTGGTCTGTTTCGCTGATCTGACCCTGACGGGCCGGTGACGACGGGCTGACAGTTTGCCAGTGAAATCCGACCTGTCACATCGTCGCGACCGCGGCGGCATGCATGCGTGTAGAATGATCGCCGGTCCGCTGCGTCACGCTGGAAAGTCCCTGATTGTTGGATATTCTCTAGATCGAGGAGTTCCTATTGTCCTGGTTTTGGATCGCATTGCTCAGCGCCGCGCTGCTGGGTCTGGTCGGTATTCTAGACAAGACGTTGCTTTTCCACTTCGCGAAGTCGTGGCTGACTCTGCCACTGTTGATTGGCATAGCCCAGGGAGCAATAGGCATAGCTCTCCTGCTGGTGCTTCCCTGGACCGATGCGGGCGCAGCCGCGATTGGATGGGCGGTGCTGTCTGGATTGCTGTGGGGAATCGGTTCACTGTTTCTGTTTTATCTGCTTTTCGATAGGGAGGCATCCAAGACCATACCTATATTCCAGACATTCCCGGCGTTCGTCGCGCCCATGGCCGTGATATTTCTCGGGGAAGATCTGGCTTTGTATCAATGGATAGCCATCCTGGCCGTTGTCGCCGGCGCAGTAATGAACTCGATGAAGCGCGACGCTGGATATGGCGGGCTGTCTCTCGACGGGGCGTTTTATGTGCTTATCGGCGCTGCCGTTCTGGCCGCGGCAGCGAATATTGTGGGAAAGCTGGCGGTTGACAGCATGGAGGTTTTACAGGCCCACGCGTTCAGGGTATTGGGGATGTCTTCACTGATGCTGGTCATCAGTCTTCGCCGGGCTCCTATGAGGGAAGTGTGGGGATTCGTCAGAAGTAGAAGTCCAGCGCTGGGGATATTTGGCCTCAACGAGTTCGTCGTGGCCAACACGGGGATGCTCATAAACCTGTGGGCGATATCCCTCGGGCCCGTATCACTCGTGACGGCGGTAACGGCCACCACGTCGCTATTCCTGCTGGCCTACGGGTTCGCGCTGGCCCTGGTGTTCAAAGGCGCGCTGGGGGAGCAAATTTCCACGGGCAGCGTCGCAATCAAGGTCGTTTCCACGGCCACGATGGTCGCAGGAGTCGCAGTGATCGCAATCGAATGAGCCGGGTGCCAAAGTGGCCTAGACGCCCAGGTCGCGCCTCTCAAATGTGACCGTCGCGAACGCGTAGAGTGCTGTGGCGATGAGCAATAGGACGCCTACATGGCCGAGGTGGAGCCCATTGGTGATGGGGTCCGAGCCGCTGTAGTAGTGGAAAGGCGAGATGTAGCGGGCTGGTTCAAGGGCCTCAACCGCTGGTGTTAGGGCGTTAATTAGATAGGTCGTGACTCCGACGACGCTTCCGATGGCAATGCTGAATGCCCGGCGTCCGGTCGTTGCGCCGAGTGCTAACGCGAGGGAACCGAACGCCATTCCGAGGAATCCGGCGGAGAGGGTCGCCGCGGCTACCTTTAGCAGTGATATGTCCATGTCGACGGCCACGACCCCCACCGCGAGTCCAATCCATGTGGCGACGACCAGTACGATGATTGCTGCTAGCATCGCTGCCCACTTGTGGGCCAGCACTAATCGGCGTGATATCGGGCTGCTCATCAGCAGGTCGAGCGTCCCTTTTTCCTCCTCGCCAGCAATGGCCCCGCTGCCCTGTGTGACGGCGAAACCCAGGAATAGCATTGGGAGCAGCAGGAAGAATAGCTGGCTGTTCAGGAAGCCTTCGGGGGAGGTCAGATCCTCGATGTCTCCTATGAAGGCCTTCATCAACGAGTTCTCGTCGGACAGGATGTCGTTCAGCTCGGGGGCGTCGCTCAGGCTGGGGTAGAACAGCATCGTGACGAGTGAAATAGCCACCATACCGATGCCCCACCACATGAGGGAGCGGCGCTGATCCCATAGGGTCTTGAGGAATACGTTATTCAGCATCGGTATCCCCGTCGCCGTAGTAGGACAAGAACACCTCTACGAGGTGTGGCTCCTGGGTTACGACCTTTGTCACTGTAAATCGGGCTGCAGCCTTGACCACGGCATCCGGGCTGCCCATGACCGTACATGTGAGCACGCTGTCCTTGACCTCGATGTCCTGCACTCCTGGCACGTCCTCGAAGTCCGTGGCGGAGACCGGCGTACCAAAGTGGAACTCGATTCGGTGTAGCGCCCTCTCTTTGAGCGCGGCAACATCTTCCACGGTAACTAGCTGACCACTACGGATGATCCCGACACGGTCGCAGAGTCGTTCGACCTCGGGCAGGACATGGGACGAGATGAAGACGGTGCGCCCATCCGCCTTGACCTCCTCCACCATCTCGTGAAACTCCTGCTGGAGGAGGGGGTCGAGCCCGGATGTTGGTTCGTCCATGATGATCAAATCTGGGCGGTGCATGAAGGCCTGGATGAGTCCGATCTTCTGGCGGTTGCCGCGGGATAGTGCCTTCACGGGGCGTGAAAGCTCGGCACCCAGCCGGTCTTTGAGCTGCTCTACGTACGCCCAGTCGACCCCGCCGCGCAGTGCGGCGCTATAAGCGAGCACCTGATGCCCGGTTAACCTATCGTAGAGCACCATATCGCCGGGCAGGTAGCCGACCCTTGCCCGTATGGCGCGGCTGTCCTGGCGGGAATCGAGGCCGAAGATGGATGCGTTGCCGGTTGTCGGGCGTATGAAATCGAGGAGCGTTCGGATCGTCGTGCTCTTGCCAGACCCGTTTGGGCCCAGGTAGCCGAAGACCTCGCCCTTGTAGACTTCGAGGTTGACCTTGTTCAGGGCCTCGTGGCTACCGTAGGACTTGCTCAGGTCGTTTGTGACGACTACTGCATTCAATGTTCAACCTATCAAGGAACTCGCCTGGCAGGAAATCCGCCCTGCGGTTTACGGAAGCACTATCTCGAACTTGCTCAGCGACAATTTGCCTCGGGGCTCTTGGCCGAATCCGACGAAGGAGAATCCATAGCTGGTGGCGTTCGCCAGGACGTCGTCCAAGGAAGCTGGACCGGCGGGGTCGTTGTCCCAACTCCGATACCACTGAGCCTCGTCGTTATGCAGGGTGATGGTGTTGGGCTCAGACGCCCACTCACCCTCGGAGATCGTCAGAGGACTGCCAGACATGTGCCAGCGCGTACCGGGCTTGCCTATCCAAAAGTAGCACCGCGCACCGTTCAGCTGGAAGCCGTCGCCCCGTAGGTGGGCGGAAACCTTGGCCTCTCGTACGTCGAACGGTCCATCGCCGGTCCAATTCCTGTTAATCATCATTGGGAGCACCGAAACGGGGCTCTCAGGCGTGTCGGCGCTCCATCGGGTCTCATCAGCCCACACGTACCCTCCACCGTCGACGCCGCCGGTCGGTTTCCACGTGGTGAGCACGAAGATGTTTTCGCCCTTCGCCACGATGCTCCAGTGATAGTCGTAGGAGGACCAGCCTTCCGGCCCCTTGTCGAAGTTACTCTGTACCACGTAATGCCTCCCGATTAAGCAATTTTATTGTGCAGGCGCGTTTCCCGATCGCCCGGGAGCCCGCCCCAACCGCATCATACGCTGACACACCGTCACGTCAAGTCGGCGCCGCCCTAGCTGAGGAGCTTTTGTGGCAGGGTGAACACCCCGTTGTTGTCAGGGACGAACTCCAGGATGTCTTTTATGGCGTCAACGTTCAGCGGCCCGTAGATGTGAGGGAATAGGTTGTCTCCGCCATCCAAGTTCTCGTACCGGATTTCGGCGACCACCTGATCCGGATCGATGCACAAGAGTATGAGGTCGGTTTGTCCCTCGAAGCGGTTGTTGGTATTTGCTACTCCGAGAACCTGGTCGGGTCTGGAGCAGTGGATGAACCCCTCGGAACTGAGGCTATCGGCTTCGTAGCTTCCGGTAGTCTGCGCACTTAGCCAATCGGCACGGCTTGATATGTGGAGTATTGTCGTCATTGTTCGGTATCTCTGGGTGTAGCGTCACCGTCACCCTCGAAAAATTCCTTTACCGGGTCCAGCATCATTGCACGTATTCGTTTGTGGGCCCAGACTCGGAAGCCGAATATCTGGGTCAGCCCGCGCAGCCAGCCAGTTCGCAGGTTCCATTCCACGTCCCACCTGGTGCCGTCCGCCTCTGGCGCGAAGTTGTCGCGCCGGTCCGCCCATGTGGAGTCGATCGCCTTCATGATTCTGGATTCCGCGTAGACAAATGTGCATCGCCATGAGATCAGTTCGGGCGGGTCATCGGGGTACCGCTTCGCGTCCTCTGTTAAAAGGTACACGTCGCCGGTCCGCTCCTTGGTCTCACCGTAGTGTTTTTTGAAGGCCTCATCGTCGGTGGGGCCAACTGGACCGTAGAACGTGACGCGTTCGTACACGTCGTTGACCGGGGCGGCGATAAAAGTCGAGAGTTTGAGCCTGACCAATCTTGTGTTCTCCCCTGTCCTCAAAGTCTACAACATGAGGGGGGTGTGGCCGCGCGTGGCCGTTGTATAATGGCCGCGCCCACAAAGATTCGACTCTGGAGGAGTCTCATGACTAGCCCCCTCAAACTGGAAGCCAAGCCCGACCTCGATGCCCGTGTTGCTGCAATCGAACGCGAAGGCTTTGCCTACTTTCCTGGCATACTCGACGCCGAAGGGGTGGCGAGCCTTCGTGAGGCTATTGATCGACTGACTGCTGTGGAGGCCGCGTTCGACCGGGACTCGGTGTCAGCGGAAGGCTTCCGCGAGAAGCACATCAAGTGCGTCTTCAACCGAGACCCGATGTTCTTGCGGTTCCTTGACATGCCGGAGGTCATCGACCTGGCCGAGGCCATTCTCGGGGTGCAGGACAACAGAGGTCGACAAACTGACTGTCACATTATTGGCATGACGGCATGGATTACTGGGCCGGGGCGGGAGGACCAGAAGTTGCATGTGGACTGGCGACCCTTCGACCTTCCGGAGGACATAGCGGCGGATCCACGAGTGAAGCTGCCGGTGATGGCCGCTACTGCACACTACTACCTCGATGATCTTGACGAAGAGCTGGGTCCCACGAAGTTCGTGCCCGGCAGCCATCGCGCCGGACGCCGACCCGATGGCGATACACAGTGGGGAGATGTAGAGGAGCAATCCGCGCTTTGCAGGGCGGGTGACGCGGTCTTGTTCCGGAGTGAGGTATGGCACCGAGGGACGGCAAATCGTAGCCGCAGGACGCGCTATTTGCTTCAGGTACACTACGCGAACCGGATGGTGACTCAGAAGTTTCCGCCATATCTGGGCGGGTTTGCGTTTTCGGAGTCCATCCTCGCCCAGGCTACCCCGAGGCAGCGCAGGTTGATGGGCGACCATCAGGCCGGCGCGTACGACTAGTATGTCGCTCAACAATGCGTGTTGGGCATGTCATCAACTGGCATGCCTTTTGAATAGTTGGCCAGGCCGAGCGATTTGAGCTCGATGTCTCTACGCTTTTCCCATACGTTCGCCGCGTTTCGCGAGCCTGGATACAGGCTCCTGTGGCCCGCGAGCGTCCTCGCCTCGACGGGCCGATTCATGCAGACCATATTGCTTGCCTGGTTTGTCCTGGAACGGACGGATTCGCCCTGGCAGGTTGCGTTGGTTGGCTTTTTTGCCTGGGCTCCATTGCTTGGTCTGGGCGTCTTGGGTGGTGCCCTGGCGGACGCGCTGGACCGTCGTCGGCTGTGGCGCGCTACCGTGACGGTGAGCATGCTTACGTCGGTGGCGCTTACGACGCTTTTGCTAGGTAATTGGATTGAGGTTTGGCATGTTTTCGTTGGAGCGCTAGTGTCCGGCGCAGCTGACGCCCTGGGCATGCCCTCGCGACGGTCGCTGCTGCATGACATCGTGGGTGGCGAGAGGGTCACCAACGCCGTTGCTCTGGACAATATGGGCATGAACCTAAGCGGCATCGTGGGCCCGGCGCTGGCAGGTGTTTTAATTACCGTTTCGGGCGTCACGGGGGGCTACCTCGCGGCCACTGCGATATACATCGTGTCGCTCTCTCTGAGCCAGATGTTGCTCCTGCCAGCGACAGCCCGCACCGTCTCCCGCGCACCGAAGCCGGCCGACATTGGCAGGGGCCTCAAGTACGTCGCAGGACATCGTGGACTGCTGGCAACCGTTGCCATCACCCTCGTTATGAATTTGACGGTGACACCGTATCGGCAGATGGTCCCGGTCGTGGCCAGGGACGTGCTGCACGTCGCCCCCGGACTCATGGGGCTGATCACGTCGGCCCACGGCCTGGGGGCGCTGGTGGGCTCGCTGGTCTTGGCCTCGGCGCCGGGTATCCGGTACCACGGCCGCGTGTATCTGGGTGGTTCGGCCCTCGCCTTAATCGCCGTGCTCGCGTTCTCGCTGTCACGGTCCTACGCGCTGTCGGTGCTCATCGTCCTGCTGGCCGGTTTCGGGAACGCCGGGTTCAATACCATGCAGATGTCCCTGGCGATGCTGCTGCCGAAGGACGGGATGCGCGGAATCGCGCTGGGCGCGGTGAGCCTGGGTGTAGGCGGCGGGCCTGTGGGGATGCTGATCACGGGTGGCGTTGCCACCGCAGTCGGTACGACAGGGGCGATCGGAATCAACGCGGGTTATGGTCTAGTGGCCATCGCACTGGTCGGCTCGCTGGCGCCTACGCTTAGACGGCGCATCGTCCCTGACACGCCTCTCTAGCAGGTCGCGGAAAGAGCCCTGAGGCAACTTGCCACGGCTCTCTTTAAGAAAAAGACAAGAAAATATGTTATATGAGCAGCACCCTCACACTCCCCGGCAAAGGGGCAAAGCCCCTCTGCACACCATTCCAACAGCCCTCTGAGGGAAGCTCTGGCCAGATAGGCGTGCAGTCCGGCCAAAGCCCCTCGTCACACCCCTTCAAACCGCGTTCTAGGGGAAGCTGACCAGGTAGGCGTGCAGTCCTGCCAACTCCTCGTCGTCGAGCCTCCCGATGAAGTCCCAGGGCATCTCTTCCTTGTCGAGGGCCCGTCCGGTTGGGTTCAGCCCGGTGCGGAGCGTCTCGATGAACTGTTCTACGCTCCAGTTCTTTACGACCCTGAGGGTCGGTCCCTTTGGAGATAGGCCCCCCGCGCCGCCCGACAGGTCTTCGCCGTGGCACTCGGTGCAGCCGATGAAATTGGCGATGTAGCGACCGTACTCTACCGTGGGGCCAATAGGAACCGATGCAACCGGACCGGACTCTGGCACGTCCTTTAGGGGCAGCATGCCAAGGGTCATCATGGCCAGGGCAAGCGGTGTCAGGGTGTTAACAGGCGTCTCATTCTGTACGGCGGGCTGGCTTCTGATAAACGCGACGATCGAGTGGATGTCGTCCTCGCTGATGGAGCTGAAGTCGAGAATGGACATCATGGTAGACAGGTGGCCGTTCCGGTTCGTGCCCTCTCTTATCACACGGACGATCTCGCCGTCGCTCCAATCTGCCAGCGACCCGGCGGGGGTCAGGTTTGGCGGGAACATCTTACCGAGTGGCATCGGGATATCTTCAAGGATGTTCTTCCCCCTGAGAGAGGAAGCTGGTCGTTCAGGGTGTGGCAGCCCGCGCAGGTGGCCGATGCGAGGTGTGCGCCGCGTGCGATCTGCTCTGGCGTGCCTGCGACGGATGCCTCGATCACATCGTTGCCCCGAGGCATATAGACCTTGAATGCGCCCATGACGATGACTGCTGTTACCAGCGCGATTACCAGGGTCAGGAACCCAGAGCCGACGACGCCTCCCCATTTGGCGAATGGATTGGCGATTCGCCAAGTTCGCCAGGTTAGCCATCCAAAGGCCGCAGAGATTCCTGCAAGTACGAGAATCTATATGATGTTAACGAGCACGCTCTACCTCTCGGTCTTCGGATGGGGGTCGAAATCCGGGACGAGCCCGGGGGGATAAAACTTTCCAAGTATAAGATTGCGGCTAATATAGCATCTGGTCGGGAGATGTGCATCGGGGTCCTAGGCGTCGGCAATTTTGGCGGTGAGGTCAGACCGAGTCGGCGATTTTGAGGCCGACCCAGACGGCAGCCAGGCCCAGGGTTATCTGTAGTGCGACGTTGGACAGGCCGATGAAAAATTCGCCGCGACGTATCAGCTCTACGGTCTCGAGTCCGAATGCGGAGTATGTCGTAAATCCGCCGAGGACACCGACAATTAGGAAAGCACGCGTGTCCACTCCGATGATGTTTCGCGTCGCCGCCAGCCCCGCTAGCACGCCGATCAATAGGCAGCCAACAACGTTCACAGCAAGGGTGCCGTAGGGAAAGGCCGGGTTGCCGGCCATGTCGTTCACCCACCGTCCAACTGCGTATCGCGACGACGCGCCGATCAGGCCGCCGACGCCAACAAATGCAAGGGTCAGCATGTTTTGGCTCCATTCCTCTCATCAAAGTAGCTAATTAACGTGACTCGCGAATTTGTCGTGCGCGACCTATGATAACAGCGCCATGCCTACAAACGTGCCACCACAATATCGCAAGGCGGAAGAACGGTTCCGGGAGGCCGTGACCGTCCAAGAGAAGATCGTCGCTCTGCAAGAGATGCTCACGATCATGCCCAAGCACAAGGGCACGGAGCACCTCAAGGCGCTACACAAGACGCGACTCTCAAAGCTCATGTCGGAGTTAGAGGATACGTCTGTCGGGGGAAAAGGCGGACATAACGAACCCTTCTCAATGCCCAAGGAGGGTGGGGGAAGGGCGACCCTCGTGGGGCTCACTAACTCGGGGAAGTCGCTGCTGCTGTCCCGTGCCACTGGGGCAAAATCCCAGGTCGGCGCGTATGCGCTGAGCACCCAGGAACCGATGCGCGGGATGCTGCCGTTCAAGGATGTGCTGATCCAACTCGTTGACACCCCACCTATCTCCAACCCCGCTACCCAGGGCCGGCTGTACGGGCTGCTGCGCAACACTGATGTTTTCGTCGTAGTGGTCGACTTGTCGATGGACCCGGTTGCTCAGGTGCTGGAGGTGGTAGCGCATCTAGAGCAGTGGGGATTCAGCTTGCTTGGCCGAGGTGAGGCGCGGGACGAGGACGACGAGTGGCGCGGAAAGCCGACTGTCGTTGTTGGTAATAAGGCCGACTTGCCCGAGGGCCTCGACGGATACGACGAGCTGGAGTCGAAGCTGGGCGATACCTATCCGGTGATTATGGCCAGTGCCGAGGAGGGGGTTGGCCTGGATGAGCTGGCCGCAGAGGTGTTCGCGGCGCTGGGCGTAATTCGCGTGTATACGAAGTCGCCGCGAGAAAAACTGGAAGAGGTTGTTCGCGAAAACCCCTTCGTCCTGCCGATAGGCAGCACGGTAGCCCTGGTGGCAGAGCAGGTTCACAAGGACCTGGGGCGACGCCTCAAGTACGCTGTACTGTGGGGACAGTCGGGGAAATTCGAGGCGCAACGGGTCGGGCCGCGCCACGAACTGGCTGATGAAGACATCGTGGAATTGCACTCCTAGGAGTCGCCAAGGCCTGTTCGAATCGCCCTTGCGCGGCTCGTTTCGAGTATGTAACATGCCGCCGATATCACTGCAAAGGATGAATTATGAACCCAGACGCCCCGATAAAGATCGGAAATGAGCGCCAGCTATTTCTTGATGACTTTTGGATGGCAGAGATGGACGGAGTAGTTCGCCGCCTCCACGAGCCGGAATTGAAGGAGCGCTCGATTAAGGGTGAGCACCCGTGGGAGGCTCGTCTTTCGGCTTACCACACGGCGTTCCACGATGGCGAGAAGTGGCGGATGTATTACCAGTGCGCAGGCGGTTCGACCACTGATCCAGGTGCGCTGAACCTGCAGGCATATGCCGAGAGCGACGATGGGATCACCTGGAACAAGCCGTTCTTGGGTCTAATCGAGGTTGACGGTTCCTCCGAGAATAACGTGGTCTACGCGGGGCCAGGCTCCGAGATGGCGGTGTTCCTCGACGAGAACCCGGAGGCCGCGGAGGACGAACGGTACAAGGCCGTAGTCAGGTCGCCGGTCGGGGAGGAGATGACGCGTGTCCTATACGCGATGGTCTCCGCCGACGGACTGTCGTGGCGACGCATGAGCGAGGATCCGGTCCTCACAGACGGCCCATTCGACTCACACAACGTCCCGTTTTGGGACAAAATATTACGCAAATATGTGATCTACGCCAGGGGTGCGGCGGGTTCGGGTGGTCCATTCAAGGGTGGCTACCGCTGGATCAGACGGGCCACCTCTGAGGACTTCCTGGAGTGGACTCCACTGGTGTCCATCGAGACCGGCGAAACGCCAGCCGAGCAGCTGTACACAAACGCGTACACTCCATATGACAGAGCGCCGGGTACTTATTTGATGTTCCCTTCGCGTCTCGTTCTGGAGCGATCTCCTGACCCGGAGTGGGAGCGCGATTTTGGTGGTGGGGTAAGCGACATTGTCTTCATGTCCAGCCGTGACGGCCTTAACTTCGATCGCAGCTTCAAAGAGGCGTGGATCCGGCCCGGGCCGGAGGAAGAAAACTGGCACGAGCGAGGCATCTACGTAGGCAGTGGAATCGTCCAGACAACGCCTGAAGAGATGTCGCTCTACAGTAGGCAGCACTCTCGACTGCCGACGACCCATCTTCGCCGCTATGCACTGCGAACCGATGGTTTCGTGTCGGTGAATGCAGGTTTTTCTGGGGGCGAGTTTGTTACCCGACCGCTCGTTTTTTCTGGCGGAGAACTGGAGATGAACTACTCGACGTCCGCAGTCGGGTCTGTGCAGGTCGAAATTCAGGATGTCGAGGGTCGCCCGGTGTCGGGATTCTCGCTGTCCGACGGCTCAGAAAAGTTCGGAGACGAGATCGAAGGCGTGTTCCGATGGGATAGCGAAGTGGACTTGAGCGGCCTGGCTGGTACTACAGTAAAATTGCGCTTCGTTCTGAAAGACGCTGACCTGTATGCATTCCGTTTCCGCGACGGTGAGGCTCGCTAGTCCTCCCAGTCCCGCAGCCGCTGTTCCAGCGCAGCCTTCGCTTCCTGGAATGGGCGTTCGAGGTAGGCCATGTGGTCGCCTTCGCCGTGGTGGTGAGTAATGGTTTCGGGGTCATGCTGTGTCGACACCTGGCGTATGTAGGTGAGCGAGCCTTCGATCGACGTGAGCATGTTGCGGGCGATTTCAGGGTCGAACATCGACCACTCGCCCCCGCATGCAACGTAGACAGGGGACGTGTGGGCGAAGATGCCGCGACGCCATGCGTCGAAGTGTACGCCGACGATATTGCTGGATGCAGAGTGCTCCTGGGACCATGAGGGAGGCTGGCTGCTGTTGAAATTGCCCTCCGTGTAGTACTCAGGCCCTCCGCACCTTGCGGCAATCCACGTGTGGCCATCGACCGCGATGTTCTCCGACAGCATCAGTCGTTTTGATCCCTCTTTGGAGTGTACGGAGGCTACAACGCGTCCTTCCTGAACGATCTCCAGCGAGTAGATCGGGAAGATGCTCTCGGCGATTGCCTCGACCTCCACGGTCCCTGGGCCAGGAATCTGCAGCGTGTCTCCAATGTCCTGGCCGTCGACCGTTAGTCGGATGATAGGGCCGCTGCTGGCGAAGGTCCTACCAGAGGCCACCGCCCTGCACCAGTTGTCGTAGTTGAAGCTCTGTCCCTCGGGGAGGCGGGCGTAGGTGCGTGACAGCCCGACCGTAACGTCGGCTGACATCTTGTCGGTTCCCCCGACCAGCGGTATCTGGTAGCCACTGTTTAATGTCTGGTAGTAACCCTTGTGGGCCTTCTCGTGCATCCTCACCATCTCCATGCCCTCGATACGGCCGGTGGCAATCAGCACGACGATCTCGCCGCTGAGGCCGCCGATATGGGGGGCGATAACGGTGCCGCCCTGGGCGTGGCACTGGTCCGCCCAGTCGCTCAGCGTCGCCTCCATCGTGCCACCAAGCTCGGCCTCGCCGGGGCCGTTGGTGCACCACGGCATTACAGGCTCCTTGAGGCCCCACAGGATCAGGTGGCCCATCGCGTGCTCACGGTTCTCCTGGCAGACGTACACGACGTTATCGCCGACCTGGGATACGGTTGGCCGTCCGGTGAAGTCCTCGGTGCTTGTGAACAGGTTGCCCCACTGGGACTGGAGCAAGTTTACGACGTTGAGGTCCTCGCCCTGGCCCTCCGTCAGCGCGCCCTGTGCCGAGAGGAAGTGCACGTGGGAGTCGCCGCTGTACCAGCGCTCCCGGTTCATGTGCACCCACCGTTTGATGCGTAGGGTCAGCTCTCGTTGGCCCGGCTCGATTGTGATGGTCGTACGGAGCGGCTCGTACTCGAATCCCCGGGCCACGTCGACGATCACCTCGCCCCTGGGGAGCCACCCCTGGCACTTGCCGTCGATGTAGGCATAGGTGATCTGGCCCAATCGAACATCGCCGCCTATGTCGAATATATCGGTTGCCAGGTTGGAGTTGACCTGGTTGTGGTGACCATATGGCTGGTACGGCACGCCCTCGGGAGAGCGGAAGTGGATGCGACAAGGGACAGGCTCGCCGGTGTCAGCGTCCAGTACCGTCGTGTGCACCCAGTTCTTGCCGTGCTCGGCCTGATCGACCGTGATGCGTGGCGTCTCGACGGTTCCTTCGGTCTGCACGTCACCCCAGTTGACCTGTCCAAGCGCTTCCCCATCCTGGCGAACCTGTACGGTCGATGACGGTGTCGCCGCTATATCAACATAGGCAGGCGACGAGCTGGTGTTCTGCTGCTGGCCCCAGCCCGCAAACGCGTCATCGAGAAACTCTGCTGCGGTGGCTTGTGGCAACGGGTGCACATATCCCGCCACGCCTCGGTCGATCTCGACGTCCAGATCGAATTTTTTCACGGCATTGTTTTCGTTGGTGAGGACGATCTTGGCGGGCTTCTTGCCGTCTCTTGAAATCGGATCCTCGTCCAGGTTGCCAAGGGTAATGCCTGCCACCAGAAAACGTGGTCCGCTAGGTACTATCTCGATGGACTCGATGGCGAGGTCAGGAGTCGGGTTTTGCCAGACCCAAAGTAGATACCAACGTGCGGATGATGTGGCCGTCTCCATCGCACGTCTGCCCGAGTCATTCCAGGAGCCCTCGTGTCTGGGGAAGAGGGTGTGAGCCTGGTCTATGAAAGCGGAGTAGGGCGTCCCGCCGCCTGTGGGCGAGCCGATCTCGAATCCGGCCCGAATCGGAATAGATATCCTCTCGCCGCCGGCAAGGTTGAACTTGTACGTCGCTACGAGCTCTCCAGGGGCCGGCACCTCGTCCTGCGTACGATGGGCGACCACGATCCGGCGAGCGAGCTTGCCCACAGGTACCGTAACCCCGGTATCTGGCGATTCCAATGCCAGGAGACACCTGTCGAGATTGTCCCCCATCTGGAACGGAAGGCCCCGAAGCAGGACAGTCCCAACCGGGGGCACGTCGTCACCTCCGACCATGTCAAGTCCAGCGTTGAACAGAGGGGACAGATCCAGAGGCTCGTAGTCTGGCATGAGGCTCCTTTCGGCGGGCGCGGGATGTGGTCGGCAGTATAGCACCGCTTCTTGGTAATCCAGCCGTTGGCTGTGTGGCAAGAGATGATGTAACGTCATTGGGCCTCCACCTCGTCGGTTGACAGTCGTGCATGCTGCACGTACCATCACCTCCGCCGCTTCCTTCCACCCTTTTCTAGACGGAGGCCAGGTACCCAATGAGCCCCCGCACTATGCCTAACGTCGTCTTCATCCTCGTGGACGATATGGGATATGGCGACTTCAGTGCCTTCAACGACGGACGGTCGAGCACGCTGACCCTCGATGCCCTGATGGCCGAGGGGACCTGTCTTGCACAGCAGTACTCGGCCTCGCCGGTTTGCAATCCTTCCCGCGCCGCACTTCTGACCGGGCGGTATCCCCATCGGACTGGATCCATCGATACGCTTGAGTGGTGGGGTCTCGACCGGCTTGCACTTCGTGAGACCACGCTTGCCGAGGTCCTGAGCCGCGCTGGATACGCCACGAGTCACATAGGCAAATGGCACCTGGGCGCCTACGACGATCGCTATCATCCTCGGAATAGAGGGTACGACGAGGCCGTCTGTTTTCGAGGGGGGATGCATGACTACTGGGACTGGCGACTCGACCACCAGGACATCGTAAAGCGAGCAGACGGGCGCTATCTCACCGACGTTTGGACGGACGAGGCCGTTTCGTTTGTCGAGCGTCACGAAGCCGGCGGGCCGTTCTTCCTGAGCCTGAACTACAACGCACCCCATACTCCGCTTCAGGCACCTGAGGAGGACGTTGCGCCGTTCCTGGAGGGCGGCAGGTTCGACGAGGGGATCGCTACCCTGTATGGGATGATTCGGCGGATGGACTCGGGGGTCGCCAGGGTGCTCGATGCCCTCGATCGGACAGGCCAGAAGGACAACACGGTGGTCGTGTTCACCAGCGACAATGGTCCCCAATTCGGGACGGTGTCCACCGTCCATGGCGATGAGTGGGACATGACACGATTCAACTGCCAGTTCGCCGGTGCCAAGGGGACCACCTACGAGGGCGGCATCAGGGTGCCGGGCATCATTCGGTGGCCGGAGGGACTCGAGGGCGGTCGCACCGTCGACCACATGGTCCACTTCACGGACTGGTTCCCGACGCTGCTGTCCGCAATTGGCATCGTACCGCCGGAGGACGTCAAACTGGATGGCAAGGATGTTTGGCCGGTGTTGCAGGGGCGCAGTAACCAGGTCGAGACTAAGCGCTTCTGGCAGTGGAACCGCTTTGCGCCAGACATAACCTCAAACGCCGCCATGAGGGACGGTGATTGGAAACTCGTGAGGCCCAAAATCGGCGAAACGATGCGTATTCCAGACAACGACGATCTACGCGACTCGATGTTCAAGCCCGAGCGCTACATCGAGGGTGGCATCATTTCTGGGCCATATCCGGAGCGCGATGTACCTCCTCCCCCTCCAGCCGAGCTGTATGACCTGGCTAGCGACCCTCTCGAACGCCACGATCTCGCTGGAGAGCAGCCGGAGAGGACGCGTAGGATGTTGAGCGACCTGGAGACCTGGTTTGAGGATGTGGAGGCCGACCGCGCAACGATCGACGATGGGTGGCAGAGCGTCAGGGGGTAGCACATGGACATGATAATCACCGGCGGGACCGTGCTTACGATGGACCCGCAGGACCGCAGGGCCGAGGCGCTGGCAGTCAAGGGCGGGAAAATCGCCGCCGTTGGGTTTGCGGCCGAGATCATTGCTATGGCCGGGCCGTCTACCAGAGTGGTCTCATTGAATGGGCGGACTCTGACGCCTGGCTTTATTGATCCCCACAACCACTTTTCGATGACGACCTTCGAGCCGGTGTCGGTAGACTGCCGGATGCCGCCCTTGGACGGCATCCAGGGTGTGGTCGACGCCATCGCTGCTGCTGCGGCGGGCGCGCCGCCTGGGCAGTGGATATGGGGCCTCGGATTCGATCCGTCGACCTGGGGTGAGAAGCGACGTATCACGCGATGGGAACTGGATCAGGCCGCCCCGGACAACCCGGTCTGTATCATGGATTTTTCGTATCACGCGACCTATACGAATTCGGCGGCCCTGAAGCTCGCGGGCATCGACCGCAACACGCCGGATCCCTACAGAGGCATGATCGTTCGGGACAGCCATGGTGAGCCGGAGGGCACGCTGTGGGAACGGGCGATGAACCCGGTGCACCGCATGACGATGCGCGCCCACATCGAGCAGTACGGCGAGGATGCGGTGGCCGATCTGGTGTACCGAAATGCAATGCGGCACCTGTCCAATGGCATCACGAGCGTGGGGGATGCCCTGGTAATGCCAGAGAGCGCGGCGATGTACCGGCTCTCGGATGCTCGTGGCAAGCTGCCCATCATGATGCATCAGATGCGCGGCGGCGATCACTTCTACGATGCGCCGGATAAGGCGTCGAAGGGCGGATTCCCGGACGACAACGTGTCGGACCGGCTGCGTGGTGGAGTAATGAAGATATTCATGGACCCGGTGTATCCGGACTACGCCAAGATCAAGCACTACCACGATGGCCACACCGAGCAGGTCGGCGCTAGGAACTACGACCAGGACGAGGCCGACTCGTTGGTGCTGGATGCTCATAGCCGTGGTTTGCAGGTGGCCATCCACTGTATCGGCGAATGGGCGATTGATCAGGGGCTAAATGCCATCGAGCGTGCACTACGAGAGCACCCGGCCTCCGATCCCCGCTTTCGGATTGAGCATCTTACGTTCCCGTCACGGGCGCAGATCAAGCGAGCCGCGTCCATGGGAGTGATCGTCTCGCAGCAGCCAACGTTCCTCCATACCATCGGCGACCTGCTCAAGGACGTGGTAACCGACATGGGTATCGATGCCCCGCTACTGCCACTGCGGACGATGCTTGACGAGGGGGTCACTCTGGCGGCGGGCTCAGACTTCCCGTGCTCTCCGCTGTCTCCGATTCTAGGCCTTGGGACGATGGTCTCCAGATCGATGCAGGGCGACGGGCACACCATCGATGCAGAGGAGGCCGTATCTCCAATGGAGGCGCTGCGGATGTACACGATGGGATCGGCCTACGCGATGTTCCGAGACGGCGAGGTCGGTTCAATAGAGGTGGGCAAGCGGGCAGACATGGTGGTGCTGAGTCATGACCCCACGGCGGTCACACCCGAATTCATCAAGGACATCAGGGTCCAGCAGACCTACGTCGACGGCAAGCTGCTCTACGAAGGGATCTAGCGCTACGCTACGTTGGAGAGGGCTCGCGCCCAAGGACCTCCGGCACAGATCTCTATGATGATCACCTGGGCACAATCATCACTGTGTCTTCCTTCCAACTATGAATCTATACGGACACAAGCGGAAGTCCGAATCACAGACCGAATTGCAGGAGACCTCACATGAGTAGCATGACGCATCCCTACATCCCCAACTCCGCCCCAGAGGCGCGCCGCAAGGCGCTGGAGGCAATCGGGGTCGACGACATCGAGGATCTATACGCCGCAATCCCTGAGCGACTGCGCCTACGAAAGGACCTCGACCTGCCGGACGCAATCCGTTCTGAGCAGGGGCTTAGGCGTCATGTTGAGCGCATCCTGTCGAGCAACCGGGGTACGCGGGACTATCTGAGCTTTCTGGGCGGGGGCTGTTGGGAGCACTACGTACCGGCTGTGTGCGACGAGATCAACTCTCGTGGTGAGTTCCTGACCGCATACGGCGGCCAGAACTACTCTGACCACGGCAAATACCAGGCGCTGTTCGAGTTCCAGAGTCTGATGGGCGAGCTGGTAGGCATGGATGTTGTCTCAGCACCGACCTACGACTGGGCGGGCGCGGCCGCCAGCGCACTGCTGATGGCGTGCAGGGTCACCGGCAGGTCGAAAGCTCTCGTGCCGGAGGCCATCTCGGCGGAAAAACTGGCTCAGATCCGCAATTTTGCTCGGCCCGCCGCGACTATCGAGACGGTGCGTTACGACCGGGATACGGGTGCTCTAGATCTGGACGACCTGCGCTCCAAGGTAGATAGTCAAACCGCCGCCGTGTACTTCGAAAATCCATCGTATCTGGGGTTCATCGAGGGTGGTGGGGCAGCGATCTCAGAGATCGCTCACGAGGCCGGAGCAATGAGCATCGTTGGCGTCGATCCGTCATCGCTAGGGGTGCTATCGCCGCCGTCGGAATATGGCGCAGATATCGTGTGCGGAGAGATTCAGCCCTTGGGCATGCACATGCAGGCCGGGGGCGGACTCGGCGGGTTTATCGCCAGTCGCGACGACGAGCAGTTAGTGGCCGAGTACCCAACCTATCTCGTGAGTCTCGGGGCTCCTGAGGAGGGCGGAGGTTGGGGATTTGGGGTATCGACCTTCGAGCGCACATCGTACGAAAAACGCGAGAGTTCGCCCGATTACTATGGCACGACCCAGTGGCTGTGGGGAATCACCGCCGCGGTGTATCTCTCGCTAATGGGTCCCAGAGGTATGGAGGAGCTTGGCGAAGGACTGATGCAGCGCTCGCTCTACACAATGCGTCAGCTCGACTCCATCGACGGTGTAAAGTGCCCGGTGTTCGCGTCGGCGTCGGTAAAGGAGTTTGTCGTGAACTTCGACGACACGGGGAAGACGGTGCAAGAAATCAACGCAGCTCTCCTGGACCGGGGCATATTCGGTGGCAAGGATCTTACAAAAGAGCTGCCTGAGCTGGGTCAGAGTGCCCTATATTGCGTTACAGAGGTCCACACCAAGGACGACCTCCACACCCTTGCCGACTCCGTGAGGGAGGTGCTGTCATGAGTCCCCAGGGAAGCGGGTACCACGCCGCGCGCTGGAACGAGCCCCTGATAACCGAGATGGGCGGCGACGGGCAGCGAGGGATCCTGCCGCCGGAGGTCGAAGAGAAGATAGCGTCCGCCACGTCCGATGCGTTGGACGCTATTCCGGCTCACATGCGTCGGAAGACCTCGCCCGCACTACCGGAACTGTCGCAATCACAGGTGCTGCGGCACTTCGTCCGCCTTTCGCAGATGACCCTGGGCGCGGACGTGACGCCGGACATGTCGTCGGGCACGTGCACGATGAAGTACAGCCCCAAGGTCAACGACGCCCTGGTCAGGTTGCCTGCCGTCGCCGACGCACACCCGCTCCAGGATGCCCTCACACTGCAGGGGACTTTGGAGGTCCTGCACCGGTTCGGGAAGATCATGGGCGAGATATCCGGGATGGACGAGTTCAGCTTCCAGGCCGGTAGCGGCGCACAGGGGATCTACGTCAACGCGTGCATCATCCGGGCCTACCACGAGTCGAGAGGGGAGGGCGGGCTGCGTGACGAGATTATCACGACAGCCTTTTCGCATCCTTCTGACGCCGCCACTCCTTCTGTTGCCGGGTACAAGGTGATCACGCTGATGCCTGGGCCGAAGGGCTATCCGGAGTTGGACGCGCTGAAGGCGGCGCTGTCGGACCGCACGGCGGGTCTGATGCTGACCAACCCCGAGGACACGGGCCTGTTCAATCCCGAAATCGACGAGTTCGTGAGGCTCGTCCACGAGGCCGGCGGCCTGTGCGCCTACGATCAGGCCAACGCCAACGGGCTGCTGGGTATCACACGGGCGGCCGACACCGGTTTCGACATGTGCCAGTTCAACCTCCACAAGACCTTCTCCGCGCCCCACTCGGCGATAGGGCAGGGGTGCGGCGCTGTGGGTGTAACCAAAGAGCTGGCGCGGTTCCTGCCTGCGCCCGTGGTGACATTCGACGGTGACAGTTACGACCTCGACTATGGCCGGCCGGACAGCATCGGCAAGGTTCGGAGTTTCCTGGGCAACGTGCAGACCGTGATCCGGGCCTACGCGTGGGTCATGAGCCTGGGAGCGGAGGGGCTGAGGATGGTGGCCGAGACGGCGGTGCTCAACAACAACTACCTTGCGGAGAAGCTGTCGGGCGTGCGTGGTGTGAGCCTGCCGTTCCCCGGCTCAGATCGTAGGCTGGAGCAAGTGCGGTACTCCTGGGAGCAGCTGGCTAAGGATACCGGGGTCAGCACGACGGACCTATCGAGACGAATCACCGACTACGGCCTGGCCAACTTCATGGAGAGCCACGCACCCAGGCTGGTGCCCGAGCCCTTCACACTGGAGCCGACCGAGTCGTACACGCTGGAGGAGCTAGACGAGTACGCGGCAGTGTTCGAGGAGATGTCCCGGGAGGCATACGAAGCGCCAGAAATGGTGACGAGCGCGCCCCACAAGGCGGCGACCGCCAAACGGGACGATCCGCCCTTCAACGACCCGAAGCAGTGGGCGATGACGTGGAGGGCGCACCGCCGGAAAAATTTGAATACGTAGTTGAGTCGCGCTGGCGCTTGTTATCACATTCTGGTTGGGTAACTATCAAGAGGAGGCCCCATGTGAGCCCAGCAACAAGCGCTGATGAGCACGGTACTCTGCCGCTCGTAGCAAAAGTCGATTGCGTTATGTTTTACGTGGCGGACCTTGATGCTGGCCTAGAGTTCTATCGTGACCAGCTAGGACACCAGCTTTTGTGGCGCACGGACACGGCGGTCGGTCTTGGGATGTCTGGTAGCGATGCCGAGATTGTGCTGCAGGTGGAGCGGGAAGGTCAGGAAACCGACCTCAAGGTTGACTCGGCAGATGCTGCGGCCGCGCGTATCGAAAGTGCCGGCGGCAAGGTGATCGTTCCACCCTTTGACATCCGGATCGGTCGCGGCGTTGTCGTCGAAGATCCATGGGGCAACCGCATGGTGCTGATCGATTCTTCCAAAGGGCGACTACTGACCGACGAGAGCGGCGAGGTTACTGGTGTTGGGTGAGCGGCTGTGATCTAACGTCACGAAGCCCGGTCACATTTTGAGGCGATTCCGGATCAGGAGGTGCTATCTGGACCGCCGGGGCATCCTTGAGCCAGCCTAGCTCGCTTGTACCTTGACGAAGTGGATGTTTTGCACTCGATCCGTGCTGCAAGTGAATCCGGTGATTCTGTTGTCCTCGTCGCGAACAAAATGAGCGTCGGCTAGCATTAGCTTGAATTGGTTGCCGCGTAGGTTGATGGGTTCCTCGTCTCCGTCGGCGTGTCTCAGGTAGATTTCGGTGCCCTTGAGGACCAGTTGGAGGGTTGCCTGCAACTCGTCGTTGGAGTACTCGCCGACGAACTCCTGCAGGCGAAACTTGTCCTCCAGGTAGATGTCGGCAATTTGCCGGGTGAGCCGGGTGGCCGAAATGGTGTCCAGGTTGGTTAGGCAGATAGCGGTGAAATGCTGCTCTGGAAAGCGAATCATGTCGGTCCGGATGCCAGTCCATTCACCGGCGTGGCGGGTATTTTCGAGCCCCTTGTACTGACCACGGAGCAGACCGAAAGCGTAGTTGGTTTCCTCTCCTGTACTTAGAATCCCACGGCTGGATATCACTTCGGGAAAGCCGCTCCCGCCTATTTTGCTGTCGTAGAAGTTTTGGTCCCAGAGGAACAGGTCCCCCAGCGTGGTGACAAGCGCGCCGTGGCCTTTGACCTTGAAGTTGGTCGGATCCTCCTCGAAACTCCCATCGGACTTGGGCGAATAGCCCTTCACCCGGTGAATGTTATTTGGCCGATCTCGGTCGAGCATGTAGGAGTCGTTCATGCCCAGTGGTCGGAATATGTGTGCATCAACGAAATCACCGAACGAAGAGCCGCTCACGCGCTCGATGATCTCTGCCAATAGCACGTAGCCAGAGTTGCCGTAGACGTGTCTCGCCCCGGGATCGGAGTTGAGGGATTTCTGCCGCATGATGATCTGGAGTGCGTCCGCGTGACTGAAATGGTCTCTAAAGTCTTTGCCGGCGAGCACCACAAGATGGATGTAGTCTCGGAGTCCGCTGGTGTGGTGCACTAGGTGTCGGATTCTAATGGAGACGCCGTAGTCTGGAAACTCCGGCAGATGTTTGCGGATGTCGTCGTCCAGGACGATGACACCCTTTTGCACGAGTAGCGCGATGCTGGCAGCGGTGAACTGCTTCCCGATGGACTGGACGTTGAACGCTGACTTCGGCGTCATCGGCGACTTGGTGACCATGTCGGCCATTCCGTAGGCGCGGACGAAAGCCAACTCGCCCTCCTGGATGACGCCGACGACGCATCCCGGCGAATCGGGTGTATCCCACTCCTCAAACAGCTTGTCCACTCTGTCGGTTTGACTACTCATAGCAGCGCGAGTCTACGCAAATCCTCCGTCACTCTTTAATTTGCCGCACGGACCTCGTCGTTCGTTTCGCGTTCTCACACTTGTCCCAGCTACGGGTTCGGCGCCCGCATGATGATGTTGTCGGCGCTCTCTTTTTCCCAAACCTCGGAGTAGGCTGTTGCTTGCCACTTACGGAGAGGGGAGCCAGGGGGCTTGTTGGTGGGGTCGAGCAGCTCATTGCGGTCGAGGCCCCTGGGCTTGGTCAGCCATTGCTTTTCGGAGTCGGAAGGGTCGACCTCGCGCCGTAGTATGAACTCCACGTAGTCCGAGGAGGTGAAGGCGACGTGGGCCAGGAAGACCCGCGATACGTTCTTGCCGTCCCAGGTTTCGAGGTCGGGCACGATCACGGGACCGGTGCAGACCTGGTACTCGGCGTCGACGGGGTTCACATTGATCAGGTTCACCGGATATTCGACGGCGATCGAAAAGCCCCTTTTCGCGTCCCTGTAGGTCGAGCGAGCCGTCATCAGATCATTGGCCAGCGTCGCCTCGATGATCTCGGCGGGATCAGCTGTGGTAGAGGCGTTGTCGTAGTGGCGGATGTCCAGCTTGTGGCTTTTAAAGTCCTCAGCGAGCGACGAGTTTTTGATCTCCTCGACCTCGTCGCTTGGCCTGTTGGCGATGGTCACGGTGCGCTCACGATTGAAGGCATATCGGAACTGGTTGCCGGGTACCTGGAACAGGTTACGCTGCGCAATGGTGTACTCTGCGCGGCACGGCGCGTTCATGAACATCTCCGACACATGGCCGGTCGCCTCATCGGTGATGGTGCAGACCGCTTCCAGGCTCATTCGAACGTGGATTACCACTCCGGACTTGCTGACCAGCCCTCCCGGGTACTTATAGTGAGGGTCGGGCTCCGTTGGGCGGCCCTCCCATGAGAACGTAGAGGCGTGGAAATTTATCATGATTATGGATTCGCCACTCGCATGATGACGTTGTCAGCGTTCTCTTTCTCCCATACCTCTGAGTAGGCGTTGGCCTGCCATCTTCGGGGCGGGTAGTCATCGGGCTTGTTGGCGGGGTCATGGAGCTCATTTCGGTCCATGCCATAGGGCTGCGCTAGCCATGCCTTCTCAGAGTCGGAGGCCTCGATCTCGCGCCGGAGAATGAACTCGACATAATCAGAGGCGGTAAAGGCGACGTGAGCCAGGAACACTCGCGTTACGCTTTTCCCGTCCCAGGTTTCGAGATCGGGCACGATGACCGGGCCGGTGCAGACCTGATATTCGCCGTCCACTGGGTTCACGTTGATTAGGTTCACCGGATACTCGACTGCTATGGACAGGCCCCGTTCCGTGTCCTTGTAGGTCGAGCGGGCGCTCATCAGATCGTTGGCCAGCGTCATGTCGATGATCTCGGTGGGGTCGGCCGTTGTCGTGACGTCTTTGCGCTTGCGGATATCGATTTTGTGGTTCGTGTGGTGTGCATCGAGGTTCCTGGTCTTGGCGGCCTCCACTTCGTTGCTCGGCCTGTTGGCGATGTCCAGCGAGTGTTCGCGGCTGAAGGCCATGCGGAACTCGTTGCTGGGCACCTGGAACAGGTTCCGTTTCGCGATGGTGTACTCTGCGCGACACGGTGCGCCCATGAACATCTCCGAGACGTGGCCGGTCGCCTCGTCCGTGATGGTGCAGGCTGCTTCGAGGCTGAACCTGACGTGCAGGACCTCGCCTGCTTGGCTGACGAGTCCGCCAGGCCACTTGTAGTGCGGATCAGGCTTCGCCGGAGGGGCTTCCCATGTGTAGGTAGAGGCGGGGAAATTGATCATATTGAATACGCTCCTGTGGGTTTGGGCGCGGGCATCATAGCATATGGCCTGTGACAGGTCAGGATGCGGTCTAGCCTATAGATTGACGCGCCGGATGTCGCTGATGGCCTCCGCCAGCTCACGTTCGAAATTGGGAGGGTGAGGCGAAATTAACATTACCGATATCCATGTACTTTCAACAAGGATGCCTGCATCGGCTGCGGCCATGGTTCAGGTCGACACGGTGAGGGCATCGTGGAGGTGGGGGCGACTTCGGCACCGGCGCTGGCGATTGCGGCACTGGCGCAGTCTGGGCCGGAGTCTGTGCGGACAGTCTTAGCAGGTAGTGACCCAACGAACATCGATGAGGCCTGGCGTTTCATGTTCACCAGCGGACTACCTGCTAATGAAGACCCCAGACGCCCGCTGCCGTGCCGCCCAATAGCTGGTCCTTCTCAGGTGTGGTTAGCCAGTCGTAGCCGTCGCGCACGAGGCGCAGTTCGTCGGCCAAGGTGGGCCAGCTGTACCTTTCACGAAGGCTGCCGGGATACCCGGTGCCCCACATCATTCGGTCTGCGCCAAATGCGTCGTGTACCTGCTTGATGTACGGAATCACATCGCTGTATGGGAATTGCTCGTTGCTTCGGCGCTGCACGTCCGAGATTTTTACGCAAATATTCGGAAAACGAGCCAGGTCGATAACCGGTTTATGGGACGCAAATCCTGGAGACTCATCGACCTGAGGGTACGCGAGGTGATCGACGATAAGCGGCACGGAGGGGTGTTTCTGTGCGATGGTCGCGATCTGCGGGGCGTGCTCGGGAAACATGTGAAACTGGACGACGGCTCCCAACTCGTCGATGGCGTCCCACATGGCGGTGTTGGCCTCGGAGACCAGGACCGGCTTGTCGTAGTACATGGGGTGGAACCTGAACCCGGCCATGCCGCGATCGTTCATCCAGTACCTGATTTGCGAGGCATTGTCAGGTGCCAGCGGGTCGACGAGGCCCATGCTGACGAATTGGTCAGGGTGTTGCACTGCCGAATCGGCGACGTAGCCATTATCCCAGGTGGAAAAGCTGGTCTGGACGATCACGGTCTTGTCGACGCCGTTGGCGTCCATGTCAGCCAGCAGCTCTTCCGCAGAGCCGGGCTCGGTCGGGAGCCTGATCGGCTTCGGAGAGGTCTGGCCGACAGGCGCGATCGGCGGCAACTCCCACACGTGCACATGGGTATCGACGACGAGAGATAAGGGACTTGTCACGGGCGATTCCCTGAATGTGATGCGGCACTCTCCTCGTCAGTACATGCTGTCCGCGGTCGTGGAGTAGCAGTACTGGGATGTTGTCAGGTAGTGGAACAGCGCGTCTTGTGCCTCCGGAGTACCTATGCGCCAGAGGGCGTGAGCTGCCTTGCCTCGAACGTAACGGTCATGGTCGCCCAGGGCTGCCGTCAGTTCGGGCGTGGCGTCTTTCGCCCTCGAGCCAATACGGGCCAGCGCGATGGCCGCGTTGCGTCGTAGGAACTCGTCCTCATGGGATAGGATCCCGGCAAGGGCTGCAACGCCGTCTGAGGTCAGCTGACTTGTCGTGCCCAGGGCCTCGGCCGCATGCCTTCGTACCATTTCAGAGCTATCGCTAAGCGCGTGTTTCAATTGGGGCACCGCGTCGCTGGCTGGCAGGCCGATGTCGGCGAGAGTCTCGATTGCTGCGCTGCGGGTGTGTTCGTTGGAGTCTCGCGCTATCTCGATTAGGGCCGGCACGGCAGGGGCTCCTATGGCGGTGAGGGCGTAAGTCGCGTTCCTGCGTACGGCCTCCGAGTCGTGTCGCAACGTATCGATCAGCGCAGGGACTGCGGGCTCTCCAATTGTGCCTAAGGCGTACGCCGCGTCCAAACAGGTTGCTTCGTCGTCAATCTGCATATCCTTGATCAGGTCCGGGATAGAGCCTGGCCCACCTGCGTTGCGCCCATTGGTGGCGCCGCGATGCCACTGCCACATATGGCTCCACATCGCATCGTGGCCGCCGTCGCTCTCGGAAACCCAATCTGCATCATGGTTGTCCCAACTCGGGGCTTGCGGCTCCTCCATCCTGGTAAACATGAACTTCATCATGTAGCGCTTCTTGTCGCTGGAGTTGCCTATCCCTCGGTGCCAGATGTCATAGTGAACGATGAGCACGGTGCCAGCGTCGACGGCCATCGGCACTTCGCCTTCCGTCCCCTCGATCCTCTCGCGGACCCCGATCGGACCCTTGAGCCAGTTGTAGTAGTGAGTCCCAGGGATGACGCCTGTTGGGCCCATATCTACGGTAGTGTCCTGGGGGTAGTACATTGCCAGGATCCACCGGGTGTGGTGCCTACGCCTGGTGAAGGAGTCCTTGTGTATCTGCTGACCCTCAGAGTTGGGCGGGCGGTAGTGGCAGTGACGATGCGGGTGCATGAAGTAGTTATCGCCGAGCACACCGGCTAGAGCGCCGTCCACGGCGGGGTCGTCGAACACGTTGCGTACCTCGGGAATCCGTGCCATGAGATTGTTACCCGGATTGCCGTCGGTCCCGAACAGCGCTTCGGCCTTGTCCCAGATGTCCTGATTGGCCTCGGCGGAGAGACCGGTCTTGATCGCCAGGAAGCCGTTGCGTATGAAGCCTCTCATTTGGTCGTCGCTGAGTCTGATCATGGTCATGTCGTTGCTCCTATCTATGAACGTGGGTTTCGTAGTAATGGGGACTACACGTCTCGGAAGCGAAAAGCGTATAGGTCGGCGTCCTTGAGGACGAAGCGCAGGTGCACGGTGGTGCCAGCCAATCCGACCGGACTTCCGTCGTTAAGCCAATTGTAGACGCCGTCGATCTCGTCCCCGAACTTCTCGGGCGCATCCGCGAGCGAGAGTCCAGGCAAGGGGCGGCCCTCACCATCCTGAACTTCCACCCGTACGGAACCGACGGCCGATGTCGAGTAGTTCAGCTCCAGTTCGGATCCGGAGAACACGAAGGGGCGCGTGGTGAACTCACCGGCGCCGTATCCCGCGTTTACCGACACGAATCCATCGGTTCGCAGCGTGTAGCGATTGATGCGGGCGCTGGGGTAGCGTAGATGCTCGCTGACAAAAAGGCTCAACTCTTCGGGGGAGGTCTGGAGGATGCCGGTCTCCATGTAGATACCACGCTCGTGCCAGTTTTCCTGGTCCAGTCCCGGGCGCAGGAAGGCTCCAATAAAACTGCGGTCGAAGTTGAGGCCATCGCGGCTGGACATGAAGGCGATGTCGTTGACGCCTGCCCCGAATGCCCAATCTGGGTCCGGCGTGCGGTCCACTACGAAGCGCGAGGGGAACATCAAATATGTGCCAGGCGCACGTTGGTATTGGACGCAGGAGTTGGTGTACATATGTTCGTATTGAGCTTCCCCAGGGTCCACGTCCTCCAGGGGGCTCCAGTTGAGGAAGTCATTGGATGTCGCCCGGCGAATCCATCTTACGCCGCCGAAGAAGTTCCCGGAACCCGCGACACCGCGGGTGTAGATGACGTATTCTTCGCGCCACGTGTCCCAGAATGGGAGATTTAGGGTGTCGAAAGGCCCGTCAGTCAGGACCGGCTCCTCTCGGATTTTGCTCCAGTGAATGCCGTCGGGCGAGCCTAGCGCGAGCAGGACTTTGCCCTCGCGTATGATCGCCTTATATTTTTCTGCGTCCGAGGCCAACGGATTGGCGTCCCGGAACGGAGCGAGATTGATGCCCGGACCCGTCCATACCAGGTTATTTCTGGTCGAGCCGTGGAAGTCCCTCTCCCCGACTTCTGGTTTTTTCCAGTGGATGCCGTCATCGCTTACCGCGTAGCCGGTGATTGAGTCGTTATCGCTCTCCCCGACGGCGGTGTCGCACCGATACCACCCGCGATAACCCTCCCCGTCTGGGAATGTGACCAGGTAGGAGACTCCCCTCTCTTCCCATGGATTATCTGCCGCAATAGCGATCTCGCGTCGCACTGGACTGTGTAGTTTTCGCTCGACGCCTCTACTTTCGGCGACCCAATAGTCGTCGACGAACAGCTGGCGGTCGGTTCCGATGTGATCCGGCGCTTGGGTGCTCATACTGCATCCTTGTGTTGGTGTAGGCGCATCTTGCAGCCCTGGATTGCGTCTATAGGCCGCTCATGAACTGGAATATGTCATCGTTGCGTCCTGGAAGTACCTCGTGCCCAAAATCGGGATACACGCGGAGCTCCTTTTCAGAGCGAATCTTGTTGTATGCGGCGAACTGGGTTGATGGTGGGCAGACAGTGTCCATCAGTCCCACCGTCATCATGACCTTGCCTTTGATGCGAGAGACCAGGTGCTGTATGTCGATATAGCCGAGCCGAGTGAACGCCTCGTCTTCCCGCTCGTGGAGTGGGTCGAAGGAGCGGAAGTAGGTCTGGAGCTCGAGGTAGGCGTCCTTGGCCTGGTCCATCTCCCAGACACGTTTGTAGTCGGACAGGAATGGGTATACGGGCGCAACGCGCTTGATCTCCGGAACTAGGGAGGCGCAGGCAAGGGTCAGCCCGCCGCCCTGGCTGCTTCCGGTCGCCCCGACGCGACTAGCATCTACCTCGGGCATGTCCATGACTATCCTAGTGAGTTGGGCTGTGTCCAGGAATATCTGGCGGAATAACAGCTTCTCCGGCGAGTCGCTAAGACCGCGCACGATGTGACCGTGCAGGGTGCCGCCCTTGACGCTACCGCTATCTTCTGACAGGCCACCCTGGCCCCTGCAGTCGAGGGCCGCTACGGTGTATCCGGCAGAGGCGAGACCGAGATGGGCGCTCCACTCGCCAGAGTTGCCGGCGTAGCCGTGGAACACCACGACGGCGGGGTGCGGCCCTTTGGCCTCCCGCGGTTTGAGGACTTTGGCATGGACTCTGGCGCCCCCTACGCCGGTGAAATACATGTCGAAGCACTCTATTGCTGGTGTCTGGAATGACGAGGGGATCAGCTCAATCGCAGGGTCTATCGCGCTCATCTCGCTGAGGCCCTTCTCCCAGAATGCGTCATGGTCTTTGGCCCTCGGGTTGATGCCCTCGTAGGTCTGCAGCTCTTCCCAGGACATGTCGAATAGCAGTGGCATTTACGGGTCCTCCATGTGATGTGCGCGTCGTTCCTCGGCAATTTACCACAGAGTTTGTGCTGATGGGCGCTCTCCGCGGCCTTTCCCTCGTCTAGATGGCGTACTACAATCTACCGCGACTCTGCGGTGGTAGGCCCGGGGTCATTTCAGCTTATATGGCAAAGTGAGGAGAATATAGTGGGCATCGATATCGGTTCGCGGCTTGAGTTGTTTGTCGACGACTATTTGATTGACCGCCTCGACGGGGCCGAGTTGAGGATGCACCAGCCGTCTCCCCAGGGTGTCGCTCTACGGCTCGACGAGCCTTGGGAGGGTAACTCGTGCAACTACTTCACCGTCTTCCAGGATGGGGACATCTATCGGATGTACTACCGGGCGTTGGACATTGATTTCTCGAACAAGGAGTACATGAACCACCCGGAGGTGATCTGCTACGCGGAGAGTCGGGACGGCGTGAATTGGGAAAAGCCGTCACTGGGCCTGGTCGAGTACGAGGGATCCAGTGATAACAACATCATTCTGGACGGGCCCAGGACCGAGAGCTTCACGCCATTCCGAGATGGTAACCCGGCATGCGAGCCCGACGCAATCTACAAGGCGGTCGCGGTGGGCGGAAGGGCCTTGTGGGCGTACAAATCGGCTGATGGCATCCGATGGTCCCTGATGAAGGACGAGCCGATCATCACAGACGGGAAATTTGATTCACAGAACCTGGTCTTCTGGGATTCGGTGCGCGATGAATACCGCGAATATCATCGCGGGTTTCGGCCTGGCAAGGATGGGAGAGGCAACAGTAACGGCCGCGATATCATGACGGCGACAACCGATAACTTCTTGGAGTGGCCGGCGCCGGAGTGGCTGGGATATTCACCCGGACGCGTCAGCGAACTGTACACCAATGGGATCCTGCCCTACTATCGTGCGCCACACATTTTCGCCGGGTTTCCGACGCGGTACGTTGACCGTGGATGGACCGAGTCGACATTGGCGTTGCCACAGCTTGAGTATCGGCGGACCAGGGCCACCTGGATAGATCGCGCGGGTTCGGCAATCACGGACGGAATGTTCATGACTAGCCGTGATGGGCTCAACTTTGATATGTGGCCCGAGTCCTTTATCAGGCCCGGTTTGAGGCTCAGGGACAACTGGTTCTACGGCGACAACTACCAGGGCTGGGGGATCCTGGAGACCGACTCTCCCATAGAAGGGGCGGACCGGGAGATGTCCGTGTTCTCAAACGAGGCCGCAGAGCAGCTGGACTCTGTTGAGAGGCTGCGCCGGTACACCTTGCGAATCGACGGATTTGTGTCGGTCAACGCGAGGATGGTCGGCGGAGAGCTGCTGACAAAACCTCTCATTTTCGACGGTACTGAGCTTGTGCTCAACTTCTCAACGGGGGCCGCCGGCGGCATTCAGGTTGAGGTGCAGGACGAGCGCGGTATCATAATCGACGGGTACTCGATGGACGATTGCGACGAGGTCTGGGGCGATGATCTGAGACGGGTTGTAACGTGGAAGAAGAGTGCGGACCTGTCGGCGTTGGCGGGACAGCCGGTCCGGCTTCGTTTCCGGCTCAAGGATGCCGACCTATACTCGATCCAGTTCAAGTAGGCGGGATAGCCTGCTACTCGAGTAGATCATCCTCCTGGCTGCGGTCGGCCAGTGACAAAGTCCAGCGAGTGGCCATGATGCTCGGCTTCTCCCCCGGCTTGTCGGTCTGATAGTAGACGCTGAGCATCTCGCCTGGAGACATCTCCACCGTAGATGGGTAGCCGAGATCGTCGCTACCGCCGTCGTCTCGTAGAACGATGGCGTGGCCGATGTCCCAGTTGCCGGATGAGTTGCCGCCGATCAGATTCTCGCGCACTCTCTGGTAGACGCACGCCCGCTGTCCGTACGGCTGCCGCCGGTAGCCGTAGGACGCGAGGCCGTCGCCGTTGCTCAGACGGAGCATGTGCGGGGGAAAGCCCCACATGTTGGACGGGTGCGGTCGCGTCCATGTCCGTCCGCCGTCAATGCTCTCGGACTGACGCATGTAGCGGTCGCGCGCATTGTCGCTCGGTCGGGTGTACCTAGCCAGACAGATCAGCGTGCCGTCCTCAAGCTCCATGACGTGGGGCTCGCACCAGTTGAATTCAGAGCCTTCTGCGGAAACCGGCATTACTGTGCCAATCTGATGCCACGACCTGCCCTCGTCTGTCGACTCCATGGCGACGATGGGCTCAGCCTTAGGTGGGCCTTCGCCCCCACGGAGGAAGTTGCCGATCAGTAGCAGCCGTCCGTCGGATAGCTCGATGGGACCGTGGGGGCTGGTCGCCGTTGAATCGACGGGCGGCTCCCAGGTCCTGCCCCCGTCAGCGGACCGCCTCGTCCAGGCACTGTGACCCAGTCCCTGGCGCTCGGCCTCGGGTCTTACGTGGTCGCAGTGTGCGGCCCAGGAGTCGATCTGTGCAGGAGGGTAGTGGCCGGACTCAATGTGTCGGCCAAGTTCTTTCCAGGTTGGATAGGTAAACCAGCTCACAACAAGGGTTCCAGACCTCATCGCCACGATGCCGGCGTCGCGGTCATCAATGAGAGAGTCGTTGACGGTCACGGGCTCGGACCACGTCGCGCCCATGTCGGTGCTTCGGACCAACTCTGTCTTGCCGTAGGGGCAGACGTGCTCCTCCCGATCACCTGAGAAGACGACGATCAGCTCGCCTGATGGCAACTGGGCAATGGTCGGCCAGCCCAGGTACTTGCCTGGCTCCTTGCAGACCACCTTGTGCGAGTGAATCGTAGCTTTTGTTGATGTGGGCGGACTTGCCACAATTCGCTCCTACTTATCTCGGTCCCTCAGGTCAAGCCATCGAACCTCGGCAGGCGTTAGCTCTACGTTCAGAGCTTCCAGAGATGTCGATGTCTCACGGGGCGACATTGGGCCGACGATCGGAAAGGTCGGGAAATGCTGGTGGAGAACGTAGGCGAGCGCGACGGCGGTTGCGGAGACGTCTTTCTGAGCGGCAAGTGACCGGGCCCGCTCGAGCCGCATGAAATTGTCGTTGCTATACCAGCACCTGGCGAGTTCGGCGTCCGACAGGTCTTCCGGAGCCGCGCGGCCTTCTGCGAAAAAGCCGCGAGCCTGACTTGACCAGGGGAACAAAGGCATCTGCTGGTCGGTGAGCCATTGGCGTGAGTCGGGATCAGACGCGGTGACGCATCCCTCCCAAGGCGGCTCCACCATTCGGGCCAGACTGAAGTTGTTGCTGAGCGCGGTGAAACCGACGAGACCGTTGCGCTTCGCGTAGTCATTCGCTTCCTGTACTCGCTTGGTGGTCCAGTTGGACCCGCCGAAGACCTTGATGCGGCCCGCGTTCCTGTGCTCGTTCAGCACGTCAACGAACTCGCCGACCGGAACATCCAGATTGTCGCGGTGCAGAAAGTACACCTCTACGGAGTCGGTCTTAAGGCGGTCGAGGCTCTCGAACAGTTCCTCTGTTACGGCCTCAGGGTAGCAATTTGGCGTGTGCGCGCCCTTGGTAATGAGCACGACCTCTTCGCGTAGGCCCCGACTCTGGATCCATTTGCCGAGTACCTCCTCGGCGTTCCCATAATGATTCGCGGTCTCGAAGCAGTTCCCGCCAAGGGCGAAATATTTGTCACATATCGGGGCGGCGAAGTCGAGGTCCCTGAATGCCAGAGATCCCATCACTACTCTTGAGATGTCCGATGAGATGCCTGGGACGCGGGAAAATTTCATTGGTTCCTTCCAGGTTTCGCACCGCTACTAGGCGCAGGCTGGATCGTCTGACGACCAGCGGTTGTAGCCGGGGTCGTTCTCCCGGGCCAATTGCTCACGGGTGTCGCGCCACAGTTGAGCCCATGTCTCGGCGTCGTTCAATTCCGTTTCTGGTTGCGCCTCGCTGCGAGCAACGAACCCTGGGAACGCCACTCGTCCGGAGGGCTGTCCCACGGGGTTGTATCGCAGATCGAGACTCCAGCGGATGCGGTCGCTCTTGTTGGGCAGCGACCCGTGGCAGGTTAGACGGTGCATGAACAGCGCGCTGCCGCGTCGTAATGGCACAGTGATGGCGTCTCCCTTGCGGAAGAGATGGTCGGGGATGTGAATGCCTGCGGCGAGAGTCGCGGTTCCACCGGGACAGTGCTGGTTCAGCCCTTCACGGTGACTTCGTGGAACCAGATGGAGGCATCCGGAGTCCTCGTCGGCGTCCCATACGGGGAACCAGACTGTAAGGATGTCCGTGTCGTCTGCCTCCTCTGTGACTACCCCATTGTCCTGATGCCACGGGGTGGCACCAAGTTGCAATTGTCCCGTGTCCGGGTTTGTCGGCGTGAGGGCTTCAGGGGGTTTGATTCGGACGTGTTGAGTGGGATTGGAGTAGATTTCGGGGCCAATGATGGACTCGACCGCGTCCAAGAGCACCGGCGACGTTAGTGCGTTGAAGACTGCCGGGCCGTGAGACATGGGGGTGTCATAGGTCACGTTCTTCTGAGGAAGAGAGAAGTCGAAGTACTGGGAGTGGACTTTTCCGCTCTCCTGGTAGATTCGGGTCAGGCGGTCCCCGAAGGGCATATTCTCGTAGGTTGAGGTGATTGCGCTATCATCGTACAGTTCTGTCGCGAGACTATCGAGTATCGTACCGAACTCGGCCTCCAGTGGGTCCAGGACCTCCTCGGGGTCCAGGAGGTCCTCCACGACTACATAACCTTCCCGGTGGAAGTGCTCGAGCTGTTCTGCACTGAGGCGTGTCATTGGGGGCCTCCTCGTCTAGTCTCACTTGATAGTGTAACGCGGCTTTGGCAAAGACGCACCGATGATAATGCTGGGGTCTATACACGTCAATGGGGAGCCAGAGGGTTTGAACAGCCAATTGAGTTCCAGGTTTGTGCCGCCGTCGTGAAGTTGTATCATGCCTCAACACTGTGATCTACCAGGGGACAATGCAGGAGGTCGAAAATGCTGATTATTGACGGCGACTATCCGATGGCCGGGGGAGCGATTCGCTCGCAGCGGCAGTTGACTCAGTCGATTGAGCACGCAAGAGGAGTGGGCCCCGATTTCCCGGAGACTCTGGGCCGACCCGATAGCGGTATCATGGCGACTATTCCAGAGATGAGGAAGGCGAAGGTCGCTGTAGCGATCGTCAAGGTACTGGGCTGTGTATTGCGTGATGGGCACGATCATGGAGACGTCAGGACTGATGAACTGTCATATGCCCAAGCACAGGGACAGCTTGCGTACTACCGAATTCTTCAGGCCCAGGGACACATGAGGATGCTCAGCTCTCGAGTCGAGTTCAGGGATCATATGAAGGCATGGTCTGAGGCTGATACCCATGATGACCTGCCGGTCGGGTTCGTGCTCGGAATGGAGGGTGCGGACCCAATTCTTTGGCCCGAGCAGGTCCACGAGTGGTACGAAAGCGGGCTCCGCGTTGTGAGCTTGTCACACTACGGCGTTAGCAGGTACTCGCACGGGACGGGCACGGGGACGGACGGCGGGTTGCAAAACGACGCCGTGGGTCTGTTGAGGGAGATGGACTCGCTCGGAATGATCCTTGACGTGTCACACACGTCGGACGAGTCCATACGGCAAGAGCTTGATAATTTCACCGGACCGGTGATTTCCACACATCAGAATTGCCGGGCCGTAACCCCGGGTGAGCGACAGATACCGGATGAGCTACTTCGGCAGATTATCGACCGAGGCGCGGTCATCGGCCACTCGATGGACACGTGGATGTTGTACCGCGAGGGGGTCGATTGGGCGAACATACCGCCCAGGCGAGACGTATTTCCTGAGTCTGCGGTGACCCTCGAAGACTACTGCGACCACATCGACCACGTTTGCCAGATGGCAGGTAATTCGCTGCATTCAGCAATCGGCGGAGATACCGACGGGCAGGGCGGAGCGGACGGCGCGCCCTACGAGGTCGATACGGTGGCTGACTACCAGAGGGTGGCAGAGATTCTGGATAGGCGAGGCTACAAACAGGATGACATCGAGAACATCATGTTCCGCAACTGGCAGCGTTTTTTTGAGAAGTGGTTGCCCGCGTAGGACTTTACCCCGGTGATTGTTCGAGCCTATGTTAGGTAACAGTGAGACTTTATGAATTATATGCTGTATGAAATTAAGAGGATGCGAACAAAGAAATATTTACTCTGGGTGTTGATTTGCGTTGGTGTGTGTATTGGTTCGTTGATGAAGCTAGGTGTGTTGGTACTTTGGTGATTGTTGGTTAGGCTTCGATGTGTGTTTGCTTCATGTGTGGCTATGGTTATAGGTAGAGGGGGTACGTCTTAGCCGTTCTTATTCAAGCCCAATGTGTTTGGCGAGCTTCTACGAAGAGAATTCGCTTGGCAGTTCGTATAAATCAAACGAAAAGCAGGCCTCAAACATGAGCAGCGTTTCAGGGTCTCACCAAATCCCCGCGTCGAATCCACGTATGGAGTCAACGCGGGGATTTGGAGCTACAGGTGCGGAGCCATCCGGTCCTTTGGACCCACGTAGAGATTCAGCTTCATCGCTACATCATGGAAGTTCGAGTACACCAAGGCTATCTCGGTCAAGGCCCCCACGCCAGGGCTCGTCCTTTCCTCGCGCTCGGAACAACGAGCACCTAGCCCCTACCAGGTCGCCTTTGTACCGTCCCAGGTGTGCTCCCTAGCGACCTCCTCGTTTAGGTCGGTGCCCCACCCGGGGCCGGAGGGGACCGCCATGTGACCGTCGACGATCTCGGGGCTGCTGGTAACAAGGTCGTCCTTCCAGGGCACGTCGTCAATGTCGATTTCCATAATACGGACGTTTGGCAGCACCGCGCACAGCCCAGCGCTGATGAAGGTCGACAGATGGCTGTAGTAGTTGTGCGGGGCCACGTTTAGCTGGAACACCTCCGCCAGGTCGCCTACCTTCTTTGCCTGGCTAAATCCGTTCCAGGGCACGTCCACCATGAACACGTCAGCGGCGTGCCGCTGGAAGTAGGGCAAAAACTCCCGCATGTAGTAGAGGTTTTCGCCGGTGCAGATCTTGGTCGTCGTGGACTCCTTGATCTGAAGCATCGCCTCAGGGTCGTACATGTCTATCTCGAGCCAGAGCAGGTCGAACTGCTCCAGCACCTTGGCGATGCGCATCGCACTCTCGGGCTTGTAGTTGAAGTTCAGGTCCAGGTTAATGTCCACGTCCGGCCCGACAGCGTCCCGGAAGGTGCCGATAAGGGTTTCGATATGCCGAAGCATACGACTGCTTACCACCTGGTCGGTGGTGCCAGGACCTCCCCCAAAGCCTCCGAACCATACCGAAGCAGGATCTCCGGGGATGACGATGTTCGTTTTGAGGGCAGTAAAACCACGCTCTACCACCTCGCGTCCCAGGGTGCTTATGTCATCCATGGAGCGAATGGGAGGTGTGCCCAGCAGGTCGGGGTTGAAGGCACGAGAGGTCCCGCAGTGGGACCAGTATATTCGCACGGTTTCGCGAGTTGGGCCGCCGAAAAGCTCCACGACGGATATTCCCAGCGCCTTGGCCTTCACGTCCAGCAACGCTAGCTCTACGCCGGCCATGGCCTTGGCCGCGATGCCACCCATGCTCTGACGCTGGGCGCGGGCCATGTCCCAGAACCGCATTTCGTAGGCCCGTGGGTCCTGCCCCACCAGCAGAGGCTTGAGGTCCTGAATCGTGCCCACGACCCCCAAGGGCGAGCGAGAATCTGAGCACTCCCCGTATCCGGTTAGACCCTGGTCGGTCGAGACCTTCACGAAGATCCAGGGGCGCCACCCCCCGTCGACGATAAAGGTCTCAATGTCAGTAATTTTCATCAGTTCCTCCAGGGTGTTCAGCGTATTGGATAACGTAGCGTTGAGGGTAGTGGCATTTTACTATATTAAGACGCCGGGTCATTCCCGCCGTCGTCCCGTTGTTGAGATCTTCGCGCCCGGGTTATAGGAACGACTGCCGGTCGGGTTGAGGAAGCAGGTGTCTGAGGCGATTCCGTGATCTGCGTGCCGTCTTGCATCGGTGGCAGCTTGATTCGTCGAAGGTAAGATCGCACACTTTAGTTAAGGGCTCCCGGGGTCTGTTATATCCGTGGCTGTTCTGATCTGGGATTATGGCTGGGTGAGTAGGCCGAGAGACCGAAGAATTCGGTCCGGTCTTCTTGCGTTATGGATAACCGAGTTCTTTCACGATCAAACACATGGCCATATTTTCAAAGACTTTTATCACTTCCTAGGGAATCTGAAACAAACCAAGTAGCATGGATGGGCATCAGGCCGCAGACCCGCCACTAGGCCGTAATCCTAGGCTCTAGTACTCTCAGAGACAGGCTCATATGAGGCCTAGAGGAATTTTCGGACCAATTGGCCTTCTACGAGGGTACTGGCGGGACGATGGCGATCCCGGGTGTCGCATTCCATGCCTCATCCTGTAATCCGCGTATGAAATCTATTTGACCGTGATGGTTGTTCTTGTGCGTTGCTAGGTGCCTAAGAGATACAGCCAGGGTGTAATCAAGCTTCGCTTGATCAGGGGCCGCGTCCAGCCCCTCCTGCGTAAGCTTGTCAACTACTGACAATGTCCGCTGGTGCACAGCCTCCAAGTATTCTACGAGAACATCCAGCTCAGGAATAGGCAAGTCCCGAAGTCCCGCCTTGTCGCCCGGGTCAGATGCCTCTATAGGCTGGCCGAATCGTTTGTGCCAGCCCTCTGACTCCCACAGTTCTGGTTGCTGTCCTCCAAGGTTGTGTAAAATGGCCTCCTCGGAGCGGCCCAGATGCCAGAGATTAAAGCCGATGTTGTTAGCATGGGGTGCAGGGCGCCACAGTACCTGTTCCCGGACTAGCCCTTTACAGGAGGCGAGCAGCCTTATTTGTGCCTGAATTAGGCTCTGAGAAATGAAAAGGACGGTGTTCATCGATGCCTCCCAGCCATTATTTCCTGACTTTGCCCACATGAAGTTGCCTGTACCAAGGCACCAGACTATTATCGACGAAAGCTATGGTAGTTTCACTCACCAATCCAGTCAACTACTCAACCAAGCTTACAAAATCCATCCCTTAGCTTCGTGAATTGGAGACCGCTAGGCAACTGAGGGAATAGGGTTATAGCTCCACCTACTCACAACAACCTTACAGAGCTCAACAGTATCCTCTCTATTTGTCTGCTAGCTCCTTAGGCTCGTCCAGGGTCGAGTCTCGACCCTGTCCCCCTTGTTCCTAGGCTATACTGCCCCTAGAAGTAGCGTGACACAGAGGTTTGCGGTGCAAGTCCCTCTCAATGCGCAGGAGACTACGGTGAGCGTTTTGCTAACCGCAAAGTGCAAAGAGTTACAAGCCTTCTCGCTGTAAGCAGCAAATTATGAACAGGGCTGTGGAAGAATACATTCGAGCCTAGGCGCAGGAGGGTTTTTCGAACCGTAGCGCGACTGATCGCATATCGACCAGGCCTACTGACGTGAATTCACCTCCTAATACAAGCTATCCCAGGCCGCTCGACCGATTATAGCCTCCCACGACGACGGCGCTATCGTGGCAATCACCGCCAGTTTAACGTGCGTCAGGAAGGCAACCCGGCATATGGGGCGGCGAAAGGTGGGATAATCGGCCTCTAGCAAAACCTGGATCAGAACACTTTTAGCGTACAGGCCCTCCCAAAGACATCACCTACGCTGGCTTGCACTTAGTAACCGACCAGACGGGTTGGGTAACCGGTCAGGTGCTCAAGCTGGGCGGTGGAGTCGACACAGGGAGTTGGTCTTTATGGGAGTTCAAAAAGTGATGGAGCAGGCTTAGATCGTCTCTAACGGCTAGGAGTCCTATGGGGAATTAGGTATAACGGTGGAACTAAAAAAATATCCTACCCCACCTACTGCGTAATAGTCTTATCCGCGTTAATAGTATCCTCATAACAACCCAATAGTTTCCTCACTCGAAGTACCAAATTAGGAGAACTGCAATGCCGTCAGGATTCTCCAAACCTAAAAGAAAGAGATGTAATGTGGCCTAAAAATGAAAGACAAACGCGTCTAATAGATCTCGCGCAGACTATTTCCAAGGAAATAGAGGGGACGGCTGCCGAACATGATCAAAACGGGACGTTCCCAACCGAGCATTTTGATTTCATGAGGGATCAAGGTTACCTTCAGGCATCCGTGCCAAAGGAGCAGGGAGGGGAAGGTTACGGGCTAACCGATATCATGCTCGCGCAGTATGAAATCGGGAAAGGTTGCGGATCCACAGCTGTCTCCGTTGGCATGCATCACATGGTTATCGGTTCAGAATCCGAAGCGCTGGCCTGGCCGGGGAAGATACGAGACAGAATTTTCCGAGAAGTAGTCAAGGACGGCGCAATCGCCAACAACATCGCCTCCGAACCAGATCTTGGTTCGCCGAGAGGTGGTGGGAGGCCAGCCACCACACTGGTGAAATCAGCCGATGGGAAATGGGTTTTGAACGGAAGGAAGACATGGGCAACTCTTTCCCCAATTCTGACTTACGCAATCACGCTAGCTGCGGTAGAGGACGGAACTGGAGATATCGCTCGTCTTGCCGTCAGGATGGATTCCACCGGAGTATCTATTGATGAGACCTGGGATTCTATGTCGATGAGGTCCAGCGGATCGCACGACATAATTTTCAGTGACGTGTTGGTCACTGAGGAAAATTTTGTTTCTAAGTCTAACCTGTCATCACCCACCAGCAAGTCTCCCAGTGGTGCTGCCTGGTTTCCACTCCTACTGAGCGCAGCAAATCTCGGAATCGCTCACGCGGCATCTGACTATGCCGTCGATTTCGCACTAAATCGCAAGCCCACAGGCTCGGCTGACACGATCTCTAAGATACCGTATGTTCGTGAGCAGGTGGCACGAATGGAATCCATGATGCTACTAGCGCGGCGTTCCCTGTTTTCATGTGCAGAGGACTGGGAGGGAAACCCGGAGGAGAGAAATAATCTTCTTCCTGAAGTCTCCATCACCAAGGTCAGATGTATCGAAACAGCAATTGCCGTGACGGATCTGGCCATGAGAATCGTCGGAGCCGTGGGGCTGGAGCGCAATCGGCCCCTTGAACGTTATTTCAGGGATGTTCGAAGTGCTATCGCTAACCCACCGATCGAAGCACGTGCCTTAGAGCAACTTGCATCTCATATCTTGGAGGGACATTAATTTTGAACCAGCCGTTTGGCACTGCTTGAGACAGTGGTGGTTATCTCAATGATTTAGAGCCAGACATATCTGTTGAATTATTGGCTATTTTAGGAGAGCTGGTAGCCGCGTCTAATTGAGAAAAACGAGAGAGGCCATATAATCTAGACCCCAGATGTAAACGCATAGGACTCCCGTAGGGGATTAGGTGCGGCAGGAGGATAACTTTAATTTGCTCCTCTTAGTGTAGACCGTCAGCGACAATGGGACACATCTGAGGGGTAGAAAACCCGAGAGATGGAGACTGGTGCGAGCTCAGCATAGCCAAGGCGGGTTCGGGCTATACGCTGACCCTCACACGCAGCGCCATGACAAAGACGGTCACCTCTGAGTTCAGCCTCATCATGACACTAGGTCAAGTAAGCCTACTAGGAACCTTTGCCAGGCAATTCTGATATGAAGCACTGCACCCGATGTGGTTCGATACTAGGGAGGTAAGAAGATGAATTTCAAGCTCACAATATCATTCCTTTTGCCCGCAACATTCATATTGCTGCTGGTTGCTTGTGGCGGCACTCAGCCCCTAGCAAAATTGGACGTGATCGTAAAGGCTACTCCCACTCTAGTGGCACCTATTGCCACGCTGACTCCCTCTCCGAATAATTCAAGCTTCACAATCACTTCAATCCTTTGCAAGGATGAACAGGGACCGGACTGTAGTAAATTACGCCTAGGCGATGATTACTTGACGACCTCTGCACCAGCAAAAGGTTATCTGTATTCTTGTGCAGGTAAGAATCCCAATGCACCTGGCGCTATAGAAAGCAAGATAACTTGGATTGATTTCGCTGATGACACTTGGAATTTCTTCAAGAAATTGTGGCTACCGCAAGGAACATTTAGTCCCGAGACAGGAACCTACACGGAAACGATATCCGGTGATGCTCGTCTAATAGAAATCAACAACCTTCCGGTAGATGGGAAGGTTGGAGACTGGCCGATGACGACCTACGCCAGACTGACGGGCATAGATCCGAATCCTGGAATACCAACATCTGGCAGCTTTTCTTTTTCCTATCCCGTTAGCCCATCAGAGGCTCCATCACCGACCTGTACCTCGCTGGATGCGATTGGTGTGACAAAGAACGGCGTCATCATCTTTAACGCAGCCGACGGACGTGGTGAAGATGCTGTGGCTAGGGAAATCGTAGATGAGTTCGGCGGGCATCCGGCCATGAGCGATTACCACTACCATTTCATCCCTGAACGCCTGGACAACGAATATTTGAGCGACGGTCACTCTGCCATAGTAGGTTACATAAATGACGGTTTCCCGATTTATGGTTACAAGGGCGAAGGTGGAATTGAAGTGTCCAATGATGGTTTGGACTTATGCCACGGTCATAAACATGGGACATTGGGATATCACTACCATGCGACTCTAGAATATCCCTACACAGTTGGTTGCTACATGGGGACTCCGATTTCAACTATATCGAAGTCGGAGCCGCGGCCCGAAGGTAAGGGGGGCAATCGACCGCCAGTAACTCAAAATGGTGGGATTGATCTCGCAAAAGCTGCTTCAATCCTGGAAGTCACTGTAAATACGCTAAGAAATGCTTTAGGGGACCCACCACCAGATTTAACTGCCGCGGCTAAGCGTCTTCGGATAAGTGAGCAAACTTTAAGAAAAGCACTCGAACTCGATCACTAAGCAGGCAAAGTGTAGATGGGATTGGAGCGCAATCAGGACGCCTACCACCGAACTGACAATAGTCACATATGGGGTCAATATAGCCTGGATCGCTATGGCCTAGCGGCCTATCTACTACCTGAGGTTAGTCGCAGGGCTACGACCATCACCGCCTTCTCGTCAAATAAACTGCCACAATGCGAAAGAGGTACTCCAAACCAATCCGCCAACTAATCCCGATGCTAGTGCTTATCACCATCTTGGGTTGACATACGCAGAGTTGGATAAGAGTATCCTTTCCCAAAACGATTTCACGCAAGCCTGTGAATTGAACGAACAGTTTTGTGAATGATTGCCGATTGAGTTCACGAACCTCGCTGCTTTGATGCGGTAGGTTACCTTGTCGGCCATCCTTCTGCGACTCACCTCAGGCCACAGACCCTCCATTAGGCCGTAGCCCTAGGCTATACTCTGCCCCCGAGACAGGGTTATGCGGGGGGTGGGTCGCATTACCTTCTAGCCTATAGCTACCATACTCGCCCTCCGTACTGATGTCGCCGCTTAGTGTCCCTAATGGTAGATTGTCTCGAAAAGAGTACTCAAGGAGATCGTTGTGGGATTTATCTTGGTAGCCGCCGTAATCATGTTGTTGATCTGCACAATCAGTCTTCCCCTACATGTATTTATTAGAAAACTATCGTTCATAGACACAATAACTGACCTAAACTTCTGGGCATTGACCTTGTCGATATCAATTCTAATAGCACTTTTAGTCGGCTTATCAGACTCATGACTCCTTACCTCTGGGGGCAGTATAGCCTAGGGGCCAAGGGGAGGGGACTGGGGCTTAGGCGAGGCTGGTAGTAGCTAGGGCGGAGGTGTAGCAGGTGGATAGTGAGGAGCTTATAAGGCTGTTGTGAGGTAGGTGGGGGTGTTAGGGCGAACCACCATTGTCATCCGGTAGAGTCCGCATGAAGTTGATTAGAGCCTTTAGCTCTGAATCGTCGATGTTGTCGGAAACATTGTGCGTGGTCCCCGCCCGGAGCACTTGATGGAGCGTGGCTGCACTCCCGTCGTGGAAATAGGGCGCGGTCAACCATATGCCGCGTAACGACGGGGTGTCGAAGTTTGTACCACGCCCGTGGGAGTTCTTCACATTAGTCGGATCGCCCGTTCCCACGTCGTGTAGCTGTAGGTCCGTGTAGAGTGGTGGCGTGTGACACGTGTGGCAGCCCAGCGTCGCAAATAACGACCTCCCACGGTCTATGGTCTCTCTGTCACCTCCATAGGGCGAGGGTGGGATCTCAATCGATGCGAGATAGGTCGCAAGAGCGTCCAATTCCTCGGATAGCCCAGCGTGTGGCGGACCTAGAGAGTCGTGAGCCTTTCCTGCAACCAGTCCATTGCCAAACTGGATCTCCTTGATAGTGATCTCCACGTCCTGGAGTTCATTGAAGTCTCCTGACCAGTGGATGGGCAGCGTCTGGGCTACCCCGAACAGCGAGGGGGTGTTTCTTGGGCCGTCCGGGAAACCAAGCCAGGTGCGAGCATCCATCGTGCCATCGAAGTGACAGGTAGCACACGAGATCCAGTTATCGGTTGTCAGGGCAGGTTCCGCAGCTGAATTGAACAACTTCTTGCCGAGCAGCACCGGCGGCGTCAAGGGGATGTCCGTCATCGGGACGGTATCGGTGACAGTGAGCGTTTCGGCGTCAATAACAGAGAGCGTTCCATCAAGAACGTTATTGACAAAAATACGTGACCCGTCGGGAGTGATGGCAATACCGCGTGGGTTTGCGCCTACTGCTAGGTGCGCCAATTTCCTGTTGGTGTTGAGATCAATCACAGAGACGTCATCGCTACCTGCATTTGCAAGGTAGAGGGTCTTTCCGTCAGGGGAGAGTGCCACTGCGAATGGCATATTCACCGGCTCATCTGCCGTATCGAGAGTGATGCGCTCTCGAACCAACAACTGCAACTTAGCCAGGTCTAGTACGTTGACGACTGGAAAGACCGTGGTGTCGAAAAGCAGGGCGGTGTTCGTGATGTTTGAGCGCGTCTGTGGGAGGTAAGCTTTCGTTCCGTCAGGGGCGATGGCGATAAACTGAGACAGGTTGGTATCTGCCCCGGTCGATGCCGTTCCACGCACGGTGGATGTCTGTAGGTCAATAACGGTGAGGCGTCCAGTGAAGAAATGGGTGACCAACAGACGTTGCCCGTCCCGGCTTAGCGCTAGGCCTGATGGAAAGGCATCAACCGGTATACGAGTCAACAATTCCCCAGTAGTCAAGTCAATTATGCTTAGGGTTCCTAGCCCAAATTCAGTGACAAACGCGTGAATTCCATCAGTGACCACTCCGTAGGGCATGAAGCCGACAGGGTATTGCGTGAACTCCACAGCCTGGCTAAGGTCGACCTTGGATAGTGTTGCCGAACCGTGATTGGCAACCAGCGCCTTTTTCGAGTCGGGTGTCAGGGATAGGGTGCGGGGGTTGTCGCCGACAGGGATCTCAGCTAGGACTGCTAAGGTGATAGCGTCGACGAGGGTGATCGAATCGCTGTCCGGATTAACTGCTACTACAAGCCTGCCGTCCGGAGATACAGCCACAGCGGCGGCGGAGATCGGACGGCTGAGGAGTACGGCGGAAGTGGGACGTACCGTCGAGACTGCTGCCTCCGGTGAGATTATCGCGAGGGCTGCTGGTTCGGGGACAGGCGTAGAAGCTTCCAGCGCGGTAGCGCCCGACGTGGCTTGGCTGTGCGCGTCGGTTGGGGCCTGCGCGGCGCAGGCCGCGAGCAGGAGGGCGGGCAGTACTAGCGCAATTCGAGCCGCCTTTGAAGGTTTGTTGAGGTTGATTTTTCACCTTGTCGAGCAACGGTAATCGCCACACGATTCCACCCATCGACCGTGCACCTCAATCCCCTGGCTCACATATATGCACATCATCAAAAAGCACCTCACTGTCAGGGAGTACTTCCAGCCAGATTCCTCCAGGCGGGAGAGGATTGGAATCAGGTTGCTCAATTTCCAGCACCCCGTCAACGCCTATCCGCAGTACTTTCTCGAACAGACTTATTTCAACTACATGCCACTTATTAAGCTGGTGATGTACATTCGCCCCCATCCCGACATCGCTCCACGTAATGTTCGTCCCATGTTGCCCAAAAGATATGAGGTATCGAAGACCATCTTTGTCGTGAAAGTTGAGATGGGTACCACCAGTTAATAGTTTCACACGCATACGCCACGCTACCTCGTCCCAGTTGTCACCTGCGTATGCGTGAACGTGGCCGGAGCCCTGGAGCACTTTTGAGCCACCGGCTTGAACAACAGACCAGGCCTCATCATCGCTGAAGTTCCATCCCTCTGTGCCTTTCTCAAAATCGCTGGCGAAAAGCTCCGTCTCGCTTTGTAGGCAGTTGGTCTGCCCGGTGGGCCAATCGGTGCCGAAGGGATAGGGGGGCGCGAGAGGAACCCGTGCACCATGGGTGACGATAGTGCCCGCGGCTTGCCGCCCTGACTGTTCTTCCGCATAGTAGGTGACAGTGATTGTATCGGCCAGCCCCGCGTCGTAATCGAAGTTGTTGGCCAACTGGTTCATTTCCTCGCCTTTAAGTAACCATCTAATTACACCATTTTCAATTCGGATATCCTTCTCTACCAACACAATTCCGGGCATGGTGACGCTTACGTGAGCCGTTTCCCCGGTCCATCCCTGGGGAATTGTTGCCTCAAAACGTGCATTGAGGATGGCGCCTGCATACCAGAGAACGGGACTGCGCCGGGTCAGGTCGGTGACCAGATCTAATGCCTTTGTGCCATTGTCGGTTACAACAAAGGTAAATGTGCGCCCGTCAGGAGTAAGCGGTCCGCCATTTGGGTAAGGCTCTTGCACTGGACCGGCGCTGGTCATGCCGTCGTGAGTGACCATCAGTTCAACCGTCCACAGGCCTGGCCGGTCCACTTTGAAATCGTCTGCGGGATCGTAATAGTAACCGACCGAGTTGGCGCGCCCTCCAAATGTACGCGGGGTTCCATCAGGGGCGGTGACAGTGTATTCAACTTTGCTCGGCAGGGTTGGCATGATTGGCCCTGCCAACCGGAAGACGTCCCCGACCTCAAGGACTGAGCCCGGTCTCACCCCCAGTGGCAGAAAGAACATGTCAATATCACGTCCGTGCACGTTGAACAGAGGTCCTCCGTTTGGACCACCGGCATTACCCTGGAAGGGCGGCATGAAACGTGAGCCCAGTGGGTCATCATCCCTCGCCAGAACCCAGCCAGATCCATATATCGCAAATATCCCCTCTTTGAGTTCGATGTCCCGTATCACCGTGGCGCCATAGAGGAACTTGAAGTCGCCTGGCAGATCACCTCCATGGGGGTTGTTACCAGATTGCATATGATAGGCTTCATTGAACCGCCAGTAAGCGATTCCAACATCAGTTCCTTGGATAAGCTCTCTCACTCTAACTCCGGGCCTTTGTGCCGAGGTGTATGAATATGCGCGCAAATGTAATTGTTCAGGCCGAAAACCCAGGGATAAACCTTTGTCGCTGCCATCCGGGTTCAACTCGGCAAAAGTTGCTAGTGGAATCTGACCAGCCTGTACGAAGGAAGATATATCTCCACCCACGTTGTCTGACGGCACTTGCTTGATAGCCCTTGCAACCAGAGGATGGTTGATATCCAAGGCTTGGAAGCTCAGTTGGGTATTGACCGAATCTCCCGGTCCCATTTCTTCTCGATTTGGTTCCGGTCCTTCGATCCCCCATAGAATGTCACCGGTAAAGAATGGAAATTGGTGGTGTCCACCTGGCTCGAAATCAGATCCGAATCCCCATGGAGGAGAAATAGAACCAATGTCATCGGGGCCCCTGCGTCCGTGCGCAATTATGGGTCCGTCAGCCGTGGCGATTGCACTTCCATATACCAAACGACCTACCCATAAAGCACCATCTTCACTGGTGTAGCGGGCCTCCACGGCTATCTTGTATTCTCCTGCGTTTTCGAAGGTAAAATATTCCCCTTCACCGTCCCAATAACCAGATTTGTTAGCAACACCTTTGTATCGCTGTAAGGTGACGACATTATCTGCTCCAACGTGAGTAACTGTGAAATCAACCTCTGCTGGTACCTGCGGATACACGTGTAATCCGACCGGCAAACTGTCTCCAGCTTCGAAAGGAGTTCCAGGTAACAGCATAGTTTCGATATCCAGGCTATTGGCAACAGTCAAATCATATGTGCCATTGATTTCAAACATATACCCATTTATGTCATTGATATGACCTGACAATTTCAGTATGTAGTCACCGTCTAGTGGGAATTCGTATACGAACTCATCTCCCAAACCAAGTAATTGAGGTATTTCGACGATATGCCCACCCCCACCAGCAATGGGAGCGTTGGTAGGTAAAATCGGTGTTCTTACTCCGTAGGCACCAATTGGCGCCGGGCCGAGAACATCTGTCTTGCCGTCAGGTCTCTCTACTACTATTTGGAGTTTGCTGTTAGGGAAATCGAATTTTACGAAAGGTACTGTGGGAGTTATGCGATCAACCATTCCGAATAGTGGAGCGTAAGGGTCCAAACGGTGTGACAGAGAATCGCCATACGGGTCTAAACGAGGGATTACTGGGTGATGGTTCGTGATAGTTAGCGGAGCGATTCCAAATTGAGATTCATTCTCTCGGGACCACACCCCACCACGCGTACCCTCCTGCAGAAGGTCGGCAAATAAGGTAGTTGCCAATCTTACACGTTTCGGAGAATCGACGGTCACTGTTGCGAGAGCAACCATATTCCGAGTACCACTCCCACTCGCCCCGAGGTTCAACAACTTTCCATCTTCGTTTACATTTGGAATATCTTCCGGAAAATGTAACGCAAGCCACAATATGTAAGTTCCCTCAGGAGTGCCTCCATATGTGTCTATGATTACGTCGCAGGAAAAATCCGATACGTATTTATCCTTTTCTTGCCTCCAATTCAGTGGAGAACCATCGCAAGCATTATTGAAAAAATCTCCATTGTTCATATCGGTAAGAATAGGTAACCCAGTCGGAGTTAATATATTGGAAGCGAAAGTTCCGACAGGCCCCATCGGAAGGCCATTTCCATCACCAATTAATTGGCCAGTGAAATTATAACGAATGTCGCCAAGTATCTGATCACCAACTATCTGAGTGCCTGTTAGGATTGACAGCTTCCCGTCAATTGTTGCTTGGTCTCCGTCCTGGAAGGCAATCCTTGAAAGGCTGCCCTCCACCACCCATACTGTTTCTTTGCCGGGAACCCTAGCACCGCCTGCAAAACCGTACCCATCTTTTGTTTCTGGAACTGGAATACTTAGGATGATTCCTGGAGACTTGGGGCCCTCATTTATTAG
>Ga0209403_10000323_pt1 | contig 74836 bp, 48 predicted proteins | sample ArcticOcean_MG_C_8_FD_187440 | JGI IMG/M metagenome (GOLD analysis project Ga0209403, IMG submission 187440) | Marine microbial communities from western Arctic Ocean - ArcticOcean_MG_CB11_86 (SPAdes) (version 2) | ecosystem: Environmental > Aquatic > Marine > Oceanic | place: Arctic Ocean...
GGTGGAATGACGCCAATCGAAGTTACCGCCGTTTCTTTCGTTGGGCGTATGGTGACTCAAGACTTCCCGCATTGCATCCGCAGCATCGATGGAGGAATCTCCCTAATTCGGCAGAGATGCTCGCTATTCTACTGCTATCCATACTCCCGCTAAAGATCCTCACAGATGTGTCATCGGCGACTCTCGGCTTCGCAGTGTGTGGGCTCATCATTGGAGATTGGGTTACAGAGTGGATAAAACTCTCAATGGTCAAATCGACCTATTACCCTCGGACAGCAATTGAATCCAGCATGGTTCGCTTCTCAAACGACCTAGGTAGAGTGAGGGCCGTTGTCGAGTCGTTCAAGCCATGGAGAATCACAGAGAGATTCGACTATGCGGCCACAGGAGAGTGGATTGGTGGGGAGAGAAGATGGTCTCTCCTTCGTCTTGTAATTCAGTTGGGTCTGGTTTCCTTGATACTGATATCGTGGGGTGATGTACCATGGTGAAACTCACTCCCGGAGAAGAATGGTTCGAGGGACAGCGATACAAATGGGAAGACGTCGTTAAACCGATTTTTCGCGACCGAGAATACTGCCGAGCCCTTGAGATTGGCTCATGGGAGGGTGGCTCCGCCTGTTGGATTCTCGTAAACCTGTGTGGGGGTAGTGATGAGAGAAACCTACTCGTGTGTGTGGATCATTTCGATCTCATGAAGACTGAGGCAGGTAGACGCAGATATAGGATATTCCGAGAGAACATCCACTCTACAGGTCTTGCAAATAAGACTCGAATCATTTCTGAATTCTCAACCCCTGCACTATTCAAACTAATGAGTGAGGTTGAAGGGCAGGATGAAATGGGTTTCAACCTAGTCTACATCGATGGTTCACATAGGGCTGATGACACACTCTTAGACGCAGAGATGGCTTGGAGAATGGCCTCAGAGGGGTGCATACTGATTTTCGATGATTACGAGTGGGATCAAGCAGAGGAAGGGACGATAGAACATCCAAAATCAGGTATCGACGCCTTTCTCAACGCGCATCAAGGGGAATATAGCATACTGAGTAAGGCATATCAAATTATGATTCGTAAGGAAGTTCCGATGCGCCTGGGATTTCTGTCATAATTCGATTCTGTAGACATCGGCAAATTGGACACCCTTTCCACTCATGATATCTGTATCATAATGGTTCAACAGATGGTGGATTCCTCCTCCGTGCGTAACTAAGGCGATGGGGAAATTTTCTTCATCCATCTCTGTGAGAGTCAGGAAGACGCGATTCCAACGCTCCTTATGAGACTCTTCTGACTCTGGGATTTCTGGATATCCGCGGGAAAAATGAGCTCTGTTAGAGTTGAAGTGAATCTCTTCAAAGTGTTCATACGTATTGTTGAACCACTCTGGATTCATCCATTCGGTCAGATCGGTCGATACCATCAATTCAACCCCATGCACATCAGATATGATTCTCGCTGTCTCGATACATCTCAGAAATGGGCTTGAATAAATTCTGTTCAGAGGCCCATGTAAAAGCGATGCTGCGTGCCTTGCTTGACGCCTACCAGCAACGGTCAAGGGAGCGTCGTCGGGATCCTGCCCGAGACCTATGGCCCGTTCAGGCCACACAGGGTCCCACTCTCCCTCAGAAAAATCAGCCCGCTCTGCATGGCGTACCAACCATACGATCTTCATTGAAAAATCGTGTGAGTCGGATGGAATTAACCTTACTGAGGCCCATGACCAAATCAAACATTGGTTTGGTTCGATTTACGATGATGCAAAAGGGTTCTCGAAAAACACCCTTTGACTCGGAATCGTTGAGTCAATGGGCTTTCAGTGGGCCGAAGTATACGCTAGGGCCTGCTCATGTCCGCAGTAGACGCTTGTGGGTCTGCTTAACCAAGCAGATTACAACACCATCCCAAATGTTTGTAAGAAAAACAGGTAATCAATATCTGTGAACGACAGCTGGTATGCCGAGGCGCGCTTGCTTGCCCTCTGGAGTTTATTCCTAGGGTTGTCGATCATATGGGGGATGGTTGGTATGTTTTATTCAGTTCCCGACCTAACCCTCACGGCCGGAAGTTGGTTGATGATGACAATTCTATTTCTCGTTGGAACCGTATATGTTGCTGGGGCAGTCCGAGTTTTTCGAGATGGTGCCAGAATTGGAATGCAAGCGATGATGATTGCAAATCTAGTTCTTTTGCTTTGGGTGTGGTATGTCTTCCGGAGTTGGGGACCTACAACAACGGATCAGTTTATCGTGGGGTTAATCTGCTATGCCCCTCTATTGGCAATAACTCTACTATCATGGCACATACAGAGAAAGAGGCTGGCAACGGATTTTTCTCCGATGGTTGTTGGGAATATTGTAATCAAGAAGAAGTGATATTCATCTTCATGATACAAAGTCCTCGATTTCTGCTTGTCTAAGAGAATATGAATGGCTCACAGAGGCGCCGTGCAGAGGGTGGAGTGTATCCAGACCTTGTGGGCCTATACCCCGGTGTCAGCAAGGACCGAAAACAACGGGTATCAACAGCCCCTCGCCCAATCGAGGAACATGCCCGCCGGAAGCAAGCCAAACTTCGCCTACCTGCTCCTCGCCGACCACCCGTACGGCCGCGAGATGCTGCGTCAGATGCTCTCAGAAGACTTCGTTCCCACCATCGTCATCACCGAGGACTCGGCAATAGGCGATGAAGAGCGCGAGAAGTTCCTCAAGCGAATAGAGGGCAACCCCATCGCCCCGACCATTGAGGCCCAACTCTCAGACTTGGAAGCCACCGGAATAGTCGTCCCACACATCACCGTGCCCATCCACAACTCGGAGCATGTCATGCCCCACATCAGGGACTTGGATCTAGACCTGATCGTATTCGGCGGCACCCGAATAATCCGAGGCGAGATTCTCGACCACCCTCAAGATGGGGTAATCAACAGCCACCCCGGCCTTCTGCCCGACTGCCGCGGCTCGGCATCCCCCGCCTGGTCGGTCTACCACGACATCCCAATCGGCTCGACGGCACACTTCTGCGACAACGGAATCGACACTGGAGAACTCCTTCTCCGACGCGAAGTTCCCGTAGAGCGGGGAATGACCTACGAGGACCTCTGCTACGAGACCCTCGCCCTCGCCTGCGTGCTCATGAAGGAGGTTCTGCTCGCCTACGAGGCCGGAAAGTGGCCCGAAATGAGGCGCCCGCAAGGTGAAAGCGAACACCCGACCTTCCGCAACGCACCAGAGGAGGTTTTGGAGGCAGTCCATCAGAAACTCGCCGACCAAACCTACGCCCACTACATCGACTAGGAAGTGAAACAATGGAAGTGAACTCACCGCTATCGCCAGACGCCCTCGCCGGCCGCCACGCAATCGTATGCGGCGCCTCAGCGGGCATCGGACGGGCCACCGCGCTCGCGCTCGCTAGCGCAGGCGCGGAACTGACTCTCATCAGCCGCTCAGCCGACAAGCTCGCCGAACTCGCCAACGAGTGCATCGTGCGCGGCTCCCCAGCCACTCATGTGGTTCCAATCGACCTTGAGGACGGGCGGGCCATCGATGGAGTGATTCCCCGTCACATCGGTGAGAACGGGCCTATTCACATTCTGGTAAACAACGCCGGCGGCCCCCCTTCAGGCCCACTTCTTGACGCCGGTGACGATGACTTCCTCAAGCCGCTTCGACGCCACTTGTTCGCTGCCCAGCGAATGGTTCGCCACTGCCTGCCCGGCATGGAAGCGAGCGAATACGGCCGCATTGTGAACATCATCTCAACCTCTGTTAGAGAACCGATTGCCAACCTCGGCGTCTCAAACACCGTGCGTGGAGCGATGGCCGGATGGTCCAAGACCCTTGCAACCGAACTTCCGGCATCAGTGAGCATCAACAACATCCTGCCCGGCTTCACCGACACCGGCCGCCTCGACTCACTGGCCAACCAGATTTCCGAAAACCGAGGAACCACCCCTGACGATGTCCGAGAGACCTGGCTCGCAGGTGTTCCCGCTGACCGCCTCATCGACCCGTCCGAGACGGCAGCGGCAATCGCTTTCCTCTGCACCGAGGCTGGCGGCGCAATCCGCGGCGTCTCTCTCGCAGTCGACGGTGGCCGAATGCGCTCAATCTGAGGTGAACCCCACATGGAGTTCGACATCTTCTTCTCAATCAGTCAGACGCCCGACTCCACTGGTTTCTGCCCCGACGAACAGACGATGTACGCCAACTATTTCGAGCAGTTGAAGGTAGCTGACGAGTCGGGATTTGGAGTCGCATGGCTCGCCCAAGCACACCTCTCCACCGAGACCCAAAAGCGCAACAAGCGCCCGGTCATCCCCCACTGGGAGGGTGAAGTCGGCCTCTGCACCGACTTCTTCCAACTCGCTCAAGTCAGCATGGCCGCCACGAAAAACATCGAGGTCGGCTCGGCTGTTCTCTCCATCCTCGCCAACGGAGGACCCATCGCAGTCGCCGAGAGAATCGGCAACTTCTGCGCCCTCCAACAAGCCCTCGGAAACACCCGCCGCCTACATGTCGGCTTCTCCGCCGGCCGGTTCCAGTTCATGGCCTCCCCCTACGGAGTAGTTCCGAGAAACCAAGTCGAAGAGGCTGCATGGCCAGCCCTGCGTGGTCAGATATTTTGGGAGGCCGCCGAAATCATGCTACGCCTGCTCAACGGCGAGGCCTTCTCATCCGACTCAGTCCGAAACACCAGCCTGACCCGTGCCAACTTCCGCAGCGACGAGGACTGGGAAGCCGTTCAATCTGCAGCCACCAAAACCGCCGACAATTCAAGCCCACCCCCCACAATTGGGAAGCCACCAGAACAGGTGGAAATACCGAACCGTTACTGGTTTGAGGATATCAAGTGCATCCCCCAAAACTGGGACCGCAGTCTCCTGAATCTAGTCCTCGGCAGCCACGAGCCAGCCCTCCAAATCGAGGTCAACAAGTGGCGCCCTGTGCAAGTCTTCAACCTCAGCATCACCCAAAGCGAGGTCATCGAGGCAACCCATGAGAGAATGGCCGAATCCTACCACCCGGACGGCGGGGAATGGCAGCGCAACATGATGCCACGCACTATCATGGTCTTCCTGAACGACGAGCCCGGACTCACCCCCGAGCAACGCTCCAACGCAGCCCACGAAGACTCCCAATCCACCCTCGCATCCTACTGGCGCGCCCTCGAAGGGACTCTTGACCCAACCAAGGTGTCCAAGGCTGCCAACAACGCAGTCATCGGAAACGCCGAGGAAATCGCCGCCCAAATCCGTGAGAGATTCCACCCGCAAGACCGGCTCATGCTCTGGTTCGACTTCTTCCGCCACGACTCCGCCCGCGTCTCCCGCGACATGCGCTCCTTCATGGAGAAGGTCGCCCCCCTAGTCAACGGAGGCCAGTGACATGTCACCCGACCACCGCCCCTCCTCAGTCTCCCCCGGCCGCCCCGGCTCAGGTGTATATCCGACAACCCCGCTCGGTGATATCCACGAAGGGATTCCGACCGGTCGAGATGTCGAATGGGAGCCGCTGGTTGATTTTCGGAGGAATGATGTCAGTGAGAACACGATTCACGGTGCAGTCGCATGGGCGCATGGCAACGAGGTGATTCACTCGTTCGGAGGGAATGTTCTCTGCTACGGCCGCTCGATGATGAAGCCGCTTCTGATGAAGACTTTCGTCGATGTCCTGACTGACGATCTCGACTGGGAACAGAGGGCAATCGCCTGCTCCAGCCACAACGGCGACACCGAGCATGTCGCCGCCGCCCAGTCCATCCTAACCGAATCTGAATGGGGCCTGATGCAGTGCCCTCTCGATGTCCCGCTCATCCAGTTCGGCAGACAAGTTCGCCGCCCCCGTCGCTGGTTCCACACCTGTTCAGGAGAGCACGCGGCAATCCTGCGCGCCCTCCGCAACCTGGGAATCAACAGGGCCGGCTACACCCTCCCACAATCTGACTGGTTTCCACTCTTCCTCGATGTTCTCCGAAATTTTCTCGGCGACCCTGATTGGAAGCCGCAGCGAGTCAGCAAAGACGGCTGCGGTCTGCCAACCGTATCCAACACGGTCAACGAACTAGCCGTCATGTTCGCCGGACTCGCCGCCACCAAGGATGACGACTGGATTTGGGAGGCGATGCAGCGCAATCCCGACCTCATCGGCGGCTTCAACCGGCTCGACTCGACCATCCTCAAGACCTCGGAGGGTACCGTACTCGCCAAGGAGGGTGCAGACGGCCTGCTCGGCCTCTCAGTCATCCATCCGAACTACCCGAAAGGACTTGGAATCGTAATCAAGATTGCCCACGGCTGGAACGCTCAGGCGACCTGGTATGTCGCCCGCGCCGTCTTGGGAGTTCTTGGAGTGGAATTGCGAAACCCCTACCCTCTTCACCGGCAGAAGGCATTCATCGTACCAGGAGTGGTACCGCCCGAACTACTTGGGAAGTTGGAGGAAGTGGTGACTTGGGACGAGTGGGACCCGGATAGTGACCGCTGGTACTACGACTGGGAGAAGTATTCCAAGGCGATGACAAAGTCTCATGTCCATTCGGGAGAGGGCAAAAGTGAGTGACGACATCGTAGACCTTCTCAACTACATTGACGGCGAGTTCATGCCGGCTTTTTGCGACCACTGGATTGACGACATCGCACCCGCGACCGGACAACTCATCGCCAGAATCCCTTGCTCCGACCACCGTGATGTTGACGCTGCTGTGGAGGCCGCCCGAAACGCCCTTCCAGAGTGGTCAGCCCTCTCCCATGCAGATAGGGCAAACTGGCTCGACAAGATTGGGGACGCTCTCGAAGCGCGCGCAGAAGAGGTAGCCCAACTCGAGTCGCTCGATGCTGGCAAGCCAATCTCCCTCGCGAGAAATGTTGACGCCTCTCGTTCAGTAGCAAATTTTCGATTCTTCGCTGAAGAGGTCCGAACCTTTTCCCCTGAAACTTTCGAGATGAAGGATGCCACCAACCATGTCGTCTACAAGCCGGTCGGTGTCGCCGGGCTAATCACCCCGTGGAACCTCCCTCTCTACCTACTGAGTTGGAAAGTCGCCCCCGCCCTCGCCATGGGAAACACAGTGGTCGCCAAACCCTCTGAACTCACTCCGATGACAGCGAGTCTACTCGCCGAAGTTTTGGACGAAGTCGGCCTCCCTGCGGGAGTGTTCAATCTCGTCCACGGTTCAGGAGAACACGCCGGTGCTCCACTCACCAGCCACCCCGGAGTAGACCTGATTTCGTTCACCGGCGGCACTGAAACTGGCGCCAAGGTTGCCGCAGCCGCCTCGTCTACCTTCAAGAAACTCAGTCTTGAACTCGGCGGGAAGAACGCTACGATTGTCTGCGCCGACGCCGACTTCGACAAGACTGTTCCCGGCGTCGTGAGAGCAGGATTCCTCAACCAAGGCCAAGTCTGTCTATGCGGCTCACGCATTCTAATTGAGGAGAGCATCTATGACCAGTTTGTCGAGGCGATCCTCGCCGAAGTCCAATCACTGAAAATCGGTGACCTTTCCGACCCAGAAACCACTCTCGGTGCCCTCATTTCAAAGGAACATCTGGAAAAAGTGGCAGGTTACACCAACCTCGCCCAAGAGGAGGGAGGAACAATCCTGACCGGTGGCGCCACTCCGGAGGGAATGCCCGAAGAGTTCGCAAACGGAAATTGGTTCTCTCCAACCGTGATTGACGGCCTCTCACCCGACAGCAGGACTGCAACAGAGGAAATCTTCGGGCCAATCGTGACCCTCCACCCATTCGCCGACGAGGCAGAAGCACTCGCCATCGCCAACAACACCGACTACGGTTTGGCAGGCAGCGTCTGGACTGCCGACATAGAAAAAGGCCGGAGAATCGCAGAAGGCATCGACACCGGCATGGTCTGGGTCAACACCTGGCTCCACCGCGACCTTAGAGTTCCATTCGGAGGCGTCCGCCATTCGGGCGTCGGCAGAGAAGGCGGCCGCTGGAGCCTCCAATTCTACTCACATGCAGTCAATATCTGCATATCGCTTGCGGGCGCAGCGAGCGATAGGGAATAATCGCTGCTAGCGAAAAATTCGCACCTCCGGTAAGCGCCCGCATCCAAAAGTGAGAAAATAGTGTATCGAGCCCAACTCTTCAGAAGACTGTCTTTGTTCTTCCAGCCTTCGAGAGGAGCCAGTATAGAGTCGCGGTAATAGGCAACGCTGAAAGCAACCGCACAGACCGCCGAAGCCATGGCAAGCCCCTACTGGGTGATGATGGGTATCATCCTCATCCTCACTCCCGCCATCTGCTGGCTCTTCACGCTCCATCGCAAGGAGCTCCGCACCCCGATGTCAAGAGTCGGCCAGATGATTCACGACCAACGCTACTACCTGCACATGATGGGCTACATCGTCATCATCGTCTGGAAGGGCATCACTGACAAGTTGAACGAGCCCATCAAGGAAGCTACCGGCCATTGGACCGATTGGGTGTACGCCATCGAGGGTGAGCCCGTACTTTGGATTCAGCAGACCTTTGAGAACGCAACCCTGACCTCGGTTTTGAACTTCCACTACCTCTTCATCTACCTGTTTCTCATCTATGTCACGACCGTCTACTACGCCTACGCCGGCGAGCGCGACATGACCGACAAGGTCACCATGAACTATCTCCTCATCTACGCCATCGCCGTCCCCTACTACCTCTTCTTCAATGTCGAGGTCACCTCCTCCTGGATACCCGAAATGAAGGCACTTCTCTACCACGATGGGATGTACACCGCCTTCTATGTGAGTCACGACCCGCTTGACAACGCGGTTCCTTCGCTGCATGTTGCGATTCCATTCGGCATCCTGCTGCTGAACTGGATGCATTGCCGAGAGCGCGGCATTCGAATGAAGGACTGGGCGCACTATCGCTATCACGTCTTCATCTTCGCCAACACTGTTCTCTTCATCTTCACGATTCTCTATCTGGGAATCCACTGGATAGTTGACATCCCGCTCGGGATGATTGTCGGAGGCATCGGGGCGCTTTTCATCCATCAAATCCAACCCCGGCTCAGAAACGACTACGGCTCCGTGTTCAAGGGAATGACAGGCAAGCGTTGGCGTAACCACTTCCTCGTCGAGGGAATCGTCACGATTCTCATCGTCGCCCTGATGATGGGAGCCGTATCCTACCAAGCCGACACTGGTGAGGAGCGCCCCTCGTTCCGGCTTGGCCCGGGCGATTCCACCTTTGAAATCGTACAGAAACTCGACCACGGCGAGACAGTCGATATCACCCTCACAAACTGGCATGAGAGCGAGACACTGCAAGTCATTCTCGTCGTCTCCGAGAACACGCTTGAGCAGATGGATGGCGGTGAGATAGATTGGGATGGTCTAGCCGAAAATTGGGCTGTCATCGAGGCAGCGCCGGGTGAAACCATCCAGTTGCAAGTGACCCAACCGAAAGTCTGGAACCTCGTCATCATGCATCACAGCGGTGATGTTGGCAGCGGCGTGATGGAGACCAAGGTGACCATCGACTACAATCAAGATGTCCTCATCAACGCCTATCTCCTCAGCATTCCTTCCCTTTGGATTACCGCGTGGGTAGTCCACCGACTTTGGAGAATGAAGAAGAGTGGAGTACACTGGTTGGACAGCACTCCCTCACACTCTTGGCCAATTAACGGCGATGGCCGGAAGAGTGGCAGTGAAGGCGAATCGGAATAGGTTTCCCACCTTACAGAACCACATGGGCGAGTAAGTTTCCGAGCACGATGGAGACAGAACCACCGAATCCGAGCCAAATACCAGTGCGTAGTGGTGAAAGCCGATATTGACCCCAAACGACTGTGACAATTAGCCATCCGAAGATGATGAACCCCCAGCAAATTACACTCAAGAAAACTACCCCGAGAAGGCAGAGAGAGACTGTCAAACCGGTCGCGATGAGGAATTTCATTCGACTGTTCCAATCATCATACAATTTGAATGAAATGACAAACAGCGAAAAGGTGTAGATGTCGCCGCTGAAAAGCAGAATTCCGTTCGAAACCCACCATTCACCGCTCAATCCGACTATCGGCATTACAACTTTGGCAAATGTCAATTTTGAGAGAAACGCCGAGGCCAATCCGAGCATGACGGGCACCCAAACCTGCCACTTCACCCCAATCGGTCCACCCGGCGTTCCACCCGTCACCGACGCTTCCTCATCTGTGTCCGGGGCCTCACCGTCCAATGCCTCCTCACCTGTGACCGGCTCCTCACCCGCGACCGGACTCTCACCAACCAAGGCCTCACCTTCCAATGAATCCTCATCGGGGGTCAAGGCCTCACCTCCGCTGGCCTCATCGTCACTTGACATCAGTCGTGACCGCGTCGGCGGAGGGAATTGAGTCTTTGCCGACGCCGGAGCAGTGTGAATTTGTGATGGCGGCGCATTGAAAGAGCGCCGCCCTGTGGGCGGCGTGAGCATATGGGTGAGATTGTCTTAGGTTGCCTCGCGCCTCACCCGCCGCATCTCGTCTATGCTGACAACCCATCCCAAAACGAGCCGGTCAGTGAAGGGGGCTGGGAGACGCTGCGTTGGGGCTACCAACGACTCGCTCGTAAACTGAAAGACATTGAATACGATGCGATTGTAATCTTCACACCACACTGGCAGACCTACATCGGAACCCATTTTCTCGGGCTACCCAACTTCAAGTCGAAGTCGGTTGACCCCGTCTTCCCAAACTTGTTTCGCTACAACTACGATTTGGATGTCGATGTTGAACTTGCCACTGCGATGCACGACGCTGCGGCCGATTCAGGCATCATCACAAAAATGATGGAAAACCCAGATTTCAGAGTCGATTACGGCACAATCACCTCCTGCCATCTGCTCAATCCCGACTGGGACAAGCCAATCGTCACAATCTCATCCAACCGCAACCGCCACTACTACTCCGTCGAGGTAATGAACGAGCAGGCGACGGCACTTGGGAAGGCGTGTTTGAAGGCCATTTTGGAGTCGGATAAGAAGGTCGTCTTGGTAGCAAGCCACAGCCTCAGTCACCGCCATTTCGTTGAGGAAGCCCCTCTCCCAGAGGACATGAGCCGCGAGCACATCTACAACCATAGCCAGTATGTTTGGGACATGAAAATCGTCGAATTGATGCGAGATGGAAAAATGCAGGAAGTCATCGACCTGATGCCAGAATTCACCGAGCAAACGATGGCCGAAACGGAAGGTGGCGGCCTAACTTGGCTGATGGCGGCGATGGGATATCCAGATTATTCCGCTGAAATCTACGGCTACCAGTCGGTAATCGGAACTGGGAATGTTATTGCCGCTTGGGACCCCGACGAATCAACCCGGGAGTTGGTACTGTGAGTGACGAGCCTGTCCTCTTCGGATTCTATGTCCCGCCCCACCCGCAACCTCTGCTCTCGCCAGACGGAAATGAGGGGTACCGCCAACTCCGCGATGCCTTTGACACCGCTCGTCAGCGAATCGAAGAGTCAGATGCTGACCTAATCCTTGTCTATTCAACAACATGGCCCTCAATCGTAGGCCATCAAATTCAGGCTGAACCGGAGCCGGAATGGGTCCATGTCGACGACGATTTCCACTTTTTGGGGAGCATGCCCTACAAGTTCCGCATGGATGTCGAATTTGCCAACGGCTACAAGACGGCGGCAGACGCAAGAGGCCTACACGCCCGCACTGTCGCTTACCACGGCTTCCCAATCGACACCGGTTCTGTGGTCGCCCTCTCCCTGCTCAACCCTGACAACCGGATTCCCGCCTGCATCGTCTCCTCCAACATCTACTCCAACCGTGCCGAAACACTGGTTCTTGGAAAGGCTGCCCGTGACACTCTCGCCGCACAGGGAAAGAAGGCGGTTGTGGTGGTGGTCTCTAGCCTCTCAAACCGCATGTTCACCGAACATATCGAGCCCGCTGACGACCGCATTCACAGCCCCAAGGATGAGGAATGGAATCAGAAGATTCTGGAATTCTTTGGTGATGGACGCCTCGAAGATATCAGCCAACTGAGCCGCGACATTCATGGCCAGATGCGGGTCAACAAGGTGGTCACATACAAGCCCGCCTGGTGGATGGCTGCGACGATGGGCCAGCACAACAATTACGATGGCGAAGTGATGGCCTACGCTCCCCTTCACGGCGCTGGTGGCGCCGTCATTCAACTGACTCCAACCGCCGGTTCAATCGGTGACAAGGAGTTCGACGAGGATGATGTCGAATTCTACCGCGGTGACCGCAATGTGCTCGACAAGGGGATGCTCTGATTGCCCGACGGTGAAGAGCCCGACGAAGATGTCATCGTCTCCGATAACGCTCCAGTAGCGGTCGGTGCTTACCCTCACGCTCGCCGTGTCGGCAGTCTCATCTTTGTATCAGGAATTGGGCCACGTCACCCCGAAACCAACGAAATACAAGGCGGGGCTATCCGAGACGAAAATGGAAATCCTCTCGACTACGACATTCGCGCCCAAACCCGCGCTGTCATCGAGAACATCAAAGCGATACTGGAGGAGGTCGACTGTGGCCTCGATAAAATCGTAGATTGTCTCGTATTCCTCGTCGACATGGAGCGTGATTTCGATGGCTTCAACGAAGTCTACTCCGAATACTTCGAATCGATTATGGCTGCGCGGACCACTGTTGCAGTCTCAGCCCTACCGACTCCAATCGCCGTCGAGTTCAAGGTCATCGCCAAAGACTGATGACATCTTCGAAATCTCACGATGAAGAACCACCAGCGGCTCTAGAACATATCCTCGTCTACCAGAAAGAGACATTCAACGGTGCCTTAGGCACCGATGTAAGGTGACAACCACTAATGGACCCCTTCGGACCGGCACGGCCATGGTGACTTGGCCAACGCTCAATCAAACTCCGTTTGAATCGTTGATGATTGTACTTCTCGCATCATTCCTCGTCCCAATCCTGCTCTCCCGCTGGCAGAGGGTGCAGGTGCCACTCGTTGTCGGCGAGATTCTCGCTGGAATCGTTCTTGGGCCCAGTCTGCTAGGAATCGTAGATGGGCAAGGCGAGGTCTTCGAATTTCTGCGCGAGTTTGGACTCGCCTATCTGATGTTCATCGCTGGGATGGAAATCGACTTCAATGTCATCGGAAAAATTTCGAAGGCGGCGGAAGATGCGCATGCTAAACTCACCGCCCACCCTGTTTTTCTTGCAGCCATATCTTTCCTTCTGACCCTTCTGCTTTCCATCATCTTCGCAAAAGAATTAGCAAATCGGGGCCTTGTAGAAAATGAGTTGATGGTCGCCTTGATTCTCTCGACAACTTCACTCGGCGTAGTTTTACCAGTACTGAAGGAGAGAGGCTTGTCCGAGAGTCGATTTGGCCAGACCGTGTTGATATCGGCCCTTTTTGCCGACTTCGCCACCATGCTCCTCATCTCACTGCTCGCTACCTATCTCGTAAGCGGCCTAGATGTCGAGATGCTGTTGGTCTTTCTGCTCTTCCTCGCCTTCTCCATGCTCTACAGGACCGGCCGGCTCATCAATAGTAGCAGCCGACTCGGACACATCATCGAGGAACTTTCTCACGCAACAGCCCAGATCAAGTTGCGAGCCTCACTAGCACTTCTCGTCGGCTTCATCGTGCTAGCACAGATACTCAACGCTGAGATGATTCTCGGCGCCTTCATCGCAGGTGTAGTCGTATCGATGCTGACCACCTCGCCAGAGCGCAATGTGGAGAAGGACTTGGAGGCGTTTGGATTCTCCTTCTTCATTCCAATATTCTTCATCTTGGTTGGAGTCGGCTTTGACATTAAGGAACTCACCTCCTCCAACGAGGCTCTATTGCTCGTACCGATTCTCCTCGTCGCCGCCATGGTCGTGAAGTTCGTGCCAACGCTAATCTTCCGCATGTCATTCACTTGGAGAGAAACCTTCGCTGCGGGCTCCCTTCTCTCGGCTAGACTCTCACTCATCATCGCCGCCTCGCTAATCGCCCTCGACTTGGAAATCATCAACGCGGCTGTCAACTCAGCGATTATCCTCGTCGCCATCATCACCGTCACCTTCTCGCCGATGCTCTTCTCCCAACTGATGCCAGCGGAGACCTACGAAGAGGAGTGATTTTCAGCAAGTAACATCTTAGAAATTTACTCACCAAGTTACAACATATGTGGGACAAGTGAAAATGGACGAAAAACAGCGTGACGGCCTCGCCCTCGCCCTCGCAGCCCCAGCCTCCACTATCGCTCTCTTCGCCTCTACCCTGTTCGGGGGATTGCTCGGCACCGCCGTGTGGATTGGCGGCAAGGTGTGGCAAATCGGTCTACCCGCATTTTGGCGGTTGAAGGTGGAAGGAAAGGAACGCTCGTACTCACCGGCATTGGAGGGAGGTTTCCGGGAGGGGGCACTTCTGGGTGTCGGCATGAGTGTCGTCATGTTCGTCGCCTGGTGGTTGGCTCGGGGCGAACTCGACTCGGAACTTATTCGCGGCTATGTGGAACCTTTTGGCCTGCTCAACCCGTGGCTTTATTTCGCAGTCTTCTGCTATTGGGTCCTATTTAACTCGGTAATGGAGGAGTACCTGTTTCGCTGGTTCATCTTCGAAAAATTTGAGACTTTTGTCAGCGGAAAGGTCGCCGTCGCATTGGCAGCCCTGGTCTTTACAGTTCACCACTTTATCGGAATGTGGTCGATGTTTCCTCTTTGGGCAACCCTTCTAGGCTCCTTCGGAGTATTTTGCGGCGGCGTCATTTGGTCGTGGCTCTACCTTAGGTATCGCAGTATCTGGCCTGGCTATATCTCCCATGCCATTGTCGATGTCACAATGTTCGGAATCGGCGCGTACATCCTCTTTTGGTGACATGAAACCACTTTTTCTGCTTTCAATCGACGCCGAGCCATTCAAGCGAGATGAGCGGTTCGGCGAGGCGCAGAGGGGGTTTTGAATGTCCATAGCAGGTAAGGCTCGTAAGATTACGACCAATACATTGCAGGAGATGAAACAGGCTGGTGAAAAAATCACCATGCTCACCGCGTACGACTTCTCTCTCGCAAAATTGGTTGACGGCGGCGGTGTCGATGTCATTCTGGTTGGTGACTCTGCCTCCAATGTGATGGCGGGCAACGATACCACTGTTCCAATCACACTCGACCAGATGATTTACCACGCTCAATGTGTCGTCAGGGCTGTCGACAGAGCCCTCATTGTAATCGATATGCCATTTGGCACCTATCAGGGCGACTCGAAGACCGCATTGGATAGTGCAATTCGCATCATGAAGGAGAGTGGAGCCCACTCAGTAAAACTCGAGGGCGGAGCGGAAGTTGTCGAATCTGTTGAAAGGATTTTAACCGCTGGAATCCCAGTAATGGGTCACCTCGGCCTAACCCCTCAGTCCATCTACAAATTCGGTTCCTACGCCACCCGTGCGCGAGAGGACCAAGAAGCAGACAAATTGGTTGAGGACGCAATTATTCTTGAACGAGCAGGTTGCTTTGCGATTGTGTTAGAAAAAATTCCAGCCACTTTGGCAAAGAAAGTAACAGCTGCCATCAGTATCCCGACAATCGGAATCGGTGCCGGTCCCGATGTCGATGGTCAAGTCTTAGTTCTGCACGACATGCTCGGAATCACAATGGATTTCAGCCCACGATTTTTGAGGCGCTATCTCGAACTATCTACTCAAATCACCGGTGCTGTCGAGGAGTATGTCAACGATGTGCGAAACGGCGAATTCCCCACCGATGACGAATCCTACTTCTGAAAAGAATACTTCAAAAAACGGCTGGCTCGACTAACTCAGTTGCGAAATTGAGACGCAACTCTCTATCGAAACCTGGAAGAAGATTACTCGATACGTTCCCAACCGAACGGACGGAACTCCCACAGTGACGGCTTCCCGTCCGAATCGAAATACCAACCGGATTCACCAGGCTTTGTGCCGGGTAAAGGCTTCAAAACTGCACCATCACCGAAAAGCGGGCCAAGACCGGGGGCCACTGAGGAGGGGTCTGCCAAATCAGAATCCCAACCGGTACCCCAATCATCATCGGCTTCCGATTCAGGTTCTAGGTCCGGCTCCGGATCATCCCAGACAACCTCCTCTTCAAACTCTTGGGGCGCAGTCTCCGATTGATCTGATTTTGCCGGTTCCTCTGATTCAGCCGATTCCTCAGATTCAACCGATTCCTCAGATTCAGCCGGTTCCGCTAAATCCGCCAGTTCCTCAACCTCAGCCGGTTCCTCTAAATCCGCCAGTTCCTCAACCTCGGCCTCAACCTGGGGCTCAACATAGGGCTCTTCCTCAACCTCAACCTCAGCCTCAACCTCAGCCTCAACCTCGGGCTCTTCGCTCATGACTGATTCATCTTCAGACTCTTCGACTTCAGTTTCCGGTTCCTCTACCTCAACCTCGGGCTCAGCCTCGACGACCCCTTCAACATCGGATGCCCCGAGTTTGGAAAGTGCAGTGGTCAACGGGCTAACTTCAGTTTCAGGTTCGGGTTCTTCATCTCCATCGGAGGGGGCACCAAATCTAGAGAGAGCGTCGGACAACTTGGATGCACTCGACGCGGGCTCGCTTTGGGTGGGGGCGGCTTGTGCCGGTGATTGTGGCTCTGGACCAAATCCGGTAGGAGGTGCTGGCGCGCCGGGAGGAATCGGGGTACCGCCAATGACTGCGCTTGACTGAGGGGCTGTTTGACCTTCCCAACCATATCCCTCCGGGGGTGCTTTTTCGGGGTCACCCCAGCCATATTGAGGGTCCGAACGGACGAAGATTCCGGCTTGAGGTGCTGCGCCTGTGGTATTTTGGACGACCCCTTGCCCGAACATGAATGCTGGAGGTGGAGTGGCTGGTTTCTTTCGCCGCCTGTTCATTTTACCCATTATTGCAGGCGAGGGTGGTGGTGGTTTGACCTGCATTTGAGCGCCCCCTTGGGCTGAGAATGCGGGTTGTGCTGGCGCAGCCGCTACAGCATTCGCAATTTTTTCTGCGGCTTCTCTTCGCAGCTCTTCTTCTTCCTCTGCTAACTCTTCTGCTTCGATTTCCTTCGCTAATCTTCGAACCCTAGCATACGAGAATACCAAAACAAGTGTGATTAGTAATCCGAGAAAACCTGCACCGCCTACAATGACTTGAGTGCTGCTGCCAAACTCGCCATCAAGAAGAGTCGGCCTAACATCGATGAAAGCCGAGCCTTCGCTTCCGTCGTATGTCGCTGTCAACAACTGTTGTTCTCCGTCATTATCCAACGACAGAGTCCATTGGTCGTCCAGACATTCTGCCTTGCCTGCCGACGAATCAATCACGATATCACAGATTGGAATCGAAACTCCGTTCCCGCTGACATCGAACCCTTCGACGATGAAGGTTGAAAATTCACCTTGAATTCCATAATCTTGAATTTGAACAGTGAGATGGTCCAATTGCCCCTGAGTCACATAGACGAGAACCGTGTATTCTTCTTCGCCGACAAAGGCGTGCAGTTGAGTCCAATTCACGCCCGCCGCGTTGTAAAGATAGTCGCCATCGCCGCCAGCCTCTTCGACTGACCCCCACGCATCTTCGACCACCCATACAGGGTCGTAGGGGTGCCATACCCCCATCACATCGAGACCGAGAACATGGAGAGGAAGTGATTGCCCAGTGGTCACCGTGAGGTACCAATCCCCACCCGTCGTCGTCACATTCAGCGCAACCGGCTCCGACCATTCGACCTGAACACGGGCTGAAGAAGGCCGCCCTCCGGACTCAACAAAAATGGTGTGCTGACCCTTGCCACTCGGAGTGAATGTCGCCGCCTCTCCATCGATTGAATCGACTCCTGAAATGCCATCAACCGACCAGTTGAAAGTTGCCCCCTCGACAACATTTCCGTCAAGGTCTGTTGCTACCGGATTCAATTCCAATGTTTCTCCGGTGAGAATCGTGGAATCGTGACCATCAATTATCACAAGAGAAATTCTTCCGATTCTGACATCGATTGTGACTTCATCCGACATGTTGATGAAGCCGTTTTCTAGACCGTTGTAGTCTGCTCTTACAGTCCAATTTCCTATAGTGTGGCCATCAAAAGTGGCCACGCTTCCGTTTGAGGAGAGCCATTCTGCTGCTTCTGGTTGCAGAGTTGACCATTCTCCATCGACTGCCCATGAATTGCCAGCGCTGTCTGATACCATCATGCTGAGTGATACTGAATCATCCGATGTGATTTGCGATTGTGAGTATGTGACCACCAAATCCTGTCCAACGCCCCGGCTTACATTCACCTCAAATTGAGCGGTGAAACCACCTGAGGATACCTCGATTAGGAAATTTCCAAGAGGTCCAGGGCTCCACCTCGCTGGTTGACCCGAAGCAGATACTATCGTCGAGCCAGCAGGAATCGTCCAGTATTGGCTTGGAACATAGAGAGGTGCTGCGTTGCCATGAACATCATGCCTCATCACCTGAAAATCAATTTCGTCGTCAGGTGTCACATTCTCAGCACTGCCGATTAATGTTAGCGACTGAGTGGCACCAATCGTCACCTCGACCTCGACTGATGCGTTGACCTCGGCGGCGCAAGCCCATACGAAATGGGTACCGATTGATGACGGATAGTAAATTGCGCCGCCACCGCCTTGAGGCTGAATACTGCCATCATCTGTCCCCCATGTTGCATTACCACCCAACTCGGTGCCATCCGAATTGTAGAGAGTTGCATTGAACAAAAGACTCTGGTCAGCAGGAAGTGTGACTGGACCGGGTGGAAGAACCGTGATTGAACTGGTATCGACGGGCCCACCACATGCCCGTCCCATCGCAGAGCCGAATGTCGGCTTGTCTTCTTGAGGAACGGCCATCCCGGAAATGGAAACCAACAACAGCATTACCAACGCCGCAGAAATGAGTTGTCTCCTCGTCATTAGTTCACCCCGTCCTGTGCCAAGAGCCATCACTGTCGATTGCCCATCGAGAAGGATTTCCTTCACCATCGAGATACCAACCAGCCTGCCCTTGTTCTGTGCCGGGCATCGCCTTCATGATGCCTTTTTGCCGAATGTCTTCCTTCTTGTTAGTTGCCGGTTCTGGCACCTCTTCTACCGCTGCAGCCATCTGTTCCGCTACCGGCTCGGCCACCTGTTCGGCCACTGGTTCCGCCACTGGTTCGGCCACTGGTTCGGCCACTGGTTCGGCCACCGGTTCAGCCACTGGTTCAGCCACTGGTTCGGCCACTGGTGCGGCCACAGGCTCTGCCACCAATGGTGCCACTGGTTCAGCCACTGGTTCGGCCACTGGTGCGGCCACAGAGATTTCACCTGAATTAGCTGAAGAAACATTTCGCACAGATTTGTGGTAGTAATCTTCGTAGATTGCTATTTGTTCGTCGGGCCACCCTTGTGACCGCCCCCACGCCCAAACCTGCTCGGTTGTCCAACTGTCACCTTCCGGTGCAGCCTCTTCAACAACCGCCTGTTGAGGTGTCGCCGTTTGGCCAGTCGTGAACATCTGCCCGCTTGCACTCTGCATCCCTGTGGCTCCTTGCTGCCAACCAGCCGCTTGTAGTCCACCGGCGTCCTGCAATCCAACCCCAGTAGGTTGGCCTGCCCCACTTTGAGGCATCATTTGTTGGAACGCCTCTCGAGCCGCTTTCCGAGCCTTCTTCGATGGCTTGTATGCGGCTAAGTCTGCGGCCGCGTACGATTGTGATTCTGGAACTTCCTCGAGATATTCTGCCATCGCTTCTTCCTCGCGCTTTGAGCGCGATCTCAAAAGCATCAGCAGCAAACCGAAGAGAAGGATAACTCCAGCCACTCCTGCCCAAAGTGCAGTCGCTAACGATGAGTCGCCAAAGGCGTAAAGTGGGTCAGATTCGACATCAATAAAAATCTCGCCGCCGACCGTTCCATAGTCGACTTCCACCCGCTGCTGTTCACCAGATTTCTCAAGATAGAACTGCCAATGGTCTCCGACATCATGCACGAAAGTGCCGGCGATACTCGTGAGAACCACATTGTCAGGGTCGGAGGGAATCCTGTTTCCGCCAAAGTCGTAGAGCCGTACTTCAATATCGATTTGGTAGCCTGTTCTAATTGTGTGGTCCGGAATTTCCAACTCGACCCGCACCGGCTCCCCTGTTGCAACCGAAACAACGACCTCACCTTCCGCCAGCCCCGAAGTAAACCGCAATATGTGGGTGCCTTCTTTGAGTCCCCTGAGAAGATAACTGCCATCACGACTGCCGTTTGCTATGTCGACGGAATCTGTTGGAGTGTACCAAATGACATCGGTTCCGAAATCGTTGCCATCCAAATCTGTGGCGTTAACATCTATCTCAATTATCTCGCCGCTTTTCACCGAAATGATTCCCTCGGTGAGTGCCCTCAATGTGTGCGGAATTCCAGGCTCGACATCGATTCCGATTGCTGAAAAGACTCCACCGGCCTCGACCTCTACTTCGTGATGACCGGCCAAAACCGGATACCAGACCGCCTCGTTGGTGCGTAAATCCCCAGTTCTGTCGTAAACCAAATTTTGATGTCGGAAAGTCCAGTTGAGTGTGACCTCTCCCAATTGGTTTCCATCCTCGTCAAAGAACCGTGGTGAAAAGTCGAAAGCACTGTCTGCTGAAACGATTTCTCCATGTCCCTCAATGTCGATTCTTGCCAGTGAGCCGGGTAGGACTTCCAGCATCAGGAAGGTTGAGATTAATCCGTCTGTGGAATTGTGTTCCGCCCGGATTGTCCAAATTCCAGCGATGACACCCTCGAACGCGGCACCGGTTACCGATTCTGAAAGCCAAGGTGCCGCTTGAGGCTCCATCACACTCCAATTTCCAGAGATAAGCCAGCGGTTGCCCTTCGTATCCTCAGCCTGTAGTTCAAGGTCGATGACATCATCTGCAGTGATGATTTCAAAATCTGATACGATAAGGAGTCTGCTAGCGTTGCCATGGACCACTTCGATTGTGACATTCACCCACCTATCCTCGACATGAACTCCCACTGTCCAATTTCCCTCTCGCCTTGGCAGCCATTCGACTCCACTGGGTGTCATCCGGAAATTGCCATCTTCAGCAGTCCAGTTTGTAAGTGGAATTCGTACCGGAACTTCATTCCCCCTAACATCGAGCCAATTCACAATGAGCAGGACTGGTTGGTCGGCCGGTTGGCTACCATTCGGCTCGACAATTTCAAGGTCGGCGAGTTCGCCTTGAGTCACCTCGATGTAGGTGTGGCCAACCGCCCCAGAAGTGCCAGTTGCATTGATTCTCCAATTGCCGACCGCATCCCCTGTGAACACTCCGATTCCATCGATAAAGCCGTTTTCAGCGACCCACGCTATCGCTCCTGTTGCTTGGTTGGGCAATGGATTTCCTGCTCTATCCGTGACCGAGTAAATCAACGGTAATTGTTGACCTGCTGCGACTGTCAAATCATCCTCAAATGTGATGTTAGCAGCCACTCCGGCACTGACGGTGACATCTGCTGAGTCGTACAGCGACTGCCAAAGAACGGTCACGATATCGTCGCCGACACCAATTGGGGTGTAATTTCCAGTCGAATCGATGTAGCCATTGTCAGAGTGCCAAGTCAGAGCAGCACCCTCAACCTCGTTGCCCATCGCATCTTGCAGAGAAGCGTTGAAACTGATATTGTCATCAACAGTGATTTGTGATGTAAGAGGAGAAATTTTCAGACTTACTGGGGTTCCAGCAGTCACCTGCAGATTCATCTCACCGGGAATCCCGTTAACCACCGCCTCAATCTTGGCGACGCCGGCGATATCAGGCGTAAACTGCCCGCCGGCGTCAATCGAACCGATGTCAGTCGACCAAGTCACAGCACCACTAACCAAATCGCCTTGGCCGGAGCGCGCATTCGCTTCAAGCGAGAGTTGGCTGTCCGAGTCAATTCGGTAGGGTTGTTTGGGGTAGATGTCGACCCATTGAGTGGTTGTGGGGAGGGAAGAGGGTGTTCCCCAGGTGAAAGTGATGTTCAATTTTGGCCGCTCGGAAGCGAAGACGAAGTCCACCGAGTCGAAAGTGACCCATTCATCGCCCCACGCAGGCCCCGTGAGAAGAATGCTCGCCGGTTCTGACGGCCCGCCGAATCGGCTGTGGTGAGCGATATCGACCGCCCTTGTCACATCAATCGTGGTGAAGTTGAGGCTTGTGAAACCCGACTTTTCGTCCATCATCCCACCCGAATCAAGATTTCCGAGTGCGCCCCCGACTTGCCACCCACTCCAAGTCGCGGTGTCCTCCTGCCATGTCGTGCCATAACCGACCCAACTGCGGACTGTTGGTGAGCCGCTGACCTGCCGAGTATGAAGCACCAATTCCGCTCCCAGAATCGATGTGTTAGTCCAAAATCCAGCGGCATCAAGGTCGATTCCAAGAAGGGTGTTCCAGCGACTGCTGTCGTTGTTTGAGTAGCCTACTTTCAGTTTGGTGTCGTTCCCGAAGTTTGCAGATGATTGCGCTGCGCTGAGCCAAGTGTCGTACATTTCAGACGCTGTGCCGGCAGTGATGGTGTAGGTCGAAGTGCCATCACCGTTGTCGGTCAATGAGCCACCAAACGGCTCAGCGCCGCCGGCAAAACTGGTTGTTGGCTGCGGCTGAAAGAGGGTTGTGTCGTCACCTTGCGTAGGCTCGGCGTATCCGCTTCCCATTCCAGAAAATGGCGTTTCGGGGATGAACGCGAGCCATGAAGTAGCCAGCAAAATTGCGACTACAAGCGGGACACTACGACCGGGAGACATGGCTACGCCTCATCGGTGAGAGTCGCTCTCACTCATCAAGTCAGCGGCGGCACGCCCGCCGTAGGCGGGCGTAATACCATCAAGGAGTTAGCACAAATTTGCTTCAATCTTCCCAAACGGCCCAGTCTTCCATATCTGGCGAACGATACCACCAGACGCCTTCATCATCTTCCCACCACTCGGTGCCATCTTCGTCGACTGAAATCGGTTGGTCACCCTCGCCGGCATCTGTAGCAGGATACTCCTCAGCACCGCCATAGCCAGCCTCCGAGACTGTCGGCTCGTCGTATGATTCAACTTCATCCTCGTCGAAGTGCTCTTCTTCTTCCTCGTAGTAGTCGTCGTAATCATCCTCATCATCGCCACCTCTGCGTAATAGCACTACCAAGACAACGATGATGCCGAGCAGAATGAACGCACCAAGTGCCGCTCCGAGATAATAGAGCCAGCCACCAGCCTCGAAAAATCCGAGCAGATTTCCTTGAACTGTAATCGCCTCCGAGACATGGACATTCTCTGCGACCACTGTAATCGTAGTCGTTCCCTCTGCCAACATGTAAACCGTCCATTGTGATTTGTTGACCTTGTTCATGGTGTGCAACTCATTGCCCTTGTCGAGATAGGCTGAATCGGCTACTGGAATCTCATTTCCAAAGCCGTCAAACGCCCGAATATCAACAGTGATTGTCTGCTGCTGTGCTACCGTAGTCCCCGGAGTCACCGCCATCGTGAAGGTAGCCAAAATGGAGGGGGTAACCTCGACATCCCAAGTCCCTTGGAGCCCGGTTGCGTCGTGGGTGTAGGTGAGTGTGTGGTCACCAGCCACCTTGGCCGCCCATGTGTAGGCACCGATATCTTCGTCGTCTGTGAAATCTGCAGTATTTCCGCCACTCCAAGAGACTTCGACCGCGAAACTGTTGCCGTCATCGTCAGTCGCTGTAATTTGAATTGACAATGATGCGCCTGCAACCAGTGTATCACCTGTATTTTCGTCGCTCAATACTGCGGCGATTCCGTGTGAAACTGTCACCTCGATTATTGTTTGATATGCGCCTGATGAAGCACAGATTTTCCATGTTCCCTCGGTGCTGGCCTCCCAGACGAATGCATTAGCCTGCAAGTTGCTAGTCAACTCAGTACCCCACTCCACGCAGGAGGGTGGTTGAGTCGTCGGACTGGTCGCATCCCACATGAACCATCTCAACAGGTCGGTGGACAATAGATTCTGGTTCGAATCCCGAGTTACAGGATTGAGTGTTACGCTATCATCCGCGGTTAACTGTGAGCCGTGTCCAGCGACCGTTATGCTTGCGAGCGGACCTGGCGTGACGGTGTACATCACCTCATCAGACATGACTTGAGTACCATCATGCATGTAGATCGCCTTGACCGTCCAATCACCCACAATCACCGCTTCAAAGTCGGCATACGAAGTTTGAGTGGTAAGCCAACTGCCAGCCATCGGCTCGACAATATCCCAATTATCCACTGTGCCAGTCCATTCGTTGTTGAACTGGTCGAATGCGAATGCATCCAAAGAGACACTTTCACCTGAAATTAAATCGGTACTGGGAGTCTTCAGTCGAATTCCAACAGCTTCGCCGTGCAGCGCAGATATGTCGACGCGTGTCGTCACACCTTCCAATGTTGCTTCTACCCACTGAGCAGAAGCGACCCAAGGAGTCCAGCGTACTGGGTCCTCGGCGAACAACGAACCGTTCGACCACGCCCACGCCTCCAGTGGCAAGGTCACATTCAACCGATTGCCTCTCACATCGATTCTAACTGTCTCAAAGGTGACCGCTTCGTCGACGGTCAGCGAATTGTTGGACTCGGTGAGTTCCAAATCGGCGATTGCGCCATGTGTCGTCTCTACAAGTTGAGTCGCGTTGAGTCCAACACCTGTCATCAAAGTTAGATTCCAGAATCCAACTGTGTAGGCGGAGTACCCACCAACGGCGGAGATGGAGCCATTTTCGACGGACCAGTTAACCGAGCCAACCCGGAATGGAGTGATTGGATTGTCGTGCGAGTCGTAAGCAGTCCAGTTGAAGTCGCGTGTTTCGCCGGCCGGAATTTGAGCGTGGCCTGCCATCACGAGATAGTCCGGAACACCTTGAGTTACAGTCACCTGCATGTTGAGAGATTCAGTTCCCCAACTTGCGTTCACCCATTGTACCCCGACCTGCCATGGCATGAAAGTCAATGCTCCCACTGGGGTTGTCTGCTGCGCTCCTTCTGCGATTGAGCCGTTGGTAAACGAGAGGGTTACCGTCTCGCCGGGAACCGAATTTCCATTTGCATCCAAGATATCTACCCAAAACGAAACCGTTTCATCTGCGGTAATCGTTGATGCGAACGGGCCGCCAATCAAGGTGATGGGAGTTCCCGGTTGTACGAAGATGATGTGGTCGACGATGACCCTGCCGAACCGCGCTGAGATTGTGACGCTTCCATTTTGGTCGGGTGTGAAAAGACCGGCGCTGGAAATCGTGCCGTCTGTTGTGCTCCATTCGACTGTTCCCTGAACGATGTTTGTATCTACATCGAGAAGAGAGGCGTTGAACTGCACTGGCACATCTGCAAGTGTCGTTCCCGGACCGGTGATGCTGATGTCGACGACATTTGTGTAGTCGAGGACGAATTTAGGTCGCTGGGAAGCGGTCGGCGACTCAGAATTGTCGAATGTAACCTGGAATTGAGGCACGCCCTGTGGGTATGGCGCTGGAGTTCCGATGAGAACTATCGCGAATGAACCGTTTAGGGCAGAGCCGAGTGCACCACTAACATCGAAGGTTGCCCAACCGGTCGAAGTCGAAGTGATTCGCACCGTATCGAGTGCAACCATACCTCGGTCCACTCCGGGGAGCAGACCGCCATTGGTTCCGCCCCAAGAATTGCCTAGAGAGGCTTGAATCCAATTCGCTTGATGCTCAGAGAAGTTGGGATTCAGCAATGTGTACACTCGCACATCAACATAACTCGAAGTCGCGGTGTTAGTCGCCGATATCCACAGATTGAGTTCTGCAGAATGAGAACGGCCATCTGCTGTTAGCGGGATTTGACCCAAATCGATTTGGAAAATTCCGACGCATTGGTTTTGATTACTGGGGCCCCCATCGCATCCTTCACCAATGACGAGTTGGTCAGAGCCATGTGTTTCGGATTGGTCACCTTCAGAGATGTAAGTATCTTCAATCTGAGGATAATTGAACACCGATGCATCGCCACCTTCCCGATAAGCCGCATTCCAGATGTTATTGCCTTGGTATGTAGTGTCAGGGTCTCCAATTGCGAACGACCAGGTGCTGGACCGCGGCCCAAGAACTGAGCCGTTTATCGCCTGCACATTCCAGTAGTACCCTTCACCAGCAGCCATATCCCAGCCGGGAGTGAAATTACCTTGCCCGAAACTACCCATAGAGGAGGTAGCATTCCAAGAGTAAATCGTGGATGAAGTGGTAGTGTTGAAGAGTGTCAATATGTATCCTGTTGTCGAGGAGTCGTACTGCCAACTGAGGGTTGGACGAGCCGGAGAATCCAACAGGAAGTCGTCGTAGTCATCGACCTCGTAAAGCACCTGTTGGTCCTGCGGGAAAATCTGCACCGGGGTAGCCGGCGGTGAAGTCCCGTTTAGATTGTCGATGTAGCCAATCACCAATTGTGGTCGATATATTGAACCAGCGCTTTCGGATGAAGCGAACTGTAAGTAGCCGGTCCAATTGGTCTTCAATGCCATCGAGACGGTGCCGTTGTAGCCCGCTGCCTGAACCAGCGATGTCACATCCCAATCGTACCATTGGCCGAATCCGCTCGCTGAGAGGCTCACGGACGAGGAGGCTGTGCCGTTGCAATTGTTGGAAATGGAGAATGAACTCCAAGTGTCAGATTCCGAGAAAGATGAACAGTCGTGAACGGTAACTGAGGGATTTCCAGACTGCGAATACCCTACGCGGTACATCTTGAGTGACACAGTTGTCGCCAGCATGGTGGAAGGGAACGGAAGTTCCCCAAGGTCGAATTGAATTAATCCAACGGATTCTTGACCTGCTTGGAATGGGCTTGCACCTACCACGAGACTTGTATTGCTGCCTTGACTTGTTCCAGTCCCTGCGCCGGGAGTCGAATCGACCCAAGTGTCCGGAACAGATGGCAAGATCCCACTCTGTACGAAGACTGAACCCCGACTCATGGTAACTGTGTGATTTCCTAGACCATCGTCACTGCCTTGGTCGAGAGGAACGCGGAACATTCCACCCCTAGTCCAATTGCCGAACAGATCCCCAACCACTGGTCGAATTCGCCAGTCGAAGTTTCGGTCACCCCAAGCCGTGCCGCTGGGTAAATCAGCGGGCATTGAAATCGTGTACGAAAGAGGCGCGCCGGAGAAACTACCGGAGTAAGAGGTCGAATCACTTGAATCGAGACGGCGAGTTTCGTCAGGGTCGAAGTTGCCATCCTCACTGAGTTCAATCTGCCACGATGTGATGTTCGAAGGTGCTGGATGAGCCCACTGGATAGTCACTGGGTCACGCCCGGTCGGCCGAGCCTCGGAAGCCTGCCAAAGGGTAGACGCGGTCGCTGGGTCCGGTGATGTGGCATCAGCGGGAAGCCATTGCGTACCGGTGCGATGAGTGATGTTGAGTACCGGCCTCAAGTCTTGGTCAACTGAATATTCAGAACTGTGGAACTGTTTGAGAAGTGAACTCCCACGCGCTGCCGTGAACTGAAGAAGAACTGTATCGTCACCTCGCAACCGTGCTGCCTGCACAAGTTGAGTGATGTTCCAGCCGTACCAGCCGATTCCAGCCACTGGTACTTCGTCGATGATTCCACTCGCCATCGGATTCGGCCATGATTGGTTAATTGCTGCTCGGTTGTAGGTCGTCTGCATCTCAACGAAATCGGAATTCAATTCAGATACCGCAATGTCAAGAGGAGTAGAACTCGGTCCGCCACATCCTGTACAATAGAGTTCGACATTTGCGTCTATGACCTCCCAAGGTGTTGGGACTGGCAAGCTAGAGATGTCTATCTTCATCACGCTTGTCGAGTGAAAGTTGGTGTTGAATGTGGAAGGACTCCTGCCTACCTCCAAGGTTTGTGAATTCCCCGAATTACTATTTTGGGAATAGGAGTTAAGCATCGCATCGGTGAATGATGTGGGAGCAAATAGTCTGCTGACCGCCGACCCCTCCTGCACTCTGAGACGAGCATCAGTGGAGTTGATTTCCCAACCGATTATATTTGGCACATCGAAGGTGTATGAACTACTTCGAGGGCCATACATATCATCTGTGATACTCTGAACGAACCAGCGCTGCTGTGCATCGAGTTCGAATTGGCTCGGAGGTGTCCAAGTCATATTCTGGACATCAAAGCCACTGTCGATTCGGCTATCATGAATGTTGTAACCATCTCGCACATCGTTGCTGTTGTTCTGCGTGAAGATTCGCCAGCCGTCTATTGTCGAAGGAGAATTGTGATTCCAACCGAGTGTAGGCTGTTGTTCCGACTCGAGAGCGTGTCCACTCAAATCCCAGGTAATATTGTTCATCGTAGGTGTAACCGGCCAAGCAGCCGTACTAGAGGAGGTTCCTGTGCCATTTCGGTACCAAATTTTGAGAGCGGGTCGGCTTGTGGCCCAAGTGTAGTCAGCGGAGTAGAATAGCGCCTCGGCGTATAGATTGGTATCCGAGCGCAGGCTCATGTTAACGCGGCTATCGCCATCAGCGAGTGCAGCGTGAACGATCTCGGTAACATTGAGCCTGAAGAAACTCGATGAAGTCGGCTCACCGATGTCAACCAGAGGTCCGACATCATTTCCGCCAATACCGCTAGTCGTAGTCCAGTTAGTGGTCGAGTTGTTGCTCATGTCGCCATTCCAAGAGACTCCATTCGCTGCATCACTCCAATTTCTCAATGAGTGATGAACAGAAACCCGAGGTGACTTTCCGCTAGACGATGTGTTCACAGTGTAAGCCCACAAACTCAATTCTGCCCCGACAATTCTAGAATTCGCCGGCTGCGGTAATTCGCTTAGAGGGAAAGAGAGCATCGATACCTTCGGACAACCGTTGGATTGACACCCAACAACGAGATTACTAGCAGCTGAGTGGGTGTCATTTCGGTTGCTTCCTGCCGTGATCCAAGTATCAGGAACATTAGGAATGTTCTGCGTCGATACAGCGTCTCCGGGCCGAATCACAATGTATGAGTTGTCTGAGTCGAGTGAGCCGCTCTCAATGTTCGGCACCACGAAGTCAGCGGTCGACGACCAGTTTCCGAGTTGGTTAGTTTGGGAAGACCCGCGAGCGCGCCAGAACCATACCTCACCGGTGGAAAGGTTACTCGAAGGAGTGTAAGTCATGTTTGTCACATCGAAATCATTGATTTGAACCCACGAACGAGCGACTCGGTAGTTGTTTGAATTGAAGGTTGAAGTGGTGTCTAATTCGACCAGCCAGCCGTTAGCAGTGATTGTCCCGCTGTGATTCCAAGAGAGAGTTGGCCGCGCTTCGGGAGCGATGAGCATCCCACTTGTTACCGACCATGCACCGTTGATTGGTGCGACCGGATTTGGCGGATTTGGAACCTCCATGGAACCGGGTGAATATTTGATGACAAGTTCAGGATAATCAGCAGCAGTTGCTGCATTCTCCCTGTCGAACATCACCGCTTGTCCGCTACCTGTGCCGGTGAGCAGAAGGTCGACCGGAACATTCCATCGCATCGAGTTTTGAACTGCGATTGTGACATTCCAACTCGCTGTCGAAGTCAATGTGTCAATCGTGGTGGAGTCCAGTAATTGTCCTCTATCGCTTCCAGAGGCTCCAACCCCAGTCCAGTTGTTGTTGGTGTCGTAATTCTCCCAAGTGGCAGAACTCTCTTCCCAACGATGGTTCATCATCTCGTAAACGGATGCTGAAAGTGAACCTGAAACATAGGATGCTTCGAGCAGAAGTTCAGCGTCGATGACGGCAAGACCCGGCGGTAATGTATGACTGCGAATATCACACCCTACCAGAGAGTATTGACTACTAGTGATAGAAAGTTCGCCGCCGTTATTGCTCGCGCCGGGGCCAAGACTGTCGATGTAGGTGTCAGCACAGAAAGGAGTGGCCATCGAGTTAGACGCGTTGCTGTGGCGAAGGCGAATCTCCCATGTATTGTTGGAAACCCATGTCGAATTGACAGTTGAGGCGAAGAAGCCTCGAGCGGTGTCGTAGTCACCCCAGTCGTCATCCTCAACCCATCGAACTCGCCAGTAGTAGTCCTCGCCGTAGTCAACACCCCAAGATGCTGGCACGGTGAAAGTACCGTTAGCAGTGTCAACTCCACTATTCAAATCACGGCTGTCAACCCGGTAGAGTGGACCTTCCGTGAACTCGGCGTTAGATGCGAATTCGATTCTCACATCATCGGTTGCGTGGCCGGTTGTCGACCAATTCAAAGCCGGCGTTAAGTCGGCGGTGAGATTGTTATTGTTGACTATACTCCAAACTCCCTGCCCATCCAAAGGAGATTGAACCGTCACTGTATCACTCGGTCCAACCCCGTCGCCCCATGCGTAGGTAATGATCATCTTCGGCCGATAGGTGAATGCTGAATCTTCACTGCCTCCGAAACGAGCCCACTCGTTACCACTGCTCGGCCCTGACAAGAGGAAAGAAATTCCCGGACTTACTCCGTAACCGCCCGCATTTCCTGCCCTCACATATTCTTGCACTGCGTAGGTAACATCGAACTTGAAAGTAGGTCCGCTCTTGTTGCCGTTCTGCACATCGAGGCTCTTGCCGATGTTCTTCATGAGGCTGCCCGAAGCCCACGACTGGTTGAGTGAGTAGTTGTCCCAAGTCGCATCTGACTCGCTCCAATTGTCGGTTGTCAACTCATGTATGCTGATCCATGGGTCGCCCTGCCTGTCGGTTCGTCGTAATTGCATGTAGGCGCTGAGAATTGTTGCGTTTGTGTGAAGACCGGTATCGGGGATGTCAGCGCGGAACGCTATTTTCATCTCTCCCCAAGAGGTGTTGTTTGAATGGCCAACCCACATATTTTCCTGATTGCCGCCGGGTGTGGTCGGACTAGCGGAACGGAGCCAAGCGTCTTCGATTGTGCCCCGACTCATGTTGAGTGAATCTCGATACATCTCCAACTCAGCACTGCCGTTGCCATTGTCGGTAACGCTGTGTTCTGGAATTAGATATTGGCCATACTCCCACGCTGACAGTTGGTCGGAGTCGGTAGAGCGCATTCGCCAGTTGGCAACCATGCCTTCGTTTAGAGAGGTGCCCGAGGGCACCGTGTAGGTTCCATTTGAACCGCTGAGTGAGAATCCGCTACCTGTCCAAGAATCCCAAAGCCAGCCACTGTCATTCTCCTGACGGAAGTCTTCGGAGCGAGAGACCTGCAACTCAACACCCGAGCCGGAGTGACCGGACCAAGTCATGGTCGGAGTGAGGTCGGCCGAGAGAAGGAAGTTCGGCGACATGGATACCGATCCGTCTGTCGGAGTTTCAAGAGTGACCGCGGGTGGAGTCGGAGCAGCGATGGTTGCGTGAGTAATGGAAAGTGATGGCCGTTTGTTCGTCGTCGGGTGTTCGCTGCTAGCGATGGTGTACATCCCCAATCCAGTCATGGAAACGATGACATTCAGATGAGTGGCCTGCTTGGCCAAAACCTGCTGAACCAAGGCGGTTACATTCAGGCTGACCGAGGTCGCACCAGAGGTGATTTGTGAGCGGGGCTCCCAATTTTCGTGGTCGGTATCACCTGAAGCACCCGGCCCTTGCCAAGTTGTTGAATTTGACCTATTGTACCAGGTAGCGTTGACTTCGAAATATTCTCCGTTTAGGCCTGCCACAAAGGCATAAACAGCACCTTGGCTGGAGGCTGAGGTGATAGAGAGGGTCATCGAAGCGCTCTCAACCAAATTTGCAGCGGGAACTACGCCGCCGGTAACATTGCTCAAAACGGGGAAAGTGAAGAGCAATCGGGATTCTGCACCGGGAGTCGTAGTCAAATTGAGATTGCTAGCGCTGCCGTGTGTTGTGTTCATCCCAGTCACATTCAACATCGTATCTTGCGATGCGATACTCGTTCCTGTAGCCCAACTTGGGCCTCTCTCTTCTTCCAATTCAGGGGCCACTAAAATCGCCGACCATGGCATCAATATCATCGTCAATACCATGACCAAAGCGATCGTGACCTTCCTGTTCACTTGACTGTCCCCCATGTCAATCACCTTTCGGGGATAGCGTGACAGCATTAACCGCTTTCGGCCCCGGGACCCTACTTCGTAGTGTCCCGTTGAATTATTGCCCATTTGAGAGGGGGGTCGGAGTCAAAATGGTTATTGGCGGCCGTTGGAGTGAGCCCTCCGGTTGCATCAGATGAGCGCAATGTGGGTTGAGAAACACCGGCCGAGAACGGTCGTTGAGATTCGCGGTCAAGCGGCAGTAGTCGATAGACTGCGAACTTATGCTGAGCAAGGCACCTTCCCACACCTGCTCTTTGCCGGCCCTCCGGGTACCGGCAAAACAACCGCCGCCCTCGCATTGACGAGGGATGTGTTCGGCGAGACCTTCCGCGACAACACATTGGAGATGAATGCAAGCGATGAGCGAGGGTTGGAGAGCATCCGCAATAAAGTGAAGCAATTCGCCCGCGCAAGTCCACTTGGCGGAGCCACTTTCAAGGTCATTTTTCTTGATGAGGCTGACGCTCTTACTTCAGATGCTCAGGGGGCGTTGCGACGCATCATGGAACAGTACTCTCAAACCTGCCGTTTCATCCTCTCATGCAACTACTCCAGCAAGGTGATTGAACCGATCCAATCCCGCTGCGCAGTGTTCCGGTTTCGACCCCTCGCCGACGACCAAATTTCAAGCCAAATAATTGCGATTTCAAAAGAGGAGAAAGTCACCCTCGAAAAGGACGCTGTGGATGCAATTGTGCATGTCAGTTTGGGGGACATGAGAAAGGCGATTACCGCCCTCCAAGTTGCCGCTTCGCTCGACCCACATATCACCCGAGCCCTAATCTACGAAACCACTGCAACCGCCCCTCCAGAGGAGTTGCACGGCTTCCTCCTTTCTTGCAAAAGAGATGGCTTCCACCCAGCTCGCCGCCGACTGCAGGAATTGTTGGATTTGTACGGGCTTGCGGGGACTGATTTCGTCAATCAATTGCACCGAGCGTTGTATGATGTTGAGTTCTTGGAAGAGAAGCAGAAATTGAGTATTACCGAGATGTTGGCCGAGGTCGATTTCAGGTTGGTTGAGGGGGGCGGCGAGGCGCTTCAACTAGATGCGATGTGCAGTTCAGTTTGCCGTCACTTGTCAGACACCGGCCGCCATAGCGGCCGGTAGCGATGATTTTCTTTGATATGAGTCATTTTGACTGAACACCGGCCGCCATAGCGGCCGGTAGCGATGCTTTTCTTTGATATGAGTCATTTTGACTGAACCCTCCGGGCAAGTTCACACGCGAAAGTGAGAATTCACTGAACCTTGCGGGTCGCTCCATTCACGGAAGTGAGAAGCCTCCTCAGTTCTTTACTTTCAGTTTCAGTTAGGCGGGCGCACAGAATCGTAGTGGTCTTTCCCGCCACGGCTTGAATCATGGAAATACACAGAGACCACCTGCTGCTCGGCGACATAATCGCTTGGTCACCGGCTGCCGGAATAATCAGGAAAATGCGCGCTAAGAGAGTTTGCAACAAGACGCGAACAGAACAGATTCGGAGCAAAATCGCACCGATTCTCGCTTCAATCAGACGAGAACATTCCGACTTATTCCAACCCGCTTGGATATGAAATCAAGCCAAAAAACGCTCACAGGCGGCCCAATTTAAGCGACGACTGTTAGCGAATAAGTCAGTGTTCGACTGTTGACCCAAGGGTCGCCTTGCTCAACCAAATCGATTGTGACCACATACTCGCCAGCAGAAATGTTCCCGAGGCCAATCGACACACAGGCGTCGAATTGGTGAGTCACAATCGAATTTTGTTGTGACTTACGAAGCCCATCCCAAACCGCATCGCATCCAAGAGTTGACACGGTCGCAGATACCACTTCGACCGGTGAAGAACCGAATTCAGTCGACAGCAGGGTCACGCTCAAATTAGCGACATTCGGGTCAGTATTATCGTTGATTGAGAACACCATATACGCCTCACCTGCGCTCCCATTCATGTCGAGAATGAACGCTCCTTTGGAACTGGTGAGATTATCTGAATCGATGAGAACATCTTCGCCATCGATGATGATGACAGTGTAGGAGCCAGCCACATCCGGGGCAGCCAAGTCACCTAGAGGAGGGTTTGCGATAAGGAAGGAAATGGCGAGCCAAGTGAAAACATAGAGCATCGAGGCGCGGAACCAGTTACCGAAAGTGTAGCGTGACTTCCACGGCTCAGGAATTACCACCTTGTGCAAGGGTGCGATGACAACAATCAGCGAGAGCGGCAGGAACCAGAGAACATCCTTCGGGCCCTCCATTCCGGGCATGAAAATGTAACGCATCAGACATGCGACGAAGGCGCCAGCGCCAATGACCAACCACATCGAAAGTGCATCCCCAACCTCCTTCTCAACATGGTCTGCCGGGTCGAACGGCTCAACACCGAGGACTCCGCCGGGACGCTTCTTTTTGTCACCAGGACGACGCTTCGTCTTCCCTGAATCACCTATTGCATCAACAATGGCTAGAGGATCCATGGGTATTGCCTTCAACTCTCCCGAGCGCGCCCCGCATATCATGGGTTCGGAGTGAAGTAGTCGAGGTGAGGTGAAGTTGCCCACCGAATTTAACCCCGAATCGTTCAAAGAGCGTAGGCGAGTCGGCCGCATCACAGCCGGGGTGGCGTAGTTGGTGGCGCGTCGGACTCATAGGGCAGCCTAACTGGCAAGATGATGAGCGCAACAGCCCCTTCAAATGTCTGAGACATCCGAAGGTCGCGGGTTCGAGCCCCGCTCCCGGCACTCGCTTTTACTCGCAGAGCCCTCCTGCGCCCGTCGGCGCAGGAGGATTCGCTACAGAGTAGGTCGAATTAATGCGGCTGGGAAATTTGATTGAGTATCAGCCGCGGATTAATCGACAGTAGATACGGGGCGCTATGATTCAATCTGCTCTGCGAGTAAGCGAGTCCCGGTCACCATTCGATTGCCTTGCTCGGCGCCCAAGAAAATGCCACGAGCAGTTGAAATGCAATTTAACCGAGGGTAGTATTGAATGACCGAGAGGCTACACGAAGAGTCGATGGTTGAGGCGTCCGAGGTACCTGAAGTCGGCTCTGAGGTGCGTTTGAAGGCCACCACTTGGAATGGCCGGGTCGATGTGGAAGGTATTCTGTTAGCCCCTAGCGCTGATGCACATCTCACTGTGAAACTGATCAACGGATACAATGTGAGCCACCCACTTTCAGCAGTCGATTCAATCGAAGTTGTCTCCAAGGATGCCGGTAGTTCTGGCAATGCTGATAATTCGGACCCTGGTGATGAGTCGGTCTCAGAAGATGACTCACTACCGATAGTTTTCATTCTGCACACCGGAGGAACAATCGCAAGCAAGGTCGATTATCAAACCGGCGCGGTCACCGCTCGATTCGAGCCCGAGGAGTTATTGGGGGCTGTTCCCGAACTCGCCTCCCACGCAAGAATCCGCACTCGAAAATTAGGCAACATGTGGTCAGACGACATTCGTAGCCGTCACTGGAATCGAATGGCCACAGCCGCTGCGGAGGCCTTCGGCGAAGGCGCAGACGGGGTTGTCATTACACATGGCACCGACACGATGCATCTCTCAGCCGCTGCACTCTCATACGCCTTTTCTGGCCAGCGTGGTGTTCCCGCGGGGCGGATTGCCTTCACCGGTTCTCAGCGCTCCTCTGACCGTGGCTCTACTGATGGCGCCGAGAATCTCATCGCCGCAGTCCATTGGGCGGCCAATGGCCCGAGCCCATCGGGTGCATCCGATTCCACCGTAATCGTGATGCACGAAGGCTGTGATGACGGAACGATGGCTGTCATTCCCGGATGTGCGGCGCGGAAAAATCACTCTTCAGGGAGAGGCGCATTCACTTCGATCAATCAACCAGCAATCGCTTCGATTTCTGTCTCTGCCGCCGGTGCTGAAATCACCCTCGCCGACGGATACGCGGCTCGGTCAGCCGCGCAAGACCGGTCAGTCTGCGAATCGCCCACTCCGTTCTCGGAGGATGTTCGCATTCTGCAACTGATTGCAGGTTCACAATTATTCGCGGACCAAGTCTCACACGCATCACACCACAATTACAACGCAATCCTCGTACACGGCACTGGTTTAGGCCACCTTCCACTGGACGACCCGGGTGATTCACCTGAAAACTCCGAACTCAAGGGTGCACTTTCCTCCTACCTCGATGGTGGGGGCGTGGTTGTGATGACAACCCAGTGCATATCTGGTCCAGTCCATTTGGATGTCTACAGCAAGGGCCGAGACCAGCAGGAAATGGGTATCCTCGGCCATGGTTCAAATGCCAGTCCAGAATCATCACTCGCTAAGTTACATCATCTGCTCTCGCGGGGAATTTCTGGCACCGAACTCGCATCCGCCTGGACTGCTGATTTAGTCGGTGAAAACCCAGCAGACCTTTGATTTCAATTCAATTGATAAAATCATTTTTCCAATTGGAAAAATGCCATCTTCAGGCCGCCGCTACCGTGATTCACCCTCTCGGCCCCCAACCGTAGCGTGCCCCATCCCGCGCGAGGTCGACGCGACCTTTCTGAAGACTTGCTCCAACGTCGCCAACGAGCGGCTGCCGGCGGCGGCCGAGCGAAGATGGATGGCATCAGAGAGAGTGGGCGTGGGACGGCTCGAGAGAGGATGGCAGCTCTCTTGGATGAGGGTTCTTTTGTCGAAGTTGACAGCTTCGTAACCCACCGCAACCAAGACTTCAATCTTCACATGCATCCAATCGAAGGAGACGGTGTCATTTGTGGACACGGGACTGTCGACGGCCGTCGGATTTTCTGTTTCTCGCAAGATTTCTCAGTATTCGGCGGCTCGATGGGCGAGATGCACGCCCTGAAGATTGGCAAGGTCGCGGAGATGGCGGAACGGGCGCGAATTCCCCTTGTCGGTATTTGGGACGGTGGAGGTCAGCGAGCCCACGACGGAGTACATTCACTGGCTGGGACTGGTGAGTTGCTCGACCGATTAATCGCCTGCAGCGGTCGCATACCGATGATCAGTCTGGTTTTGGGTCCAGTCGTCGGAGTCTCTGCTCTAGCAGCAGGAGTTGCCGACTTTGTCGTTCTTGGCCGCGAACATGGCCAGTTGTTCATGTCGAGTCCACTTGAAACCGAAGAAACCGTCACCGGAGAAATGACTCCAGAAGAATTGGGTGGTGCAGACTTACACGCAAGCCGGTCTGGAATCGCCTGCCAGATTGCAGAAGACGAGGATGATGCGATGGCAATCGTCTCGGAACTGCTCTCATTCCTGCCGGACCACTGCCTCGCAGAGCCACCTTTGGTGGAAAATGGTGACGACCCCGAGCGGATGTCTGATGAGTTAGCGAATCTCGTGCCAGATGACCCAAATCGACCCTACGACATCGTTGCAGCAATTGAGGGAACTGTCGACGACGGCCACTTTGTTGAGTTGTTCGAATACTACGCTGACAACATCATTATCGGCTTTGCTCGGCTTGAGGGAACCACAATTGGAATCGTCGCAAATCAGCCAAAAGTCCTCGCTGGCTGTCTTGATATTGATGCCTCGGTCAAGGCGGCGCGCTTCATTCGCACCTGTGACTGCTTCAACATCCCACTCCTCACCTTCGTTGATGTTCCGGGCTTCCTACCCGGTACCGTTCAAGAATGGGGTGGAATCATTCGCCATGGCGCTAAACTTCTCTACGCCTATGCAGAAGCGACTGTTCCAAAGATGACAGTAGTTACTCGGAAGGCCTACGGAGGAGCCTACCTCGCGATGTCATGCAAACACCTGCGCTCCGACTACAATGTTGCATGGCCAACTGGTGAACTCGCAGTCATGGGCGCCGATGGCGCCGTGAAAATCATCCATCGTCGTGAATTGAATTCTTCGAGTGACCCCGCTCAAACCCAAAAGGAACTCGTTGCTGACTACAAACTCAAATTCGGCGACCCATATGTCGCTGCCAAACACGGTTGGCTAGACGATGTAATCGAACCGCAGGAAACTCGCCTCAGGTTGGTGCGCGCTCTTCGGCTACTCCGCTCAAAGCGAGAGTGGACTCCACCGAAGAAACACGGTAACATTCCGCTGTGAAAAGCCGGACTAATCGACATATTCTGTCTCTTTTCGCATCAAGTAGACCAAGACTCCACCCGCAACCAACACGAACCCAAGACCAACCAATACGAAGACTAACCCGGAAACACCTGTTCCGGGCCCACCCGAGGAAGCCCCAGCCCTGTTGGGGTCGGGGTTGGAAAGCCAGTAGGTTGAGATGTCACTTATCGACTCCCCGTCGTTCACCCGCAGGTTCAATTCATGGTCGCCGTAAGCGAGCGAATTCGTCAGCAAATCAGCCTGACACTCGTAGAATGAAGTCGATTGTTCAGAACAAGATGGTGAAATCTCTGACCAATTTCCGTCATCCCAATTGTACTCGATTGTCCAAGGTCCGGATGTGTCGGGGTCTGTAATATCGAAGCGGAGTTTCGTCATATTGTCATCAATGTCAGCAGGCTGCTGCCAAGAAACGAGCGTCGGGTCATCTACGCCAGCCACCACGATGCGAATCGGTTGCCTAATTTCGGTCTCGCCGTCAGTAACGACAATTGCCCAGTTGACGGCTCGTCCGAACCACTGGCTAGTCGGCGTAATTCGCAGTTGTTCATGCCATAATTCGACTGTGATATTCTGCTCGCCATCTTCCAAAGTGATGTTCAATTCGTCGCCGTCTGGGTCCCAAATCATCTCGTCGAGTGGTGCTGAGTAAACCTCGTCTTCAGTCATCTGAATCTCTGTGAAGTTGAACATCGGTGGGTCCGCCACCGGCGTTACAATCACTGTCACAGTCATCCAAGAACACTCTGTGCCATTCAGCCGGTGGCGAATGCAGACATCGACCGCCTCCTGACCGTTCCAGTGCAGGGCGGGCTCAATCGACACTGTCGGACCATTGGTAGACAGCCCGAGGCGTGTTACCTGTTCTGCTGTGGCATTGTTGCTGCGTACCGTCGCCGGGTCACCCTCCTCATCGTAGCCGTACGGTGTGAGGTCGAATTCGGTTAAACCCGAATCCTCTTCAATTGTAAACGAGGGGTGCTCGGTGACAATGAATGGGTCATCCTGCCATGAGTTAACCACATCGAAGCAGAAGGGGACTTGGATTGGCGGATTTCCTTGAGAGCCTTCATCACGAATGTTTCCACAAACTTCGAAGGTAGAATCATCCCAACGGCCATTCCAGTTGGAAACATCCTCCATAGTCAGCAACCTCCAATCCTCCATCACATCCCATTGAAGAGAAGGCGTAAGGTCGTCTTCGCCTTTCGCCGTAAAGGTCAGCGTGTTGGTGACAAAACGAACCTCATGACCGTCTGGGTCGGACGCTATCTCACTGGCGTTGATGGAGAGTTCACCACTTTCAGTCAATACGAAGCTCGGCATGTTTTGGTTTGGTTGAGGGGGTGCGTTGGCCCGCTCGAAGGGGAACATAGAGGAGGCTTGTTGGCCGTCGTGAATGACCCGCAGAGTGGCGCTGTGGTAGCCTGGACTCAGTGCAAACGGAGATAGGTCACAGGCTGCGGTACTGTTGCTCACATCCCAACCCCCGGTGGTCCAACCGTCACTAGACAAAATTCTACACTGGACTGTCAAGTTCCATGGTGCCGGGCTGAGGTCCCTCTCTGTAACAACCGCTTGAAGGTAAATCGTGTCACTCACAGTAACCGCTGAAGATGATGCATACAACTCCCAACTGCCCGATTCAAAATCATACAACCAAGTCTCGTCGCAGCCAGAGGGGCATTGTGACCAAGAAGAACCACCGAATAGAATCAATTTGTTGGCGACAGAGTCGTAGGCCATCTCACCAGCGTCCATTCGTTCTGGTGCACCGAACGAACTGAGTTTCTGCCAAGTCAAGTCCACCATGTCGAACGCCCAAAGTTCTCCGGCGCCAGAACCCCAGTCTGAATCATAGATGTAACCGATTTCATTCTCGTAATCCATCGCAGTCGCCATGTATGCGCGTTCCTCTGGATATTCACCTTGTAGGGCGAGTTTGGACCAAGTGTTTGTCTGGCTGTTAAACATCCAAGTCTCATTTGAAATATCATAATCTAAATCAACGCCGCCGAATAGAAAAGAGCGATTCCACGATTCCGAGAAGAACATGGCTGCCCCGATCACACCTCGCGGTCCACCGGCGGTCTGAATTTCCTGCCAAACGCCTACCGTTGGGTCGAAAGCCCAAGTTTCGTTCACGCCCTCTGAATTATCATCCGAGCCACCGTAAGAGAGGAAAGCCTCCTCAAAACCATCCCAAACCATGGAATTACTATTGTTTGCAGGTGGCCGAACACCGTCTGGGTATGCTGTCCATGTCCCCGACCAGCCGTTCCAACTCCAAAGCGTCGGGCTACCATCTCGGGTCGAGCCATAGAGAAGTCCGCTCGCCTCACCATCGAATCCAAATGCGCCGGTACCCACACTGTTTGGTGCATCTGGCTGCAATTCCCATTCGCCCGAACCGTTTAGGTCGAGTGTCCAATAGTCGTCCAAATTTTCCCCATTCCCAGTCCCACCGACCATCACGGTTCGCTCAGCGATTGGGTCGTAGAACATCGAATGGGCTATTCGTCCGGAGGGAGCGATAACCACATTCTCTTCGGGGGTCATCAGGTAGAATTGGTTGGCGGCGAGGTTCTCTGAGAGGTATGAGTCAGCATCGGAGGGGAAGACCGGGTCGCTTTCGCGGCTGGTAGCCCTGTACCATTCGTCTTCGTCACCCTTCAGCGTCAAGTCGAGGTATGGCAGAATTTTCGAAATCGCATGCGCCTGCTGCTCTTCCGCAGTCATCGTTGCATCGCCGTCAAACAGATTGTCTAAGAATGACTGGTCATCCTCATATTGGACATGGTTCGCTCCGACCACCTCAAGAAGTTGCCAACCGCCTTTCCAATAATCGAGGAATGGTTCGGCGTGCTCATTTGCTGGAGCGACTTCATCTACCGTACCGGTGAGAAACAGTGCGTGATTGGGAGCTGCTTGGTCGTAGGCGTCGAGAGTGTTGCCTGACTGGTCGGTGTCTAGTCCAAGCCCAATTAGAGCCCGTGGTGGTTGTGAGTTGGAGCCGAGAAATCGCCCCCAATTTGCATTGACAACCGCAGCAAGACCGGCACCTGTGCCGTGACCGGCTACTCCCCAGTGGTCCATGTCGATACAGCCTTGAATTCCATTTGCTCCAGAATAGTTCATATTCCCCATCATGGAAATCATCTCGTAATGGTCCATAATTGCGGGCCACGGTTGATTTGCAGAACGCTCTTCACCGATGGCGATGGCGATGTAACCAGCCTTGGCCAAACCTTGTCCGACCCATTCGTAACCATCGAAATCCTCCCCATTATCGCCATGGAAGACGAGCCAAGGGTAAGGCGCCCAAGCGCAATCGACTGCAACCTCTTCGCCTGCCGAAGATGCGGGATAGTAGATTCTGATATCGATTTCATCGTTGTCGTAATCCCGATAGGTACCATCAGCCCAACCGACTTCAAATCGGTCAGCAGCCACAGGTCCGCTAAAGTTTGGTGATTCTTCTCTGGCTGCCGTGGCTAACATCGTCACCGACGAGAGCACCATCAACAGGGCGATGAAGAGTGCTTTTCCACTTCCCATGACTCTCGCCGTTGAGTGCAGCTCGCTGTTCGCAACTCTGAGGGCCTCGACTCGGCCATCGCCTTGGGGGGCAGCGCAGGCCTCGACTCGCACATCGCCTCGTGCATGCGCCATGATTCGCTGCTTTGCAGCGCTCGCCTTTGAACCGCTCGCCGTATAGAGTCACTAACTCATACCTTCGATTGCACCCACCAAATCCCGCAATGAGGGCAGACTGTCAGCGAATTGAGGCAGGTAGAGGTGGCGCCACGCCTCAAGATGTTGAGCCGCCAACAACCACCTCCCATCAAGATGCAAACCCCACTCTGTTTCAACGGATGATTCACCTTTGTTTCCATCGTAGGTTATGGAGAGGAGAATAGGCGCTTCACCAGGGTCTTCCAGCGGGATTCGGTCTCCAATCGGCTCACTCGCAGTCCCCGGCTCGACATCGAAATCTGCGTGTAATCTGCGACCGTTGTGTTCGGCGAGTTGCAGACCCTCAACCAACGCACTTCGCCATGGCCCTCTGTGAGAGAGAGAACGCCGACCTCCCTTCCACCAAATACTGCCTCCTGCCTCGACCCACGCTGCCGCGCAGGACCGAGCTGTTGAGCCGCCTCCATTCATGCAGAGCAGAGGCTGTTCCCGAGTATCCTTCTTGTCGAATTCAAAGCCAAATTCCTTGGCTAGCAGAACCAGCCCAAGACCATCCGTCGAAGCGACCCTCCAGACATGGCCATCGTGGCGCATCTGGTTGGCACAGGCTAACATCGGCTCGCCGACAACCCATTCAGTCCCAGAGTCGGGTGGCATCTGGTGTTTCAAAGGCGAAGTTAGAGAGAGCCAAACCTCACGTCGACCAGAGTCTGCACCATCATCCTGATTGGATAACGCTTGCTTCTGAGAATGGCCCCAAGCCAGTGCATTCACAAGGGTGGTAGTCTCAAACTTTTCAGCCATCTCGATGTTGACTTTACAGCCGCTTTCGCGCAACCGGTCAGCCACTATCCGAAACAAATCTGGTGTCAGTGAGTGGGCGATTGGCTTACCCGCAACTGCGGCACATACCTTGACTGTAGTTACCATTCGGATTTTGGTGGTGGGGAGTCTGTCAAAAGGTCGCCGGAGCGATTCTCTGTCCATCAACAATAGAACAGCAGAAACTTGCGATGATTGAGGGAAATCCGATTAATACGAACCAAGAAGTGGCCCCCTCCCACTATTCGCCCCGCCCGCCTACGAGCCGTGTCCGCTAAGCGGGAAATTGTCGTTTTAAGGACAAAATCGACTAGATACAGAATGAATGATTGAATACCGTATGCTCAGCCGAGCCTTCTATGCCGAGCGACCTTGACATCGCCAACGGGGCAGAAATGCTCCCAATCGAAGAGGTCGCCTGGAAACTTGGGCTCGGCGTCGAGGACATCGCTCGATTGGGCCGAGGGATGGCGAAGGTCAGGTGGGAAGCCCTGAAAGCACGGAAGGGGAAGGCGAAGGGGTCACTCATCCTAGTCACCAGCGTCAATCCAACACCCTACGGCGAAGGAAAAACCGTCACTTCAATCGGCCTAAATCAAGGGCTGAATCGGCTCGGAAAATCGGCAACTTGCGTCATCCGTGAACCCTCGATGGGACCGGTCTTTGGCATCAAGGGCGGTGCAGCCGGCGGCGGCTATTCGCAAGTCCTTCCGATGGAACAAATTAACCTCCACTTCACAGGTGATTTGCACGCTGTCACCTCAGCCCACAACCTCTGCTCGGCGATGCTCGACAACCATCTACATCACGGAAATTCGTTGGACATCGACCCTGCTCGGGTGATGTGGCCACGAGTTCTCGACATGAACGACCGGGCTCTCCGCTACTCTGCAATCGGGCTGGGTGGTGCAGTCAATGGGTTCGCTCGCGAGGAGCGATTCGACATCACCGCGGCGAGCGAAGTAATGGCGATTTTGGCCCTCTCAAAAAATTACGCTGACCTCAGAAGCCGTCTCGGTCAAATCGTAGTTGGGCAAAACCGAGCCGGCCACCCGGTCAAGGCGGAGGACATCGGTGCTGCCGGCCCGATGTCACTTCTCCTGCGGGAAGCCCTTCTCCCAAATCTAGTTCAAACACTCGAAGGCGACCCCGCTTTCATCCACGCAGGACCATTCGCTAACATCGCACACGGAAACTCCAGTATAATCGCCGACGAACTAGCACTTTCAGTCGCCGACTATGTCGTCACAGAGGCTGGCTTCGGCTCCGATATGGGAGCGGAAAAAGCGATTCACATCAAGGCTGCAGCGAGTGGAGTTCCACCCGACTGCATCGTGGTGAACGCCACCGTCCGCGCCATGAAATTACACGGTGGCGGATTCACCACCAGCGGCGGCCAGCGGCCGTCAAAAGAGGAACTCGCCACAGAAAATGTCGACGCTGTCCGCGCCGGCGCAGCAACGAACCTCGCACGCCACATTCGAAACATGAAGAGGTTCGGCTGCCCTGTCGTGGTCTCCGTCAATCGATTCCCAACCGACACCGAAGCAGAAATCAACGAAGTGCTACAAGTCGCACGAGACGCTGAGGCTGACCAAGCCGTTGTCTTTGAGGGGCACCAACGAGGCGGCGCAGGGTCGGAAGACTTGGCGAAAGCGGTGGTTGCGGCGTGTCAAGACCATTTGGCGGATGGCCGAAATTTCGAACCACTTTTCGAGCCCGAATTACCTCTGCTTGAGAAAATCCTGAAGATTGCAACGATGGTTTACGGGGCCGAATCAATCGACCTCAGAAAGGAGGCTCAACGCGACCTGAAGAAGATTCAAAAGTGGAAATACGACAAGTTGGCGGTCTGTATGGCTAAGACGCAGTACTCGTTTTCCCATGTGCCGAACGAACTTGGCGCACCCTCCGGATTTACCCTCCCCATCCGTGAACTCCGCCTCAATGCCGGGGCCGGTTTCGTGGTCGTGGTCTGTGGTGCAATGATGACAATGCCGGGGCTTCCCAAACACCCAGCCGCACTTGACATGGATATGGATGATGAGGGAAAACTCACCGGCGCTTTCTCATGATGAATCGACGGATTGAAGAGTGTCTCATCTTGCCCCGTAACTATGCGTACGCTTCTTCTCGCATCGATTCTTCTTCTTGCTTCTGCTTCATCCGGCTGTTTGAATACACCAATTGATGAGAGTGGACTCACCACCCAAGAAACTGAACCGTCAATCGATGAAGGCAACAACACGACTGTTCAGCAAGAGCCGAATATAGACCCCGAACCAGAGCCGGACTCAGATCCGGAAACCGAACCAGAATCAGAAGAGAATACTGACTGGTCGAAAGAGTGTCTCGCAAGCCATTCAAACCTTGAAATGCACATCCATCCAACACTCGTCATACAAATTGAAAATGATAGTTACATTGTCGGGGCCAATACTGGAATAGATACTGAGATTTGCGTCGAATCGATGCATATCATCCACACCCATGATGATTCAGGAAAATTACATGTTGAAACTCCTGAAGTTACAGATATCAAATTAAGTATATTCTTCGAAATTTGGCAGGTCCCATTCAATGAGAACAGAATTTTAGACTACCAGGTGAACTCAACTCATGAACTGATAATGAAGATTGATGGAGAGGTTTCAACCGAATGGGGTGACCACATTTTTGTTGATGGAGAATCAATTCTCATCCATTACCAGAAGCGAGATTGATTCCGTTTCCAAATAGGATGGTACAAAACGACGCAACTGCTGTTCGCCATCGTATTCAATAGCGACCGACCCCATGCGAGTGTAGGGCGAGGGCGATGAGGTTAGTCAAGCGAGACGAGGATATGCTGCGCGTTCGCGTTCAGCACGAGGATGACCTGTGGGTCCTCTCACAAATCTCGAAAGGGGGAAAAATTGCCGGAATGGTGTCGCACCGGAGAGACTCAACGACCGGAACCCAAGAGGGTGGTCGCGCCAAATCTGCCGAACGAAAGCCGATGTGGATAGTCATCGAAGTAGAAAATTCCGAATTCCAACCGTTTTCGGACCAACTTCGACTCCATGGTGTGATTACCGAGGCGCCGGTCGACAAGGGCTCTCACCACACCCACACGGTCGGGCTGAAAGACGAAATTGAGCTCACCGCCCTGTCTGGTTGGACTGTCGCTGACGAACAACTCCTCCAAGAATCCGTCAAGGAAGGTGGAAGGGCAAAGGCTGCCATCATCGTAGTTGAAAACGACGAGATTCAATTGTTTGAAATCGCCTCTCATGGAATGCGGGACTTGTCCCTTTTCACGCTTAGGGGCGGTGGAAAGCGAGAGGCGAAGTCGGCTCAGGTACGGGACGGATTCCTTTCCAAGGTAGCGAAGGAAACTGCTCTACTGTTCGGTAACGAACTCCCTCTCATCATCTGTGGTCCCGGGTTAACCCGGGTTCAATTTGGAAAACTCCTGTCTGAGAATGGGTGTGCCCAAAAGATGCTGAATGTTGCGACGAGTATCGGTGGCCGTCCTGCTGCAAACGAGGTTCTTGCACTGGGTCTTGCAGACGAACTTCTGGGTGATACCGCGATTGTCGAGCAGACTAAGGCTGTCGAAGAGGCGATGTCGAGAATGGGAACTGGTGGTGCCGTTGCATACGGACCAGATGCGATTTCCGCCGCTCTTGAAGCGGGTGCAATCGAGAAACTCATCGTTTTGGCTGACCTATTGAGAGATGAAGAGGCTGTCATTTGTGGCGAGCCGTGGTTTGAGTTCGTTCGCCGACTCGAAGAGACAAATTCGGAACTCGTTCAAGCATCGACTGAACACGACGCTGGACTACAACTCGAAGGCATGGGGGGCGCACTCGCCCTACTCCGCTGGAAAATGGACTGACATCGATGATTCGCTGAGCGAATCTCAACCTAAAACTGAAACTCAAAGCAATTTCGACCAAGAATCTTAGATGATCGCTTGACCTAAAAAACTCGGAAGCAATCTTTCGCCAGAAACTCAAAGCCCATTAATGGAGAAAGTCGGAGACGCCTCGAACATCAGACATCACCAGTAGTCGGTTGGATTCTGCCATTCATGCTCAACATTGTTCCAACTGCTAACAGGGTCCGACCAAGACAGAGGGACGATGCGGGTGTGGCCGTGGTCGGCAAATTCATTGACGGAGTCTAGCAAATACGCCGAGGACGCTGGATCGCGCTGGTAATCTTTGGCAGTCGATGTTCTAGTGAACTGACTGCTCGAGAATTGACCTCCAAATTCATTCTGTGATATTCCGCCCATTGTCGGGTGTGTGCCCTCCGGCTGAGCCCCAATCGGAATAGTTGCGGTGTCTGGATTGTCGGCCCAACCGGTCACTGTTTCGAGGAATTCCACCCCTTTTGAGGTGGGTAGGAGAGGGTTCACCTGTTGAGCAAACGACTCACTGAAGCGCTGGCCCTTCTTTTGTGCCATTAACAAAGCGCCAATTGCAATGAGAATTATTCCGGGTATAACGAGAAAACCACTGCCCTCAAATTCTAAGACGGTCAACGCCCAGAAGCACATGATTCCAAGATAAACAAGAACTTTTCCGGGGTCTGAGTTATCCTCATCCTCCGCCATGTTTGACCGACGGAACTCTACCCCCTTTGAACTTCCGCCGATTGGCTGTGAACAATGATGTGGCTCCTGTGCACTCCTGCTTACCCAAATGATTGATGCTTGTCATGCCCCACCCCTAATCCATGGGTGAACCCCGAGGTAGGGTAGTTTGCTTCGGTGAGGCAATGCTCCGAAGTTCCATCCGCCCAACTCAAAGACCTGAAGCGGCAACCGAAATATTGGCCGTCACACCGGGTGGCGCAGAGTACAATGTAGCGTGTGCGCTCAGTTATTTGGGAAATGAAACGACATGGGTTTCTGCGCTGCCAGAAGATGAAACTTCAGAGTTAGTTTTGAGTCCCGCTAGGTCGGCTGGGGTTCAATTAGTGGTGGAGACCAGTGCACATCCCGTCGGAACATACCGAGTGGAGGGTGGAGCCGTTCACTACGACCGAAGCGACTCCGCATTTGCTAATCTTAAGCCCGGCGCCATTGACTGGCGGGCGAGGCTCGATGGCGCTAGATGGCTAGTCGTTAGTGGCATAACTCCGCTACTCGGTGAGGGACCGCTCGCAAATTGGTCAGCCGCGCTGACCTTCGCTGAATTGGATGGCACACTAGTCGCTCTTGACCTAAACCACCGACCAGCGCTCGGCTCGTTTGAGGAAATTTGGAAAGAGATTGAACCTCGCCTCAGGCAAGTACACCTCCTCATCATCTCGCCGGAAAATCTGCTCACACTGACAGGCGCTGACACCGAACAGGCTCTCAGCGAACTCCGCTCCAAGTGGAATTTACCCTACCTCGCCTGTACATGGAAGAGAACCGTAAGTGAGTCAATTGAACCCACGGAAACCCAACTCAATCAGCCAACCAACAAACAAATCCGCTGGAGTGCAGTAGCACACTCACTCGGAATCGCATCCACAATAAATCGCGGCACCACCCATCTTCCAATCGAACCGTTGGGCGGGGGCGATGGTTGGCTAGCAGGTTTCATCGATGGGCTTCTCGGCGGCAATGAACCCGATATCTGCTGCCGCCGCGGCGACCTCCTCGCCGCCCTCACTCAGCAGACATTCGGCGACCTCGGGGAAGTCACCAGAACGGAACTTTCGGTGTGGGAATCCATTGAAGGGGCGGTCGACCTTTCGGAGGGTAGGTGAGCCCGTGTCAGTGGAGTGGAATCTTGAACGAATTGGCCGAGCCGGCTTCATCAGCATCCTACGCGGCAACGACCCTGAGGCTCTCATTCAGCGTGGAATCGCTTTGGCGGATGCTGGTTCAAAAGTGCTAGAAGTAACACTTGACAGCACGGATGCAGCCCGCGTTTTCGGTTCTTTGAGAGAGAATTTAGGACCCGAAGTGATGCTTGGAGTCGGCACCGTCCTTCACCCTCAAACAGCCTTGCCGTCCGTCGTTGAGTGGGGTGCGGAATTTGCTCTCTCACCAGTAAATCCCCCCGGTTTCCTCAAACTATCCGAAGAATTGGGGATCTTAGCCGTGCCTGGCGCAGCGACGCCTAGCGAACTTTGGAGTGCACACACGAGTGGGGCCATGCTGGTCAAACTCTACCCCGCCGCCACAAACTGGACCCCAGCCATGTTGGCCGGACTTCCCGCCCCTATGCGCCAAATCCACACAATCCCAACAGGAGGAATAGCACCTGAAGAGGTCGAGGAGTGGTTGGATGCGGGTGCGTACGCGTGCGGGCTTGGAAGTGGGTTGACAATCGAAGGCGCTGACCTGTTAAGCAGTGAGATACTCGCTCGCAGAGGTGTCCTCAGATGATTACCGGCTCACAGCACGGCGGTGACCATTTTTGAGAATCAGAAGTGCCTCAGTTGTTAGATGCCCTCCGCGCTGGCTTCTGCTTCGACTTGAATCGGATGACGGCGAGGTCGGATGGGGAGAAGCGATTGGTGACCTGCATGCAGAGGTCGAGGCCGCGCTTGAAGCGATGGCGAGTAGAATTTCAGGAACTGAAATCGACGGCATTGAACGAATCAAACAGGAGATGCACAAAGGTCGATTTTGGCGCGATGGCCCGGTTCTCAATACCGCCGTTAGCGCTCTTGAGATGGCGCTCTGGGATTTGCGTGGCAAGGAGGTCGGAGCACCAATCCACCAACTGCTCGGCGGACCTGTTCGGGACAAAGTTTCTGTCTATCGCAACCTTTGGGGAAGAACTCCCGATGAGTTCGCAGCATCAGGAAAAGCAGCGGTTTCCGAGGGATTGACGATGGTCAAGATCAGTCCTGCAGAAGCGACTCCGAATGTACCCGCCGATGCGGATTTAAATGGCATCATTGAAACTGTTTCGGCCGTAAGAGAAGCAATTGGGAAATCAAAACTTGCAATTGACCTTCACGGTCGGCTTTCACCTGCTGCAAGTCGCAGATTACTACCGCTTTTGGAGACCTTTGACCCTTGCTTTGTGGAGGAACCTTGCCTACCTGACGGTAGTTCCAACCACCTACGAGATTTGCAACAACTTCACCTTGAACAGAGAATTCCGTTAGCGACCGGAGAGCGTCTGCTCACTAAGCGTCAATTTGCAGATCATCTCTTCCCGAGTCCGGTCGCTGCCGTGCTCCAACCCGACCTCTCACTAGTAGGTGGAATCAGAGCCGGTGTCGAAATCGGTGCGATGTGCGAGGCGGCTCAAGTCGCCTTAGCACCACACTGCCCGTATGGGCCAATCCAATTCGCCGCTTCAATCCAAGTCGCCGCAGCGAGCCCCGCTCACGCCTTCCAAGAATTCCAATCCCTCGGCGGTGCTGCCGGTGGTGGTTCGCCCGGAGGAGGCGCATCATGGGCGTTCGACCTGCTCGCTTCCCCCTTCGAGGTGTCCGACGGCATGGTCGACATCCCAACTGGGCCCGGCCTCGGAATCGAAGTCCAAGACCATCTCATCGAGGAACACATGGATGCGTGGAATCCGCATCCTCCGACTCTCTGGCAAAACCGAGACGGCTCACACGCTGAGTGGTGAATAGATGGCTGACGCACTTCGACAAGCTGTTCACGACTTCATGGCCCGAGATTACGCTGCTGATGTAGCTGAACTAAACCAGGTGGTTCGCAAGAAGAGAAGTTCCACCGCCAACCTACAACCAGAAATGCCGCCTATTCCGTTCACTGGTAACCCATGGAGCAAACAAAAGGGTGACTGCACTCTCCTGTTCAGCATCAATCCGAAGTGGCATTCGCCCGGCTCGAACCAGTACGAGAAGGAGTTTCGCCAATCCATTGAGTTTGTCGACAGATTCCATGGTGGAGACGAATCGGCCTTCGAAGATTTTCTCAACCTGAGAAAAGAGTACTTCACTTCCGGCATGGCGTATGGCAAGCACTTCACCTACCTCTCCAACAGGTTCCGTGAAAACTGGTACGATGTTGAGGATGTCTGGGGAGAACATCTGCTCTGCATGGATTGTCTGCCGTGGTTTTCGGACAATACTAACGACATTGACAATGAGAAGTTGCGAGATGCGTTCGCCACATTACCTTCTCTTCTCACCTACCGGAGAATCATCGAAGAGGTAGTCCTCTTGACCCGCCCGACCCGTATCCAACTGAATGGAAAACCGGCGCGAATAGCGTTTGAGAAAATCTTTGCTGACAAGCCATTCACTGGCCCCACCAGATGGGGAATGCACACGGGCAGCGTAACCATCTCCAACCTCAACATCCCTGTTCTCGCGCACAACTTCGGCAAATCAATGCATGGCCCAAACAGCAAACAGGACTGGGCCGAGATGGCCGTCGAGTGGAGCAAGTGGCTCGCCGACTCAACCTTCTAGTTCAGCATCAAGCACATCAGGCGCCAAAACCTCTGGCAGGAATGGTGGGCTCCAAGGGTCGCTCCCGAGCTCATCTTCACCCAACTTCAATTTCGAGAAAATCAGCCAACCGAGAGCCGGCCCAACAGCAGCGAGCATGAACAACAACCAGTAAGCGTCGTTGCTGGCTAACAGGATATACCCCCCAAGACCTACCATCACGAAGGTCGCCGATAGCGCCTGCGTAGTTTGGAACAAGGACATGTGAGTACCCCCGAGTCGAGGGTCTGCAATGTCCGCCCAGGTGGTGATGAAGGTGAACATCATCCAGTCGGTGAGCATCAAGGTCGGAATCCAGATGACGAGCGTGACGATGCCCGGAAGGCCCACCAAGATTGACCCCCCAAGCGCCAGATAACAGGCTACTGAGCCAACCGCAAAGAGCCGCAGCATCCGTTTTCTGCCATATAAATCCGACAACCACGGCCCTGCCAATCCTACATAATTGATGAATCCAAACAGGACCCCCCAACGGGTTATGGTCGCTGAGTTCATCTCCTGTACCTCAATCAGGTATGCAGTGAACCACGCCTCGAAGCCATCCCCCAACGGCAGTAAAATACAACCCAAAAGGACTAGCCAAGCGGTTCGTGTCTGCATCGCGGTGGTGACCTTCGCAAGAATCGAAGTCCCTTCAGGGAACGGGTCAAACTTCTCCACCTTCGGAAGTGACTCACCCTCCTTCATCATCAGAGTAATTCCCATGCCGCCACCCATCACTACGAGTAGAATGATGAAAGTGACATTCTGGAGATTTACGAAATCGGTCACTCCATCTGAAATGAATGGCGATAATTCCCCCGCCCCAATCCACCATCCCATCAGCAGGGCGACTAGACTACCTCCGCCTCGATATGCCAAATTAATCATCGAATTCGCTCGCCCCAGTTGTGGCACGCTTTCAGCCATCATCGCCGACACAGCCTGTTCTGCGAATAGCCGAGGTACCAGCGCCACCATCAGAACTGCAACCCAAATCCAAGGCTGGCTACCAACATCGAGGAATGCCAGCGGAGTCAACAGCAACATGTGTCCGACCGTCCCGTACAGCATCCAACTTCGCCGCTTCCCATGCGGTAAAGTCCGATATTTGTCTACAGGTTGAGCCCAGAGTGGGCGTAGGAAGAAAGGAATTTGGACGACCATGAACATTGCCACGGCGGTGTACTTCGTGAGCCCGAACTCACTCATCCCAAGCGTGCGCCCCCAATACCCCAGGAAGGCGAACGGCATCGAAAATCCGAGGTAGAAAAGAATGAACCACAAGTCCCTAAACTTTGAGTTCAATCCGATATCGATGCGGATTTTCTCCAAGTCTTTTCCACTCAAGAAAATTCCCATGCCAACAATCAGAATTGCAATCAACAGGATTGCAAACGAAACTAAACTGAATCCCCCCGCGCTGACTCCTTGCGCATCCAAGCCGTCCTCTGAGCCATTCACCGAGCCGTTGGGGTTCCAATCCCACCAAGCGTGCAGTGCAACGATGTCAAGACCGGTTTGCAAGCCCGATTCAACATTTGAGCGGCCCCCCGCAAGAGAGTTGATGGTCGCCACAGTATCGGATTGGCCATGTTTAGGAGTCTGTTCACAAGAGTCCCCTTCTTCGTGGATATTCTGGTGCATCCCCCGAATCCAAGTCGCTGTGTGCCCCGCCATGATGAAGTTGAAGTGGTCCGAATTTCCCTTCGTATCGTCAATTACACTAACCCACGGCTCAGGGTGTGAGAGGTTGTCATTGATGTTCTTCAGTCGGCTTTGAAACCACTCGGCGTCTGTCTGCATCTGCTCAGTGACTTCAAGACCCCTGTCCTCGTAATACGACCAATCATCAACCGGCGAAGTGAACTGATAGAGAGTCCAGTAATCCTCGTCACATCCTGATGCTAGACTCGCTGCCGGGGTTGGAACTGGCCAGTTGAGCGCAAACATATCGAGGTTGACATACGTGACATTGACGTCGTCTGGAATCTGCTCCTCAACGAAATGCAGACTTCCCTGACCGCCGTCCTCAGAAGCACCCGAACCCTGCCACTCCTCGTAGTCCCACCAGCCCAACTTCCAGGTGTGGGTGGGAGTTCCGTTCCACTCCGAAAATGCTCTTGCTAATTCGAGAAGTGAGCCGCTCCCCGTGCCATCGTCGTATGCTCCGCTGCTGCTGCAACCGGCGTAGTCGATGCCGAGAAGTGGAGAGTAGCAAATGGCGTCGTGGTGCGCTCCCACCACCATCCAGTTGTTCTCAAGGGAGCCGTTGATAGTGACAACAATGTTCTCGCAGTTGTCGCATTCCTGAGTGGTGAAGGGCTGTCTTTCGACCTCATATCCCATCGCCTCAAGTTCCTCCGCAATCCAGTTACGGGCGTTCTCGTTGGCAGCCGAATCTATTCGCCGATAGCCAAATCCAGCCATCGACACCATGTTGTCGTACGCCGCTGAACCTTCTGGCCACGCCTCTGGAATTGGCTCCTCATTGTGGTCGCCAACAAATGGATCAAGACCGGATGCCGAAAAATCATCCGACTCGGCACCTCCTTCACCACCGCTCGCAGCGAGTGAACCCGATGCAAACACCGACATTGCGAACAGTGCAAAGAGTAGCATCGCCGAGCGCTTTCGCTGGAGCATCGGCTCGCGTACATGATGCGCCCGACTTGAGGCTTCGCCTCAACCAATGCAGGAAATCTACCGCCCCTAAGTTGAAAGCGAGCAAAGCGGAGTAAGCCAGATTTCAGCGACCTCTCCAACTCGATTCGCGTCAACCAGTGTTGAAATTAACTGCCGCAACTAAAAGCGAAGCCCGTACTTTGGTCGGCGGATGAAGTAGTTCGGCAGCACACTCATTACCGAAGAGAATGGCGAGCCGAATGATGGGTGAAGATTGGGTAGTCCCCGAGCAGAGGACGAAGCCAGTTCTCTCTGGTGAACAACTGCGAAATGAGGTCGAAAAGGCCCATATTGGTCGAGGCGAAGTAGCGGTTTGGTGGCTCACTCAAGCCTCTTGGCTGGTCAAGTTCCGAACGACGACGATTCTCATCGACCCGTGGTGGCGAGACCTTGAAGCGGGTGACAGATGGGGTAAATTATTAGGCGAATTTCCGCTAACTCCTGAAGAGCACCCGAAGGTCGATTTCATCTTCTGCACCCACTGGCACGACGACCACATCTGCCCTATCGCTTTACCTCGATTAGCAAAGGCGCAACCCCACGCGAAATTCATCGTACCTCTCCGTTCCCGCCAAATGCTTCTGGACCTTGGAATCCCACGCGGTAGAATCCACTCCATGCGCGGGAATGACTCGGGCCAACTCAAAAACGGACTCTCGTTCTTCGCAATCCCTGCCGCACACGAGGAACTCGACTCCGACCCTTCAAACGCTCACCTCTACCTTGGTTTTGTTCTGCGCTGTGATGGCGTCACAGTATTCCACATGGGTGACAGCAGACCATATCCCGGCTGGATTGGAAACATCAAGCGGGCCGCGACTATGTTGAATTTCGACGGCGACCAAAGCGCCGCAATTGACCTCGCCTTACTTTGCATAAACGGCAATGACAATCTGGCACATGATGAAGCGGTCGATGTTGCGCTTGCAATCGACGCCGGTGTCGTCATTCCTATGCATTATGGCATGGACCCCGGCAACACCGTCGACCCACAAATTTTCGCCGACGAGATGGAAGCGAGAGCACCAGATATCGCTTATGTTGTCCCAAAATCGGGAGAACTACTCCACATCAGTTGAGCGAGTCTATTGCAAATTCCAAGCCGACTGGAATCCCTACATCGACATATGATGCATCGATTGGTGCTGCTACCAACCTTCCCTTGCCAGCGAGCAAATCGAGTTTTTCGACATCACTTTCCGCCCTCACATCCCAGAATTCGGAGGTCAATACCATGCGGCCGGTACACCGCCATGCGGGGGGGTCTCGTAGGGGGAACGGTGCGTTTTTCCTTTTACCTTGAATACTCTTAACACGGCGTAGTCCATCGTTTGGAGATTGCACTAAAGCGTCGATTCTTCCCACATCCGAGAGCAGTTCACCCCATGGCCGAACCACACTTACCACGCCAATCACCGTACCTCCCGAGCGGTCGTGCACCTTCAACAACTCAATCGAAGGACACGGATGACCGATGTACAGATTGTCAGGAGTCGCGGTCAGCATCTCGTCGCCGCAGACTGACCGCGCCTGTTCAAGCGCGTGTAGTAATCCGAGCGGCCTATCTTGCTCGACAAATTCAATGTCGCCCCTGTCGAGTTGGCCGCTGTTTTTGAGCGCCTGCCGAATCGCCGGTTTGTTTGGTGATGTTACGATTACAATTCCATCGACATCAGCCGCCCGCAACTCATCGATGGTGCGTTCCAACATGGTTTTACCATGAATCTCAATCAATTCCTTGCAGCCATCAACATGGTGTCCTGCCATCCGCGAGCCGCGCCCTGCGGCAGGAATCACACCCCACATCAAACCGCGGAGACGGCTCCCACTCATGGCATTTCTTGATTCGACTGGGCTCAATGAGCGGTAGAAACGCTCATGGGCAAAGCACCTCAATCACCTCTTGATGGCATCCACCGCAAAAGCACTCTTACCAGTTCCACACCGCGAGCCCCATGGTTTCAGACCGTGCGTGAGTTCATTTGGAACAACTACTGAGCCAACATTATGGGTGGCGAAATTTCATGCTCCGTTCCTGCCCGAATCGGACTGCTCGGAAATCCCTCCGACGGCTACTACGGGCAGTGCATCTCGCTCCCGGTGTGGAACTGGCAAGCGACGGTCACCCTAACGCCCAACGATTCGGTTACACTACCCAAAAACGAGGGACTACGGCGCATCATGGAACCAACCTTGAGAGTGTTTGAGGGGCGGTTTGGAGATTCTAGATGCTTTGAGGCGGCGGTTGATACGACGATTCCACGACAGGTCGGACTGGCTGGCTCTTCAGCAATCGAGACAGCCTTCGTTCTCAGCCTGATGGCACACAACGACATCCCGCTCGACACCCTCTCTTCCCGTGAGTTAGCCGAATTGGTTCTCAAGGTAGAGAGCGAGGAGTTGGGGGTGGTGGCCGGACTTCAGGACTGCCTCCCTTTGGCATATGGCTGCATGCTCCACATGGACTTCCGTCAAGAGCTGATGGAAGGCCGCGGCTACGGCGAGTACACAGAACTTGACTCATCTCTTCTACCCCCACTTTGGCTCGCCCACGCACCCAGAGGCAAGGACTCCGGCGAAACCCATGCTAGCCTCGCTTCACGTTGGGAGAGGAGGGACTCGGAGATGGTCGAAATCGTCGAACACCTAGCACAGGGAGCCGCCTCTGGCGTCGATTCCATTCGAAACCAAGAGCACACCCACCTCTCGATGCTGATTGACACAAACTTCGAACTTCGCCGCGAACTGTTCGGCGAACAAGCGCTCGGTGACACACTCGACGCGGTGATGCTAGCCCGCTCGCTCGGCTCCTGCGCCAAGCAGACTGGCTCGGGCGGCGCCATCTTTGGCATCGTGCCACACGACGACTTCTCTTCCATCGCAGCACCAGCCTTCGCAGAAATTGGCTGGACCTTCCACGACGACTTAGAGGTGGGAAATTGATTCCACGCCCCGAAGGTCGCATGAAACTCGCCTATGTACACGACCCGCCCAACGAATCCTCCATCGATTCCCGCTGGCGCGACCCCGCCTTCCTCGCTGACAACGGCTTCACCGACATGGTCGTCGCCGACCAACTCTCAGGTTGCCTCAGTCTCGTCATGAAAAACGCTGACGTGGAGGTTACCGCCCCCTCTTTGGAAGCACTCGGCGAGGCTGTGCGCGCGGCAGTCAACTCAGGCGTGAGACCCTGGCTCATGGAAGACCTCTTCACCCTCTCAAACGACACGGAGCGAGACCACAACGGCTGCCCCCACGATGACAACCTCTGGCAAGAAATTAGTGAAAATCTACACTCCATATTCGAGAAATTTCCTGATTTAGAAGGCATCATTTTCCGCTTTGGCGAGTCTTTCGAAACTCACCAGTGGGCGAATCGGGTTAGCCCCTTTGAGTGTGGCTGTGAACTCTGTTCGGCACAAGGCAAAATAGGCGCAATCAATCGAATGGTCAGCGAGTTGGAAGAAATCGTCTGCAACGGCCTCGGTATGCGCTGCATGCTGAGAATGTGGGACTTGGGAGATGACGGAATCCATGCTGATTCCGAGCAGCAATCCGCCGCATTGGCCTCTTGGAATGATAATCCGCGATTAGTAGTCTCAGTAAAACATTCAGCAACAGACTACTGGCGCCATCAACCTTGGAACGAATCTATCCAACTCGATGGTCCTCCCCGAATCATCGAGTTTCAGTGCGAGCGTGAGTACGAGTTTCTTGGCTTAGTCCCGAACTATCTTGGCCGCCACTTTGCAGAGGGCTTTCCAGAGATAGACCCCCCAAACAGCGCCGGATTGGCCAACTGCCGACCCGAAAATTGGGCTGGCTCATACATCATTCCGCGCGGAGGCGGCTGGTCTGCCGAGCACGCTACCGACGACTTTTGGTCGGCGATGAACGCTCATGCAATAGTCGCCCTCACCAATGACCCGACAATGGACCCCGAATTCATACTTGACGAATTCCTATTATTGAACGGCTTTGAAGAGAAAAAAACCAGAAGGAAATTCGCATCCCTCATCGAACGGAGCAGCGAACTAGTCCTCCACCTCCGATACCTGCCAACCTACCACGATTTGACAAGCCAACTCTGGATGCCGAGCGAAAACTGGTTCCGCGACGACACCTTCGTTCCGGGGGGCTGCGCCCACATCGCAAACGCCGTGAAAGAGGCAGGACGAGCCGACCTGCTCAACTCCGAGCGAGCCTTCGCCTCCATCTTCGCCAAGAACCAACTGGTTTCTGCAGAGTCCCTGTTCGACGCCGATAACCCGCTCGCCGACAACAAGAGAGCCGAATTCATCCTCGACTCCTACCGCTGGGCCAACTCCTTTGCCATCCTCTCCGAAAACCTCTGGAACCGCCTGCTCAACGCTGTGCCACTCGACCGAAGTGAAGCGAAGCAAATAATCGAATCAACTCTCAGTGAGACCCCACTACCTCCACTTCGATGCCTCGACTGAATCTCCACTCGCCCCCCTCAAATGCCTCGACTGAACTACTCCCCAGCCCCTTTAGAGCAGGAGCGCAGCCCATGAGCCATGGAGGAGGCACTGTTCCGCCGTCTATGGATGGAGGTCGACTTTGATGACCACCCATATCCCGGCAGCCATTCCCCCGAACCACAAGGCAAACTCACCTTCACAACCGAAAAAGGAGCCCTCATCATCGGCGACGAGCGAATCACCTTCCGCCTAGGCACCGGCGGAGATGGTGAGGCTAGCATTCACCGCTGGACAACCGAGGCGACCAAGGTGAATTCCGGTCCCGACCGACTTGGCGAACATCGACTGTCAATTTGCCCTATGGACCTCGGCCTACAACTCAGCGCCTTCGTCGCAGTGAAGATTGGCCCCCCTACCAAGGCAGACGGAGAACCTATGACCGACCATAGGATTCTGCTAGGTGAAATCTACCGTTGCCTCTCGCCGCTACTGCCCGATTGGACTTGGCATCTTGAAGTCGACAACAAGCCCGACCGTACCGGCTGGTACATCCGCGCTCCCGAAAATTGGGAGAGCCTCTTCACCATATTTTGTGGGTTGGGATGGCACCCCGAAAACTCGGAAGACAAGCGGGGATTCCTCCTGTTTGAGCGCGCACCGCCCGGCGAACTCGACCGCCCAGACGAGGCCGAACCAAACCGGCTTGACACACTCCGAACTGTAGCCTTGTGCAACAGTCAGCGTGGTGCGCTAACCAAACTTACGAATGACCCCAAGTGGGCACACCAAGCCACCACCCACCAACTTCCGGACCTCCCCGGAGATGTCCAACTTTGGCCACCGAGCATGGAACGCTGGCCACTTCTGGTAGCCCGCCAAACCGACCAGACGAACAGCGCCGAGACCGCAGCGTGGGCAGCTACAATCGTCGAGGCGCTTGAACCGGCAATCTCAACGCTTCCAGCAAAAATCGACGGCCTAAACTGGCAGTGATTGCAATAACTCTCACTAAACTGACAATGATTGCAAAACCCTCGCGAAGAGTGCCACCCTCAAGAGGTGGTGACTTGTAGCCCTTCCAAATCGGGCGCCCAATCGATGACCGTCCACCCAGCAGCCTCACAGGCAGCCTTGACAGAATCGGTCTTTCCGATATTGCACATCAGCATGGCGCACCCTCCGGCACCGGCCCCAAGCGCCTTCCAGGCTAGAACTTCCCTCGACTCACGCAGCGGGTCAACAACTGACCTAAACGGGTCATGAAGCCCCGGGTCGAGCAGGTCGACACCGCGACAGACCTCGTGAAATGCCGCCATGACCTCGTCACGACGGTCTGTCTGCAATCCCTTCGCCATCGCCCGAGCCGCCATCCGAATCGCCAGCAGCCCCTCACGAACCTCTTCGTCTCCAGCATCATAGCGCTCCCAAACGCTGGCATGTAATTCCCCAGAAACATGTGGAATATTTGAGTTCACAACGACCAACTGTCGCTCAAGCCAATTAGTCGCAGAAGCGAGCGGAGAAATCGGCATCTCCTCGACTGCGTCGCCCATGAAGAGTAGGTGATTCCAGCCACCATGAGATGCCGCCCACTGGTCTTGCCGGCCACCTCGATTGCCCAAGATTGACTCAAACTGAAACGCCTGTTCAGCAACCGCCGCACGCCCCTCGTCATCGACCTCAAGAGCGTTGATAGCCCCCACGAGAGCCACGTTGATGGCACCGGTAGTTCCGAGCCCAGAGCCCACAGGAACCTCACAGGTGTAGCCGACCGAGAGAATCCCCTCATCATCGACCTCGAGAGTTGCGGTGGCGTACTTGTTAATGGCCAGATTGACCACCTCTCCACCCATGTCATGCGTGTAAGGAGCAACATCCGTCCACCCCCCGGCGAAGTCCAACCTCACCGGCGCACGAGAGACAACCTTGCGAGCCACACCCCTCGGGAATCGCCGTCACCCATCAACCCTCGGCCGCCGACCAAGTTCAGTCAGCTGCCTTCCGACGCGGCCAAATCGCTGAGCGCATCATCAACAAGCGCCTGCCCTCTCGCCATTATCATCGCCTGCCACTTCAGCGACGCCGGCGAAAAGACCTCTACCAACCGCTTCCGCTCATCAGAATACGACTTCTTCCGCTCCTCAATTCCCGACCACTGAGTCATCCGATTCTCAGCCCGAAGCGCCTTGAGCACCGCCACCGGCTTTACCGTCCCGAACTCCTGAGTAATCAGCGTCCAATCAACCGCCGGCCAACGGGCAGCGACCCCCTCAAGCATCCCACCCCGAATCCGGTATGCCACCCCCTCGTCCGGGTCAAGCGACTGAACCGTCTCACCGTAGCGAGTGGCGAGAGAGGCAAACGCCTCGTCACCCTCCTCGTTGGAAATCAGCAGAGAATCCACCCCAAATGGGCCCAACCCAGTGTGGAAGTCGAGCCAGACAGCCCGCCCCACCGTGGGAAGCAACCGGCTAAGGTGGTCAAGCCAAAGTTTCGGCCCTTCACACATCTTCGAACCGCCGTACTGCATCGCCTTTGGCCGTTCATATTGACCCTCTGCAATCGTCTGTTTCGCGACGTTGAATCCCATCCGGAACATCACCCACGCAGCCTTCTGTGAAAAGAAATCGAACGACGATTTGTGGCTACGCGGATTGAGAAGTTTGTCCAACTCGTGATACCTCTCCGGCTCACCGACATACGCCTCCCCGGGCGGCAGAAAATTCCGATTCAAGTCAGCGTTGTCCTCGTTCACCCGACGCAGCCAGGCGAACCCATACGGATTGATTGCGTGCGCTATCAAGATGGCACACCCCTCAGGCAATTGCAAATCACCCGCGGCCCACCGCTCCAGCATCCGCACCTGCACAGCGCTTCCCGGAAACCCCTCCACTCCGTGGACTCCACTCGTGTGAATCAGCAGCCGTGTTGGCGAGTCGGGCCCCAAGTAGGCAACATCGATCGAGAGCCTTTCGTCCGACGGACCCCGCACTGAAATGGGGAGTGTTGTCAGCGCTGCATCAGCCTTTTCCGCGGCGTCGAGGAATCGCTGGCGGGCTGTCACATAGTCGGGGGCGAAGTACCGCCACAATTCCTCAACAGCGACCATTGTGCCATCTCAATTGAAGCGGAAGGTGAGAATCTGCTTCGAGCCGATGGTGACATCCCAGCCACCATCATTCACATCGACCGCCTTTCCTGCGTTCTCCATCATGTCGCACTCGCAGCACTCAAAGAGTGGAAAATCGGTCTCGATTCTGCCAGTCCAATCGCTCTTGAGCGGATTGTGGATTCTGACAACCGTACCTTCACCATCCTCGGCCGGCTTGCACGCCGACAACAACGGCCTCGGGCCGTCTCCCACAAACCGAATTGGCGCACTTGAGCGCCCTCGAATACCCTTCTTGAGCGGTTCATCGAAGTAGCCGTTGAGTTGCGGCTTTGGAAGTCCGGGTAGCAGGCTTACCTGCGCAGCCAACGCCTCCGCAGCCTCGTGGACTCCAGCGTCAGGCCATCGACCTTCGAACGGCAACAACCCCCAGCGCATCGAAGTCTGTCCCTTGCACTGCGCTCCGGGTGCAGGATAGCAAGGTCCTGCACGATTTCGGCGAGAGGCAAATCCATCCCGCGACAACCATCCAGTAGCCCTCAACATTGTGATTCGAATATCAGTGCCTTCGGCACCATCGGTCGGCGCCGTCTCATACTCGTTGGAACCCGGCGCCAACACCGCGATTCCACCCAATCTGTCCTGCATTGCAACAAACTGACTGAAGTGCTGAGTCGGAACCTGTGGTTGCTCCCAATCCGCGTCGTGCGGCCATTCAGTAGGCCGCGCCAGCACATCGAATGCACCGCCTGCCCAGACCTTCTTTTGGGTAAGTCCGGTTGGGACGCAGAGGCGAAGTCGGTGATCCTCACAGGTGTTGTTCATCCAAGTCTCGATCTCGACCGTCTTTGAGCCGGAACGGATGGTAAGGTAGTGGTCGACCGTGACCCAGTCCTCTTCTTCGGACCGTTTTTGGGTCGTATCGTCAAACCTGACCGGCAGAGCCCAGTGAACCTGCACCATCACCGTCGAAATCCACGGAGTTTCCAGAATAGGAGTTATCGTCACATCCCTCTTCTCAGCAGCATCAGCGTCACAGAGTCGCCTGTCAACTTCCTTACTCCGGTCTGGCATCTTCTCGCCCTTACCCGAACCGACCTCACACGGATAGCCTCCCGGAGACCAGTCGTACGAGTCACCTGCGTCCTCTGAATCCTCTAGACGGCCAACCCCCGAGTAGGTCCTCTTGGTTGATGGGTCAACAACATCCCAGCGTCCATCCTGTCTAAACTGCAACCGCACAAGCCCGTTGTCCATCCAGTCGGTACGCCCTTGACGCCCTCCCATCCTGACTGGCTTTCCTGGAAGTGTCTGCTCTTGGTTCCCCGGCATCAGATGAGCCACATGGATTCCCGGCGGTAGATTGTGCACAAGAACCGCACCCTGAATCCGCGACAACTCGACATTAACCGCTCTGTCGGGATGAGCGTGCAGCCCGAACTGCGGCTCTGTCAGCACGGCCATCGTGTGAATCAGGCAGCCGTCAGCCGGCCGCGACAACTCGATTTTCAGCGGCGAGCCTTCCTGCAAGTAACATCGGTAAGCGGGTAATGCCAAATCGATTGGAAGGGTGCCCGACCACGCGATCGGGAGAGGATTGTGGAGCAGGATTGGCACGGCGTCCCTGTCAATGTGGTGAAGGTTCATTTGGGAGCGAAGGTCATCCTGTGCGTCATCCAGCAGCATTTCCGAAATCTGACCAGCGTGCTTCAGCAACACCTCGTTGTCATCGTGCGTCTCGTCGACCGAACAGCCACAAACATCGTCGTGAGGGTGACATCTGAGCACTTCTCGCCATGCGAGATTCAACCTCTCCTGTCGGTTCCTGCCGCCGAAGGCGCGGGCCGCCGCTGACAAGGGTTCGACGCTGTCGTAGAGAGTTCGCATAGCCGAATCGTTGAGTCGCTTTAGGTAGAGGCGAGCGCTGAATACTCCCGATAGCACATTGCGGTCCCAACCGTCGTGAAGTTCGCCCTGATAGCGGTGAATCTTCTTGCGACCGACCCACTTCTTGGTGTCAGCGATGAACTCCTTAAACGATGAGTGCTTGAATTGAATCTTCTTGCCGAAGTGGTCATTTGCAGCAGTGATCAACTCGGGAAGAGTCACTTGGGGAGCGGTGTGGTCGCTGCCCTGTCCGAACAGCAAGTTTGTCGGCTTGTACTGGTAGGTCTTCTTGTGCATCTCAAGCAATCGCTCGACCTTCGCCATCGCCGTCTCGACATTCACATTCGGGGAGTTCTTGCGGTCAAGCGGCCTCTCCTCAAAGCCCCAAGCCATCAGGTTGGGATAGTCCGGAATCTGTTTGATTGAGAGGACTTCAGTCTCGCCGTCCGCCGCCTGCCAGTAGAAGATGCCCTTCGCCTCTTCGGCTACCCACGGCCCTGCCCCGCGTGTGAAGATGAACGAGTCAAGACCACAGCCGCGCAGAATTGCCGGCAACTGTCCGACATGGCCGAACGGGTCTGGGACATAGCCGACTGAGGAACAACCGCCATGTGCCATAGCCACTCGATGGCCAGCAATCAAGTTGCGAATCAAAGCCTCTCCGCCGACGATGAACTCGTCTGGCAAGACATACCACGGCCCAATCGACAACCTACCGGATGAAACCAAATCAACCAACCGCCCACGATTCTCCGGTCGAACATCCAAATAATCCTCCAAGACAACTGTCTGTCCGTCCAACTCGAAAGTGGGGAATGATTCTGGATTCGCCTCCATCAGGTCGAGCAGGTCATCGACCAACTCGACCAACTTGTATCGATACTGCTGGAAAGGTAGGTACCACGCTCGGTCCCAATGGGTGTGAGGTACGATGTGTCCTACCAACTTCGAGTCGCCCATTGAAGAGGCAGCCTCCAAAACGGGAGTATCAAGCGATAGTGGAGCCGGCGCCAAAACCGGGTCACGCAGCGGCTTTCGTAGCGGCGAGCGAGCCGGAAGTGGAACCACTTCAATCTCGATGTCATCACGCGAGTCAGCATCATGTCGCTCAATCACTGGGCCTGTCGGAGCTGATGACTCGTCCTCGCCAACCGAATCAGAACCGCCCGCATCTTCCAAATCCGCAGCGCCATCATCAGCGCCATCAACAGATTCAATTTCCTCAGACACCTCAGATTCCTCAACAGGAGATTCGGCCGCATCTTCGCCTTCATCGCCATCACCGACATCAACAGCCGTCATCCCAAGTGCTGCGAACGCAGCGCTGGTGTCCGGTCCGGATGGTGGTGCCTCCGGAGGTGTAATCGGAGACGCCACAGGTGGCGCCATCGGTGGGCCGGAGGGGCCCGTTGGAGGAGTAATTGGAGGTTGAACGGGCGGCATCATCGGTGCCGGACCAGAAGGAGGAGCCATTGGTGGCATTCCACCGGGGGGACCACCAGAAGGACCTGAAGGAGAACTGACCGGCGGCCCTGCTGCAGACATCTTCGCGAGTGCGTCACTCATCGCAATCTCAACAGCATCCGAATCAGCGTCATCGGAGGCATCGGCGTCAGCATCGGAGTCATCAGCGTCATCGGCGTCGGCATCGGAGTCATCATCGTCATCATCATCCTCATCAGCCTCATCGACCTCATCAAGGACCTCATCCTCAGAATCTTCGTCACCAACATCGGCATCACCAGAGTCGCCCTCATCACCAACCTCATCGGAACCATCGTTGGAAAACTCCTCTTCGACGACTTCTTCTTCTGGAACTTCGGCGGGAGCACCGCCCGGAGGACCTCTACCGGGAGGGCCTTTCGGAGGACCGCTTGGAGATGAACCGGGAGGACCGGTTGGTGGACTAGATGGAGCACCACTCCCCGGGGGACCCTTGGCTGAATCACTTGAAGATGGACCGGGCGGACCACGAGATGGAGGGCCTGAAGCACCTGTTGGTGGACCCCTTGAGCGACCAGGAGGCCCTCTGCCGGGGGGACCTTTCGGGGGCCCTTTTGGAGAGCCATCTGTCGGCCCATCCGAATTGCGATTGACTACTCGCCGCTTCCGGGCCATGACGGGCGTTCTGCCGGACCGCCTTTGAATACTATTGACGGTTATCTTCAAAATGGGTTTCCCACGCTTCTATCATATACCAAGAGGTCCAACTCAACCTCATGCGCACCGTGCGTACGCGTGTGACCCCTGCGATTCTATCACTCTTCTTCTTGATGACAGCGTTCACCCCAACCGCCTTTGCGGCTGGCGGTGAATATGTCACAATCACAGTAACTCCAGCACAGGAGTACTACGACATCGAAGACGATGAAGATGCTGAAAAAGATGTCATTTTCGTCATGGAAGCCCAAGACTTGGATGGAGGTGAGCAGTACAAACTAAGATTTGAACTCGTGAAAACTTCTACCCAAGAATCGATGATTTCAAACACCTATGGAAACACCTACCGTTCATTGAGAATGGACCAGTTCGGAGTTGATTGGGAAGAAGATACAGAATACACATTGATTGCCACCCTTCAACTAAAAGATGACCAAGGAGTATTCAACGCAATCGACAACATCTCGTTTTCGTTCACTATCGGGGAAGACCCCGGAACTGGAGGAAGTGGCACGACCGAGCCAGTTATCGACCACCGGGACAACTTGACCGGACATTCGGAATGGGAGTATGGTCTGACCATCGAAAACAACCAACTCAATGCAACCATCATCATGCGGCAATGGCTTGACGCAACCTTCTGGGACAAACTCGATGAGAACAACGACGGCGTGACTCTCGACTCTGAAGTGAGGTCATATACCGCCGCACAAAACGCGGCAATCGGCATCGAAGACATTGAATCTCCAGTTCTTTCAGTAGGCGACGGGCCTATCGGCTGGGCAACTACCAACTTCGACCTGACTCACACGATTACGGATGATGGCCGGGACCTCTTTGCCGAATGGACTGTCACCACGAATTCGACTACAATCAGTGGAACTTCGCTCTCATTTTTAATCGAAATGGGAGAAAATGACACCCGGTTAGCCGACCAATTTGGATTAGTCATCGTACACCTTGAATCAGTGGATTGGGGAATCAGCAGCGTTTCGACATTCCACTCTACAAATGACAACATGGAGTTTTTACAGAAGCAGAGCGAAAGTGAAGATTACTGGTCTTCCGAGAAAGCGCAAGGCGACCCATTACCCGATTTCAAAGTGGTAATGTCCTCCGTGATATTGGGGACCGAGAGTAATTCCGAAGAACCAACCATCCCAGCCATCGACCGTCTGCCCGACTGCCAACTAAGGTGGAATCTTGCCGGCCAAGAGGAATCCAACCTGATTACCGAGGAGTTGACCGGGAACTTCGACCTTGAACTCGAGACTGGCTCATACGAACTAGTGTTCCAATGTGATGACCAAGATGGCGACCCAGTAGAGATGAGGCTTGTATTCGGTGATGTGATTTTAACGGTAACTGACGACCAGATTACCCACGAATGTGCATTCATCGTCTCAGACAACATGACTGAGGCTCTTCACTTTTCAATCTCTTGGACTTCAAATGGAACTTCGGGGCAACTCGGCTTAGATGTGCAAGAGTCCAATCGACCCGTTCTAATTCTCCCAGATGGCAAGGAACTCCCCGGCTTCACCTCCGTTCTTGCCACCCTCGGACTGTTGGGCGCTGCTTTCATCCGCAGAAACTGATTACTGAAACTCAGACTCCAAGTCATGGTTCACGCCAGGCGCTACCTTCCGCAAGGCACCCCAATGCCCGTGCTCCACGAACCACTCGCCTAACTGTACAGCCGCCGAATCGGACGGCTCGCGATATACGATTGCGCTCCGAGCCGTCAGCAGCAGTGCCGAGTGTGGAAGCGAATGGGCTAGACATAGATGGATTGGCCCGAGAATTCTGTCGTGAAGCCCCAACTTACGAATCGGGTCGCGGGCGTTTCTCTCGATTGGGTCTCGGATCGATTCATCCTGGTATTTGGCGAGCGCCCGCTCACACCAACCTGCTTGCTCCCGGACGGGAAAACCAAACTCGATGACAAGCGCTGCTGAGGCTTCCTCGCCTACTCGACGGGCGACTGCAGCGATTTCAGGGTCGTTGGCTGCATCAGCGAGCCACTCGTAGCCTTTCTCAGCGCCGAGATAGCAGACCGCAGCGTTGATGGCATTGTAGGTGTACAATTTCCGAGTCAGTTCGATGGAAAACTCAGGGCGCAGTTCGAAGCCGTCTACCGAATCAACTAACCCCGGCGTGACGAGGGCTCCACCGTCCAAGGGCAATGTCCAGTGGTCCTGCACTTGAACTGTCAATGGGCCAAATTCGGACACTTGCTCGGTGGTCGGCTCGATGCAAGAGCGTAGCACTTGGGCCTGTGCGACACCTACCCTTGGTGAGGTGATGTGCTGACGAACCAACGCTGCAGGAGCAGGATGATTCTCGGCTAGAATGATGTCGATGGACCGGTCGAGGTCTTCGACGCTTTCTGCCCATGCAGCAAGACCGTTCGCACCAAGAGAAGTAAGAATGAGGGACGCCTCATCAAGTCGCCATGAATCGACTGAGGCTGTGAATTCGGAGACTCTCTCGACCTCACCAGTTCCCAGATTGTAAATTGTGTAAGAGCCACTTGAGAGAGCAGAAACCAATGCGTCGCTCGAATCGACGAAGTGGATTCGCCATCCCGCTCGCAAGAGAAGTTGGGCGAGAAATCCCCGACCTACCTTTCCGGCACCGAAAATCACCGCCAACGGGCGCTGCGCGAGTCTAGCCACACCGATCACACTGACCTCTTGACCCGCCTTGAGAATGGCACCTCTCGACTCGACGATTTGAGGAATCAACGCCAACCCTCCTCCGATGAACAACTCGCCCTTTGGAAGTCGCTGTCGAATCTCATCGATTGGATAGTTCAAGTTCCGGATCGCCTGCCACGCTTCACCGAGAGATTTCTGTCCGGCCCCCAGTTCTGAACTAGGACCCAACCCCCGAATTTTCTCATTTTCCAATTGAGAAATCAATTTTTCAGCCCCTTCTCGGGTTGGTGAAGCCCCAAAAGACTCGGCAAGTGAACCCCCGCCCGTAGCCGTCGAACTGTAGCAGAGGGCGGGCAATCTTCCAACCGCTGGCAGCCAACTCATTTCAGCCATTGGCTCGCCACCGACCAAGCCGACATGCTCACTGGTATTGGCGAGATTGAAGAGGTCGCCGATGCCCACTCCGAGTCCGAGAACTCCAGAGGAAAGGTCGTCGCAGCCACATATCACTTCGGCGCCTGCAGATATTCCAGAGAGAACTGAGCCGGCCTCACTGACAAGCCCAATCACCTCTTCAGGAAGGTGGAAATTTCCAGTTCCGGAGAATCCCCGCATCGAGCGGCTGTCGCGAGCGACCACACCGGTCAACTCCCAGTTCAGCACATCCTTCAATTGCACTGCGACCCCTTCACCAATCGGTCCATTCTCCCCCTCCCACTGAGCCAGCCGGGATGGAACCCACGCCCGCGTTGATGAGAGAATGTGGTCGTTTTCTACCGGCCTTTCAAACTCCTCTCGGACCTCGCCGAACCAGTGAATAGAACGCCCCACAACTTCTCCATCGCGGATTACTATCGCTGAGGGACCATGCCCCGTAATGCCAACACGAGTGACAGATTCACCCCGCTCGCCAAGCCATTTCCGAAGATTGCCCCAAACAGCCTCAGAGGTCGGCCAAGATTCCATGTCCCACTTGCCCGCATTGTTGAGCAGCAGCACCTTTGTGGCGCTTGTACCGACATCGATTCCAAGCGTCAGCGGAGAGCGCATTCGAAGCGAAGATGCACCTTCCATGCCCACCTGTGGGAAGCGTGAGTCCATTGGAGGTTTGCCTTGTCGCACAACCGAGTACGCCAGTTTTACGAGAGGTCATCATATCCTAGCGGCCACGGAATTGGTGACCAACCGAGTGCCGAAATACCCGGCTCAAGGTCGACGAACCGTCCTGGCGAATCCGATTGTGCAGCGGTAAGAAGATAACCGTGAATCGGGGGGTGACCAGCACACGATGAGGGATCCCAATCTGCAAAATCCGCAGCCACCGCGCATGAGAAAAATTCTGCTGCATCAGCCTGCAAAAACGCCGTCGCCTGCAGTCTGCCCCCACTCTCCCAGTGCAATGATTCGTCTGGAATTACGGTGCCGATTCGAACCGCAACTACTGTCATTCCGTGTTCCTTCGCATAGTACTCACCGATCTGTTCTGCATACACCTTGCTCTCGCCGTAAGTGCTCGTCGTCGAAACTCCATGGCTGACTCCCAATAGTTGACCCGAAAGAGAGCCGCCGGGCTCAAGTTCCTCCTCCAACCCGACCTGCACAAGCCCTGACGATGACAAGACAACCCGCTCAACCCCCGCCGCCATGGCGTTCCACATCAGTGAATTTGTGACCTGCACATTGTTTCGCATCATGCTGTCATCGGGATTCGACGGGTTCGCATCCGCCGCCAAATGAACGACAACTTCGCACCCGCTGAGCATTTCCTGCCACTCTTCCGTCGAAGCGGAAGCTAAGTCAGAATGAATGTCAACTCTGCTCGGAGCGGCCTCATCCTCGCTGTTGCGGCCGCTCGCCTTCCAGCGCTCATGCGGCAGGTCGATTCCAACGACTTCGTGACCATCAGTGCGTAGCCTATCGACTACAACGCCACCAATGAGCCCGGCCGCTCCCGTCACTGCAATACGCATCTAGAACAGCACCCGATAAGGCGGCATCGTATTGACCTCTCGCTAAGTCGGTGGGGCATGGCAGAAGGCAATAATTCGATTGCTTTGACAATCACTGTCAGCCTACTATTGCTCAGTCTCAGTGGCGGTGCAGCATGGCTAGCAATGCAGCAGGACCCAGTCACCAACGAGCCTGATGAACCAACCGATACTATTCCAGAACCCGAGCCGGAGCCCGAACCCGAGCCAATCGAATGTCAATCAGATGAGCGTCCAATTTTCGACAGTCTTGAAGAACGAATAGTCGGCTGCGAGCCAATTCAACCACCAACGAATGCAACAGTCGGTGATGGTGACTATCGAGTCATCATCGGCAGTGTGACTTACGCTAACCTCACAGCAGACGGAGACCCCGCTGAAATCAGCAATATTACTTGTGATGGAGATGGCGGTCATGTAACAAAGTTCAACGAAACAAGAGTGGAGTTTTGGACTGTCTACATCGGCAATTTTGATTGCCTCATCGAATATGGAAATGCCGCCGGCTCAACCAATGCCTCACTCAGCGTAGAAGTCGTTGACAGACCACCGCGAAACCTGAACTATTCACCGTCGGCAAACATCCTCACCAAAGGCGAGTCATTCATCATCAGCCCCACTCTAACTGGCGGCGAGGCAACCTCGTGGACCTCCACCCCTTCCCTACCAATCGGATTGCAACTCCGTTCTGATGGCATGATATTCGGCGCACCACTCATTCTGATGCCAGCCTCAAGTTACGAAATCACAGCATCCAACGAAGGTGGAGAAGCGACTACTACAATCTCACTTTCAGTCCTCGACGAACCACCAGACTCAATCAATTATCTCGATGAAGAGGTCATATTGAAACTCGATACCGAGATGTTTGACATCTTACCATCCCATGGAGGTGGTGAAGTTGTCGCATGGGCTATTGACCCAACATTACCGAATGGCCTCTCATTTTCTAGCGTGACCGGGCGAATTTCTGGCACTCCCACCGAACTTTACGAGCGAACGACACACATCGTATACGCTAACAATTCCGGCGGCTTCGATGTCACGGTTCTACACCTCTCGGTGAATGACCACCTAGTCACCTCAATCGACTACAACAACAGCACAGAAATCGACCTTGTATTCGGAATCGACTCATACGACACCACCCCGGCGACCACTGGCGGTACACCAACCGATTGGGCCATTGAACCAGACCTCCCAATTGGGCTCGAACTGGACAACAATACTGGCCGAATATGGGGGGGCGCGGACACCATCACACCGTGGACTAACCACACCATCTGGGCTAACAACAGCGGCGGCGCTTTCTCCTCGTGGCTCAATGTAAGAATCGCCAACATGACTCCGACCAACATCAGTTGGACCGGTGGCACAGAGCACATCATCGCCGCCAATCAATCAATCACAATCAGCGCAATCAACAACGGACCGATTATAGACACCTGGGAAATCGAACCAGATCTCCCAGACGGCCTCTTCTTCTCGACCACAAACGGCACCATTTCCGGCTCACCTAGCGGCCGAGACGGCGTCAATATCTCTCGCCACGCTTGGACGGAGCACACCATCTATGCCAACAACTCAGGCGGCTCCTTCGCTACCACCCACACCTTCGCCATCCACGACCTTGACGCTGACAATTCCGACCTTAACCGCCGCCCGGTTGGCTATGTTGACTACGGCACCGCTTGGCCCTCACTGATTCTTCCAATCGGTGAATGGGCATTCTCACTCGGCGTAGATTATGCCGACAAACCAATCTCTTCAGCGAGCCACGCTGGAAAAGGCCGCATCGTCGGCTTCGGTCATGAGACGATGGTCGCCCGCTCCGCTGCTGACGACAACCGCGCCAATCTCAGCCTAAACTCGCTCGATTGGGTGTGCGACGGACTTGGGAAGACCGTGGGATTGGAGAGTTCGTTTAACGGTTGGAAAAACACCCTTTTGGCCGAAGGATATGCGGTTACCACAAGCGCGACACCGGCAGACCTCGTCAACCTCGACTGCTTCGTCACCGAGTTTTGGAACGGCTATTCCGATACCGAAAACCAGCAAATCACCACTTGGCTAAACGGCGGCGGCGGACTCATCATGGGCGGCCATTCTTGGTACTGGTCCTACTCCAACAGCGATGTTGCCCACAACTATCCCGGCAACAAGATTGCAAAGAGCACCGGCCTCTTTGTCTCAGCATCTTCCGGCTCAGCGCGCTTCATTGTTAGCGAACCCGGTTGGGGCGACCTCTACCGTTTGCACGGCTCGCTGCCTTTGATCGAAGACCATGTCAATGGAACTCAAATGATGACCAATGCCGATGCAACAATCGCCGCGACTACAATCAATCTCTGCGTTGGAAATCTTCCCCTCGATTACACTGGCGTATGGTCCTCACTCCGCTCGATGAGCAACGCTACCGGCTGGATTCACATCGACTCCAACACACCTTACTCGATGAACTCCGACGAAGTTGACGACCTGATTCTCAACATTCAGGAAAAACTGATGATGAAACTCCCCGCCGACGAAATAGAAGCCCACCCTTCACACACCTCCTTCCCTGGCGAAGTAAACGCCTCCGCAGCTCACCTCACTCGCACCGTTCTCATCGACGGAAACTTCAGCGGCCTGCCAAGCCAGTTCGGCTACGCCAACGCTAGGTCCGCCGGCCGGATGAGCACCAGCATGTACGCTCCGGCCGGCGAAATTGTCAACATCACTGTGCCAGCGAGCATGGTCGGAGAAGTTGGGATTCTAATCGGCGCACACACCGACTCGCTTTGGGGCAAGACAAGTCTTGACCGCCATCCTCGAATCTATCGCTCATGGTCGGTGACAAACACAACAATGCAAGTCGCCGCTGCCTTCGGCGGCCCAATTTACATCACTATCCCCGCCGGCAAGACTCTCGGCGATTTCATTGTCACAATCGAAGATGCAGTCGCAATGCCGCACTACATTCACGGCTTAACCGATGTCGGCAATTGGCAGATGTTCCTTCGCCAATCTCCAGCGCCAATCGCCGAACTACAATCTGACTATTTCATCCTCACAATACCATCGTCGGGAATCCGCAATCTCGACTACCCGAACGAAACCATGGAGTTCTGGGATGAAGCCCTGCAAATGGAGCACAACTTGAGCGGTTTCTCCCTTTGGCCGCGGGTGGAGAGAGCAGTTTTCGATGTACAAATCTCGGCAGGGTGGATGCATTCGGGGTATCCTTTCATGGCGCACACGGCGAGCGTGAACGGTGTGGTAAACGGGAGTTACATGCGACAGAACGGCGACTGGGGAATGTTCCACGAATTGGGCCACAACCATCAGTGGATGGCCTCAACTTTGCCCGGCACGACCGAAGCGACCTGCAACCTCTACTCAGTGAAACTGATGACCGATTTAGTTGGAAAAGACCTGCGCTCGGGGCACAGCGCACTCAACACCGCCACCTCCAAGACTCGGGTGGAGGGCTACTTCAACGGCGGCTCGCAAATCAGTTCGTGGAGCGTCTGGACTGCGCTAGAAACCTACCTCCAAATCCAAGAAGAATTCGGCTGGGAACCGATTACTGCGGCCTATCAGGAGTACTACTACAACCTCACAACACAACCCTCAAGCGACTCTGAAGAGTTCAACGAATGGGCGAAATGGATCTCACTGAAAACTGGCCGAAACATCACCGCCTTCCTCGCTGCTTGGGGCTTCCCAATTACCGAGACCACCCAAAATGCCGTTGACCACCTTCCGGTCTGGACCTCCGACCCCCTCCGTGGCTGGGTCTTCGAATATGACCCCGTAACCCTCTTTGAAGTCGCCAGCAATGTCACTGCGAGCAAGGCAGATTTGGAGTGGACCATTTACGACAATGGCACCAACACCACTTGGCTGATTTGTTGGGGGCAATCAGATGGAGTCACAAACGAGGCGAATTGGGACACTTGTGAATTGTTGGGGACTAACCTTAGTGCCGGCGGAGCGGGTCATCCGCTAGGCGGATTGTTCAGTTCCACCGACTACTATTGGCGGCTGACAGCAAGTAATGGAAATGGGCAGTGGTGGGATGATTCCACACGCTCCTTCACAACCTTCTGAATAATATCAGACCAACCTCGCCTTCATTCTCTCACGCCGGAAGACCAAACTCGTCACCGTTCTTTCACGCCGGATGAACGACCTCGCCTTCATTCTCTCACACCGAACTTTGAGAGTCCGGATGTTTGATTCTCCTTAGGGAGAATATTCATCACTACAATGGGGCGTGACCCTACGAGGTGGGTCGAGTGTCAGCAGTGAGAATCGACAATTTGCGTGCGATTTTGATGATTGCTGTCTGCGCGAGTATGCTGAGCGTCTCTTGGATTGGATTCCTTGAAAATAATCCGGACCGAGATTTCAGGAACGACCCGATTGAACTGCAATTGCCAGCGCCCCGGATGGAAACCAATGTAGGGAATGTGATTTCATTCAATACCACTTGGACAGTAGCCAATTCACCCTACTATCTCAACAGCGCAGTTGCGATTCAGCAAGGCGTTCGCCTAACGATTCAGGCGGGCGTCAATGTGTACGCGAACACAACAAATGCCACACTGATAGTTCACGGTGAACTTCACTCACTCGGAGATTCGAGCAACCCGGTCTTCATCGGCGTTAATCCCTCAGCCTCATGGACTCAATCCTCTGGATATTGGAACGGCATTAAGGGTGCATCCCCAAGCCAAGGCAATGAGCCACTCTTGATGCGGAATACCACCGTTTCAGGGCCGACAAATTACTGGTACACCCCCGGCCAGTCTTGGACCGGAAACTCAAACCTCTTCCACTTCGAACACTTCTTCCGAAACAATGGCGATTTCGTTGTCGATAATGTGACGATGCGCGACGCTAGAGAGGTCTTCATCAAGCCGTTCAACTCCAACTTCAACAACCTCACAGTCACCAACCTT